>Ga0123353_10016855_pt1 | contig 10703 bp, 2 predicted proteins | sample TergutLab28metaG_3_FD_92763 | JGI IMG/M metagenome (GOLD analysis project Ga0123353, IMG submission 92763) | Labiotermes labralis P3 segment gut microbial communities from Petit-Saut dam, French Guiana - Lab288 P3 | ecosystem: Host-associated > Arthropoda: Insects > Digestive system > Gut ... | reverse complement strand
CCACATCGTCTCCAAAAACAGTCACCCTTATTATCTGAGGGGCCGTCATGGGCGTCCAGCCCACCGGCGCGTCGACTTCTTCAACCATGAAGTAGTATTCACTCTCCGTAAGCCCGTGGATATTGTCGAAAGCAAACGCCCCCGCCTGCGCATCGGGCGCCACAGTCAGGAACGTATAGAGGGGTCCTGTCAGCACGGCATCCCCGCCCCTATATGGCGACCCGTCGGGATTCACCTGTGTCAGCTCAAACCCGAAGGTCGCGCTTGTAGCCGAAACCTGTCCTGTCAGTCGCTTTTCCCCTGCGATGACCACATCGCTCAGGTTGCTCTCGTTGGTCAGGTGGATATTGTCCGATATCACATGAACCGCCCCGCCCAATTTTCCTTCCCAGTACGCCTTGTCGTTTGGGTCAAGCACGAAATATGTATATTCGGGGGGGAGTGTATAATTTGCATCCGGCGTCCTGGTCTCGCGGATGAGGTAAACCCCGTTTTCCTCCGGAAACTGGGACCTCCTTATCCCTGTATGGGTGAACCGGTATATTCCGATGCTTGTATTTGAGGCGTCGTCTACCGTCTCCACATAGAAGAAATTCGTGCCTCTGACGTTGATATATTCCGTCTGGGCACTGTCATAGGTGTTATTGCCCTTCATCGCCAAATAGACCTCGAACGCAGCGCCCGGAAGGCGCACGCCCGTATCCCGGTCCCTCTTGTAGAGGAGCAGTCCCGATTTGTTGCCCGACGTCACGGCGTTACTTTTTTGCACGGTGAAATTATCTTTACCCGCGACGGTCGTCTGTCCGTACACCGTGACCTTATTGTCAAAGGACGTTTTTGCGCCTACGGGTTTGAGGATAAGCGCGTCATAGGTAATCTTTACCGCTTTCTCATCCATGAGTTCAAAGTGGCCCTCCTGCCCGCTGATAAAGTTTACACCCCACAAACCGTCAGGCTGCGGCGTTTCAGGCGTTGTTTTCCATTTGTCGTCGGCCCCCTTGGTATATATCCTGACGGAGCCCTGATAGATCGCCAGGTCGTTGCTCATGACGTCGATAGCCGTAAACCTGGGGGGCAATACATTCAGCGGCCTCATCCTGACACCGGCCGGGTTTATGGTGATTTCTACGCTTGCAATACTACCGTCGACTGTCATATTTTTCGTTGTCGCCCGAGCCGGCGTGTACTCCACGGTAGCGCTGCTTTCCCATTTGCCTCCCGCGTATTTCGGGGCGGTGGGATAGACCCTGGCGGTGCTTTTCATAATTAGCTTTTCGGGGCCGCCCCCTTGAGATACCGCGTATTGATCTTTCACCCTGAGCTGATACTTTACTGTGTATTTGTAAGCTTGGGGATAATAAGATGATGGCGTGGCTTTTTCATAATACGCATACCAGTATTTATATTTGTGATGGGTAGTGTTATTACTAGTGGGAATAACCGTTACAGTTGGCATGGCGAACCCGGTCGACGACTCCGCGCTGCCTTTCCACGTTTCAATGTTGCACATATTCCTGAAGTCGGCGCTGATGGTATTACCGCTTATGTTGACCAAATCCTTTTTGGTAACCGGGTCATATGGACCATAATAACTGTACTGCGCCGCGGTTGTCGAACCGTCAGCCGGATGCCTCACTACAACAAGGGAACCCGGCACATATTCCAATTTACCGTCAAAGGCATCCTCGAAAATTGCCGGTCGGCCCTTTTCAAACAGGGGATACCCCTTGTGCCCGACGTAATGAGAACCATAATCCGGCCTGTTCTTATTTAATTCCACTGCAAAATCGAACACCGCGGGGTCGTCCTTGTTTGCCGTTGCACTCTTCTCTATGATTCGTAAAATATCAACGGCGCCAGCCATGCCGTTTAGCGGTCCAAAGGTCATATATGGTGACCAAGAATTAGTAACGCGCAGTTCATTAAACAGTGTCTTTTCCTCTTCTTCGAGCCGTTCTATCGGTGATTTGCCGGTCGTATTGCCGATTATATTTCCGGGGGAATCCAAATCGATCCTGTACCTTACGGTGACCGTCCTCTGGTCGCTATAGGGCCATAAGGACTCACTTGCTGTTGTTGAATTGGGGAAAATACTAAACTCATTGGTTGTGTTTGCGGTTAAATCTGCCGGACTGACAAAGTATTTGAAATTTGGGTCGTGGGGCTCGATCGTGACTTTTAAATCTTGCGGCCTGTTATAAATCCTTTCATTATTAAGTGTTGCCGGGTTGGCGCCTTTTCTATTTGACAGGCCAAGCTTATCCACAATTCTCAAATACTTGTCTTGATTCCCGGGGCCGATCTCCATACGGATCGTGTATTCAATTCCGGTGAGCCTGCCGCTGCTGTTATAGATCAATGAGGACTCCTTAATAATATTAGCCGTCTCGTCGGGGCGGATTATAACAAGGCCATTTTTTCGCGCCACGATCCCGTTTCCCGAGACTGCTAAAAGGCTCTCGTAGTACCCGGTAGGGAAGCCACCCCCGCGGGTCGCGTTATAAATGAACTGTATATCATATACGTTTTCCGCTCCCGGCCACCCGCCGGAGGGTACATCGAATGTAAAATTGTTGGACTCGACTGCCAGGTCTGTTATCGGCAAGGTCATTATAACGTCGGGGCTTACCAACGTACCGTAAATGTTGTCGTTTCTGTCCTTCCCCCATATCTTTACTATGACGTCGCCGACAATCGACTGATCGCCTCTCGGTATATTTGCTATGGTCAGCCCGTTAAGGCGCTTGTAGCCGTTGCCGACGGTAGCCGTCCACTGCAGCACGCCACCCGTAACACTACCCGTTTTCTCCAGAAAAAACTGAAGCATCTGCGTCTGTGTCATGGCTGTATCTGTCACGGCCTGGTCCGTATTTTCCATGTCCTTGCCCGTGGCAGTCACGGTGCTGTTGAGTCTTAAGTCATATCTCATCCTCTCGATCCATTCCCGGTCCGCGAAATGATCCACGAGGGAAACGAGGTCCAGGGTGTACTGCACCTTCAATGACTTCACGGTCCCGTTTGGGTCCAGGTCCACCCCGGAGAAGGAGATGCACCAGTTGTCGCCGGACGCCGTAAAGGCTGTGTTTGTCCAGGATGACCCGTTGTTTGTGCTGTACTTTACATCCACGAAAGGGCTGCTATAATTCCCCGCCGCTACGTCGCTGTTTTTAATCCTGAAATCGCTCTCCGTCGGGATCACACAAAGCAACTCGTCGGTGAGTTCGATGCCGGTGAGTTTCCCGTCCACGGGGGTGACTTCAATGGTATAATCGATGGTCTCGGCGCCCCTGTTGAAATGAGGCGCTGTCTTTTTTACAGATATCCCGGACGGAGGCAGGCTGAGATCAACAGCGATCACCGCATCCGCGCCGAAATCTACACTGATTTGCCCCGTGCCCTGCCCGAACTGCGCTACGATATCCAACCTGATAATAGTGTCAGAATAATAATCAATGAAATTCTGTGGGACCGCATTCCCTTCGCGGTCAAAGTTTCCGAACCATACCTCCACGCGTCCGGAGGCCTCTATGGTATAGTCGCCGATCTTTACTCCGTTCGCCCCGTTTATAACGCCCTTTGTTACCGGCTTTTTCACGATGATTTGTTCCGGAAGCTGATATACAAGCTTACCGTCCAAATTGTATGAGAACTGCCCGCCGCCACTTGTGCGCTCTGCGAACGTTATATTGAATATATAATCAAAACTGTGGTAGAAATTCCCGTTCATTACCGGAATATCATTCTTGTCTTTGATGATCACGCCTGTAACATAGTTCCCCAGGTTCCATGTTTCGTTCGTTCCCCCTAACCTGCGGGCAGCGAACCTTGTGCCCGGCTCGTCGAAGGCGCTGCCGAAGGCGTAACACCCGGTGGTGAAGATATCGAGGAACTCCTCCATGGTCATATCTGTGTCTTCTGAATCTTCCGGTTCTTCATATTCAATCGTTCCCTCCGACGCTACGCAGCTATCGGAATGAGTGTGCTCGGAATAATCGCAAATGAGGCCTTCCCGTTCGCAATCGCTTGAATGGGTATGCCGCTTCTCCTCACTTAAGGCGCATGTCAGCACTTCCCGGGTTTTCCAACAGCTATCCGTATGTTCATGTTCCTCGTCGTCGGCGGTGTTGCAGACCCTTTCTTCCTCTGTGTCATAGCAGGACGGCCCGTGGGAATGCGCTTCGCTTTCGTCCTGTCCGCAGGTCGATATAAACCCGTAGCATGACGCGCCATGGGCATGTTCTTCCATCCCGCACTGATAGTGTTCAAGATTCTGCGCGGCGCCGCCCTGTATCAGTATGATACACAACGCTACCGCTGCCGCAGCACCGCCGATTTTAGCCCAGATGTTCTTCATAATCCACCCCGATTGAGAAAAATTAATCCAATATCAATGATAAGTCTTAAAGTACCTTGAAGGTAAATACACAAGTGCAAAAAACATCGATTTTTTCACCATTTTATTATTTTTCTTGTTGAAAAAGGTGAAAACCCACTGATTCCAGTGGGTTTGTGGTGTGCATTATCTTGTCATCCGAGTTTTTACCCCTTTAAAAGGTCGTTTTGTTACACCGTTTTACACATAAAAACGCTGAAATTCATTAATGAGCCTTTAAGGTTTGCCTGCGCAAAATCAGCAGGGCAGCTAATGCCATGCCCACAAGTATAAGGGGCATCATCCCGGTCCCGCCGGTATCGGGCAATTTCGGGCCCCCCTGGGCATATGTGTTGGTGAACGTGAGCGTTTCAAAATCCGCCCAGCTTTCACCTTCCAGGTATGTCAGTTTCGCCAGTCCGCCCCTGTCTTTATCATACGTCACCTCAGCCCTGACGATATACTCCGTAGAATCATACTGCCAGTCGCTGTCTGTCGCGGATTCATCTGCCTCGCTTACCCTGAAATAGTATGTCCAGACAGTCCCCGCCGTTTGAAATTTCGGCGCGGGCAGGTCTTCCAAAGCGAACACATCCCTGCCGTCGCCCGTTATGGCGATCCCGCCGTCTGCTATATTGTACCCATACAGCGTGCCCGGCTTGAAGCCGCCGTTTAGCGTGTCTTTTACCATCTCCTCGATGTTGAAAGTGAACACCTTCGATACGTCGAAATCTTCGGCGTCTATTCTCTTTTTGACGTGGATCAAGGCGTCGGCATAAGGCGCGCTGGGGTCCCTGTACTTGTTGGTGAAAACAACTTTGTCCGCGGATTCCGGGGATTCGGGATATTCCACGACCACATCGTCTCCAAAAACAGTCACCCTTATTATCTGGGGGGCCGTCAAGACCTGCCAGCCCACCGGCGCGTCAACTTCCGATACCATGAAGTAGTATTCGCGTTCTTCCAGCCCGTGGATATTGTCGAAAGCAAACGCTTCCGCCTGCTCATCGGGCGCCATTGTCAGGAACGTATAGAGGGGTCCTGTCAGCACAGCGCTCTCGCCTATATATGGCGACCCGTCGGAGTTCACCTGTGTCAACTGGAACCCGAAAGTCGCGCTTGTAGCCGAAACCTGTCCTGTCAACCGCTTTTCCCCCGCGATGATAACATCGCTCAGGTTGCTCTCGTTGGTCAGGTGGATATTGTCCGATATCACATGGACCGCCTCGCCCAGTTTCCCTTCCCAGTATGCCTTGTCGTTGGGGTCCAGCGCGAAATACGTGTATTCGGATGGAAGTATATAGGTTGCGTCCGGCGCCCTGGTTTCACGGATAAGGTAAACGCCATTATTCTGCTGATACGGGGACCTCCTTATCCATTCATGGTCGAACCGGTATATCCCGGTACTCGTTTTTGAAGCGTCGTTGACCGTATGCACATAGAAGAACTTCGTGCCCCCGGCGTCGATATATTTCGTCTGTTTGCCGTCATAGGCGTTATTGTCCTTCATCGCCAAATAGACTTCGAACTCCGCCCCGGGAAGGCGCACGCCCGTGTCCTGGTCCCTCTTATATAGGAGTAGGCCCGATCTGTTCCCGGTAGTTTCGGCAGTACTGCTTTGCACGGTGAAATTATCTTTACCCGCAACGGTCGCCTGCCCGTATACCGTGATTTTATTGCTGAAAGACGTCGTTTGACCCGCCGGTTTGAGGATCAGCGCGTCATAGGTGATCTTTATCGCTTTCTCATCCATGAGTTCAAAGTGGGCCTCCTGCCCGCTGATAAAGTTTACGCCCCACAAACCGTCGGGCTGCGGCGTTTCAGGCGTTGTCTTCCATTTGCCGTCGGCCCCCTTGGTAAATATCCTGACGGAGCCTTGATAGATCGCCAGGTCGTTGCTCATGACGTCGATAGCCGTAAACCTGGGGTTCAACACATTCAGCGGCCTCATCCTGATACCGGCCGGGTTGATGATGATCTCAGCCTTTGCTATGCTGCCGTCGACCAACATTGTTTTCGTCACATCCCGCACGGGCGTATACTCCACGGTTGCGCTGCTCTCCCACTTACCGTCCTTGTATTTCGGTGCGGTGGGGAAGACCTTGGCGGTGTTTTTCATAATTAGCTTTTCGGGGGCCCCATCTCCGTGATATACCGCGTATGCATCTTTCACCTTGAGCTGATACTGTACCGTGTATTTGTAAGCCTGAGGATGGGCATATGTTGTTGAAGTTTTATCATAAAACGCATACCAGTATTTATATTTGTGATGGGTTGTGGAATCATTAGTGGGAATAACCAATGAAGTTGGTATGGCCAAGTCTTTCAACAGTACCGACTCTATGTTGCCTGTCCATTTAGCAATGTTGCACATATTCCTGAAGTCGACGCTTATGGTATTACCGCTTATGTTTACCAAGTCCTTTTTGGTAACCGGGTCATACGGGCCATAATAACTATAAGCATCGGCGATGGTAGAAATGCCCATAGGAAGCCTTAACACAACCAGGGAGCCGGGCACATATTCCAATTTACCGTCAAAGGTATCCTCGAAGATCGCCGGTTGGCCCGCTTCAAACAGGGGATACCCTTGGCTCCCGACGTTTCGATTATTTTGACTTGGCCTGTTCTTATTCAATTCCACTACAAAATCGAACACCGCGGGGTCGTCCTTGTTTACCGCCGCGCTCTTCTCTATGACCCGTAAATTATCGAAGGTGCCGGTACTGCCGCCAGACGGCTCAAACGTGATTTTGGGTGAAGTGGCTGAATTTGCGCTCGCACTATTGAAAAGTGCCCTGTCCTCTGTTTCGAGCAATTCTATCGGTGATTTACCGGTCGTATTGCCTGGTATAGCCCCGGAGGAATCCAAATCGATCCTGTACCTTACGGTGACCGTCCTCTGGTCGTTATAGGGCCACAGGGCATCTTTGGCTGTTCCTGAACCGGGGTAAATAATAAACTGATTGGGTGCATTTGTAGGAAAATTGATAAAACATTTGAAAGCGGGGTCGTCAGGCTCGATCGTAACTTTAAAATCTTTCGGCCTGTTATCAATCTTCTCTATTGCCATCGAGGAATTGCCGCTTGCACTTACCGTGGAAAGCGTATCGGTGACTCTCGAATACATGTCTTTATTCCCCGGGCCGATCTCCATGCGGATCTCGTACTCTATCCCGGTGGGCCTTCCGTCGCTGTTATAGATAAACGAGGACTCCTTAATAATATATGCCGACGCATCGGGGCGAATTATAACAGAGCCTTCATATTCCGCCGGGATCCCGTTGACCGTGGTCGCTATGGCATTCCTGTATGTCCCGGTAGGGAAGCCGCCTTCCCGGGCCGTATTATAAACGAGCTGTACATAGTATACGTTTTCCGCCCCCGGCCACCCGCCGGAGGGTACGTTGAATGTGAAACCGCCGTTTTTTCCGGTGTTGACTTTCGGGTCTGTTTTCAGCAAGGTCATTATAACGTCGGGGCTTGCAAACTGTCCCGACGGGTTCTCGTTTCTGTCTCTCCCCCATATCTTCACCGTTATGTCGCTGACGATGGACTGGTCGCTTTTCAGCGTATCCGTTAAAACCAGCCCGTTCAGGCGCTTGTAGCCGTTGCCGACGGTAGCCGTCCACTGCAGCACGCCGTCGTAAACACCGCCCATTTTTCTTAAGAAAGACTGCCGCATCTCCGTTTGGGTCTTGGCTGTGTCCGTCCCGGCCTGGTCCGGGTGTTCCACGTCCTTGCCTGTGGCAGTCACGGTGTTGTCGAGTTTTAAGTTATATTCCATCCTCTCGATCCAGCTCTGGTTCGTGAAATAGTTCACGAGTGAAACGAGGTCCAGGGTGTACTGCACCTTCAGTGACTTCGCGGCCCCGTTCGGGTCCAGGCTCACCCCGGGGAAGGAGATGTGCCAGTTGTCGCCGGACGCCGCAAATGCCGCGTTTGTCCAAGTCGACCCGTTGTTTGTGCTGTATTTCACATTAACGAAGGGGCTGCTATATTTCCCCACCGTTACGTCGCTGTTTTTTATCCTGAAATCGTCCGCCTTCGGGACCACGCAAAGCAATTCGTCGGTAAGTTCAATGCCGGTGAGTTTCCCGTCCACGGGGGTGACTTCAATGGTATAATCGATGGTCTCGTTATCCAAGTTGTATTCAGATGCTGTCTTCTTTACCGATATCCCGGCCGGAGGAGGGCTGAGGTTGACGGTGATCACTGCGTCCGCGCCGAAATCGACACTGACTTGCTCCGTGCCCTGTTCGAACTGCGCGACTATATCCAACCTGATAATGGTATCAGAATAATAATCGATGAAATTCTGTGTGACCGCATTCCCTTCGCGGTCAAAGTTCCCGAACCATACCTCCACGCGTCCAGTGGCGTCTATGGTATAGTCGCCGATCTTCACCCCGTTCGCCCCGTTTATGGCGCCGTTGGTGACCGGTTTCCTGACGACGATTTGTTCCGGAAGCTGATAAACAAGCTTGCCGTCCATGTTGTATGTGAACTGCCCGCCTATGCCAGTGCGCTCCGCGAACGTTATGTTGAAGGTATAGTTAAAACTGTAGTAGAAATTCCCGCTTGTTACCGGGATATCGTCCTTGTCTTTGATGACTACGCTTTTAACATAGTTCTCCAGGTTCCATGTTTCGTTCGTCCCGCCCAACCTGAGGGCAGCGAGCTTTATGCCCGGCCCACCGAAGGCGCTGCCGAAGGCGTAACAGCCGGTGGTGAAGTTATCGAGGAACTCCTCCGTGGTTATCTCTGTGTCTTCTATGTCTTCTGTATCTTCGGGTTCTTCCGGCTCTTCATGTTCAATCGGTTCCTCCGACGCTATGCACCTGTCGGAATGCATGTGCTCGGTATAACCGCAAGTGAGGCTTTCCCGTTCGCAATCGCTCGTATGGGTATGCCCCTCTGTTTCCTTCAGGCCGCATGTCAGGGTCTCCCGTGTCTTCCAGCAGCTATCCGTATGTTCATGTTCCTCATCGTCGGTGCTGCAGACCCTCTCTTCCCTCGTGTCATAGCATGACGACCCGTGGGAATGCGCTTCGCTATCGTCCTGCCTGCAGGTCGAAATAAACCCGTAGCATGACGAATCATGGGTATGCTCTTCCATCCCACACTGATAATGTTCAAGGTTCTGCGCTGAGCCGGCCTGGATCAATACAATACACAACGCCACCGCTGCTGCGGCCCCGCCGATTCTAGTCCAAATATTCTTCATTTTTTATTCCTCATAACCTATTTGATTCCTGCGGTTCGCCATCCATCCGAAAAACATCAGTTGTGTCCCTGCCAGGATGAGTACCATAATAGGCCAGCGTAGCACCCCTGTCTGGGGCAGGTCCGTCAGAGGCGGTAACTGTTCGAATATCCATTCGCCCCTGTCTTCATCCCAACGCCATTCGCCGAGAGGCGCGCCGTCATCGTCCAGGGTCGGTTCCGGTTTTTGCGGCGGGTCAGTCTTGCCGTGGCCCCCTTTGTCCGGTTCCGTCCCCTTGGGGATGGCCGTTACCAGGTTGTTCCCGTTCAGCGGCAGTTGAATGATGAAGCTCGTGAAGTTGTACCGGGCAGTATTTTTGTTGTCCTTGACCATGACAAAGTACACGCCCTCCAGCCCTTCAAACTTCGCCTTGCCATCGCTTCCCGTAGTTTTCCGGTAAGTCTGCTCCGGTTTGTTCTGGCTTACATATTTCTCCAGTTCACCGGCGATTTTACCCAACTTATCCCCGCTTTTACCGTCCGGGTCAAAGTCGACGCCGCCCCAGTTGACAGGGTCGGAACTTTTGAAATTCTTGAATCCGTCCGTCAGGGCCAGGGGCGAACCGGCCGCCACTTGCCATATGCTCACCGTAAAGTCCCCATACACCGTGCTGTTACTGCCTCCGCTCTTCAAAAGGACGGTCAGGTCCCCCATGGGGGCGGCATACACTGCCGTAAACTGCGTCAGTACCATGCAAAGCATTATAGAGGCTGCTATTGTAAAACGCTTTTTCATTGCGTTCTCCTTTTCCCATATATCTTCCGATAATTTATCCATATACTTATTGCTATCAACATCAGTACAGGCACGCTCAGCAAGGCCGCTATGGCCCCCCCTTCGACTATGCCACCGTCCGCTTCCGTGCTGCCCATGCTGCTATTCACTGTCCTCACGCCCCTGAGCAGCAGCCTGTGGCTGTTTATGCTGTAGGGCGTACACGTTATAAGCGTAACGTAGTCCTTGCCTGCTTCTATTTCCAGCGCTTCGAGGTCGTAGGGGTCCACTACCAGTATCATGTCTATCTTGTATGTCAGGACCTCGTTCATGATGCGCAGGACAAATGTG
>Ga0123353_10016854_pt1 | contig 10703 bp, 7 predicted proteins | sample TergutLab28metaG_3_FD_92763 | JGI IMG/M metagenome (GOLD analysis project Ga0123353, IMG submission 92763) | Labiotermes labralis P3 segment gut microbial communities from Petit-Saut dam, French Guiana - Lab288 P3 | ecosystem: Host-associated > Arthropoda: Insects > Digestive system > Gut ... | reverse complement strand
GGCAAAACGCCTTCGACGGCTGTACTAAGCTCGCCAGCCTGTCCGTGCCGTTTGTGGGCGACGCGAAAACCAGCCCCGCCTACACGCACCTCGGCTACTGGTTCGGCACAACCAACTACGCCGTGCAGGGCTCGGGCTCTTATGTGCCGGCGTCGCTCAAAACCGTCAACGTGTCGGGCGGGAGCGTCGGGAGCATGGCGTTTTACCAGTGCGCGAATTTGACGGGCGTCGGGCTGTCAAGCGGCGTGACGGCCATCGGCTCGTACGCCTTCAGCGGCTGTACGGGTTTGACGGAGATGACAATCCCCGACACGGTGACGGGTATCGGCGGCTCCGCGTTTTCGGGATGCGGCAATTTGGGGACGGTGAACGTGAATCGGTACGAGCCGTCGTCGGGCAGCCCGGTTACGGCGCTGAGCGGCGGCGCGTTTACGCTGTGCAAGAACCCCCTGACAATTTACGTGCCGGACAACGCCGTCACCGCCTATGTCACCGCGTGGACGGGTACCATCCCGCTCTACGCGACGATTAAGTCCGTGAACCCCCCGGTTTCTACGGGCGATTCGATTTATATGGATTATTGCGACCGTTATTACGAATCCGATACTTTTACGGTGTACGACAACATCGCCACCGAGATAGAGGTGACCTTCGCGGTAACCGGATTAAAAAAGATAGTTGTAGTCGGAGCCGGGCAACTGGATATCTACGATTCCTATGGTTATGTTTGCTGCGGAAGCTATGACGCATGGCTGTATGCTTACGCAAACGAAACTTACACCTTAAAATGCTATGCGTCTTACAGATCCAATTCCGCGAAGCTGATTATTATAAATAATTTTGACTCGAACTACTATTTTCAAACGTATTATAATACCGAGGAAACAATCGGTTTTGAAGCATCGTATTATGCGCCGCTGCAGCATATATATTTTGGCGCGCCGGAAAGCGGAATATACCGGTTTGAAATTGTTTTGGATTCCGGATATGTGGGATACTCGGATTTCTCCATGCATTTTATAAACCCGTGCGGAATTGGCGATAGTTATATTTTTACGAGCTCCGATTATGTTGACGTCTATATGGATGTATATGACTTCTTTTATATCACTTTCTACGCCTACGCGGATAGTTATGATTGCGACGCTCAATTTACCATAATCAAGCTCCCGCCGATTGTCATGGACGCTGCCGAGCCATGCTACGAGTCCGATACCTTTACGGCGTATAATTATAGGCCTATCGTATTCGAGTTTGAATTTGCGACAAGCGGGCTGAAAAGGGTATGGCTGTTTAACGGGAACGTGGAGATTTACGACTCTTACGGCAATTATGTCGGCGGGTACGGCTATGACACTGCCTTTGATGCCGCCGCGGACGAGATATATCTATTGAAATGCTATGCGTGGTATGAATCTTCCGCCGTCAAGCTTTTCGTTGTGACCGACTATAACGTTGCCGACGGCTGGTACTGCTCGGATAGGTACGAAGACGGCGAGCCCTTTGAGTTTGACGCGTCCGACCCTGCGGTTCCGGAGATTATTTGGTTTTACGGCGCGGGCGGAACCTACCAATTCAATATTACCGGCGGAGAGGGTTATACCATTTATTTGCTCACTTACTGTAACGACGGACAGATTCACTCCATGACCGATGAAGCCAACGGCCCTATCTATTTGGAGTACACCAGTTTCTACATCGTGCTCTACGCCTACGCCGACACCCCCTGCGCCGCAACCTTTACCGCCGAACGACTGCCGTAGGACTGCGCAAAAAAATACTGGCAGTATTTTGCGTGTTTTGCTTATAGCCCGTTCAAAAAAAATTTCGTTTGCCCTATTGACAAATCTTTTTTGGCGTGTTATACTCTTTGTACAAAGAAACGCTGAAAAACATCGCGGAGTGAGAAATACTTATGGAATCCTTTCGGACAAACGGAACCTGCTGTAAACAAATCATTTTTGACGTAAAAGACAACAAGCTGACAAGCTGTAAATTCATTAACGGCTGCTCGGGGCAAAGCCAAGGCATCGCGCGACTCACGAGCGGCCAGGATATCGACGATATTATCGACAAGCTTGCCGGAATTCAATGCCGGCAGGGTACCTCCTGCCCCGACCAGCTCGCCAAGGCCTTATCTGATTTTAAAGGGCGGCAGGCAAGCAAAGCGTAATCCGAATTAGGGTGTGTTCACATAAAATCACCGACGACGGGCGCAAAAAGCGGCAAAAAGCACCGCCGGTGTCTCGTGTCCACACTACCTAAGCATCGCGCTTTGGTTCAACAGCTGCGTGCCGTAAAGAAACAGCGCGTCGCCGCCGGGTGAAAAGCTAATGAACCGCTCCAATAAGTCTGCGCTGATATAGCGAAGGTCAATCAGCGTGATTTTAGAATAGCCCTCCAGCATCAGCGGCGCTAAGGACGAGGCGAAGGAATCGCGGAAAAGGTAAAGCTCGCGCCCGCTTTCATTGCTTGTATTTTCGAGCTCGACAATGAACTGCGGCCCGCCCAAATACAGGCTGTACGGGTCGATTCCCCCAAAAGCGGCTACGTCATACACGGGAATCTCTATTTTTATAGGCTTAATCTTGTTTTCCTCCATCGCGAAATCATAGCGATAAGCCCGCGCGCCCTCAAGCGTGCCGTTTGTCAAATACGTCAGCGTGTCGGGCTTTAGGGGTACGGCGGCTTGACCGAAGTAGCTGCCGTAAAACGGATACAGCGTACGCGCATTATAGCTATGGATGGATACCGCGCGCTCATTCCCCATCGCTTCCAGCAGCTTTCCGGCCGCCGGAAAAACCGATTCCTGCTTCCAATGCAAATCCGTACGGTAGTAGTCCTCGATTGTTAGCGCGCCGAATATGTCGATATAGCCCATATCTTCGGTATGCTCCGCCATTAAACCCGCCATTCTACCGTAATCAAACGATAAATAACCGTTTTTTTGAGCCACAAAATAATTTTTATCGGGAACTATCGAATAATAAGCATTGCATTCCGACAAATACTTTGCGTTGATTTGGCTGAACTTTTCGGCGGCGCGCGCCGCCGAGGCCTCGTCGAGCGGATATTCCATTTTATAAATACCGTCGCCGATTAAATATATCCCGTTATTATCCCTAAGCCGCAAGAGGTTGTACGCGCCTATGGCCTTTAACGCCCGGAATTGGTCGCGCAGCACAAATTGGTCGAGGAAATACTCCTCATAATCTCGATAAGCGCGTTTATCCAGCAAATCCGAAGCCTCAAGCTCGGGCCGTTGCTCTAATTTTCTTCGTTCGCTTACCGAAAGCTCCTTGTCCGGCAGGATGATGTTCGCGGCGAAAATGCCGATTACCACCCATAAAAACGAGACGGTCACGATGATATTTTTTAATTTTTCATTCATAAGCTACCTCAAAACCTGAAATATAGGAAGGGATTAAACGAGCCGTCTACCAAAAACCCCGCCGTCCATAGTAAGAGCGCGACCAAAACGACGGGTTCCATCGCGTTGAATACTTTTTGCGCGGCGGTTTTTTTGCGCAATTTCGCAATTAAATTCGGAACAACCGGCGTGGCGGCGACGATTGCAATCACAAACAAAAATGCAAAGCTCCTAAGGTAATACAGCGCTTCCGCGCCCGAAAGCTTCAGCCCCGCGCCGCCGAACATCGCCGACAAATTGCCGATCGCCTCGGGAAGGCTGTCCGCATTAAATAAAACAAACCCGATGAAAACGACGGCCAGCGTGTAAAAACGCGCCAAAAAGCTTGGCATTTTTTTAAGCGCGCTTTTAAAGACAAGCTTCTCCAAAATCAAAAAAACCGCGAAATACAGACCCCAGACAATAAAATTCCAATTAGCGCCGTGCCAAAACCCCGTCAAAAACCATACGATTACGACATTCCGCACCCATTTTAGCTTGGAAACGCGGTTGCCGCCGAGCGGAATATACACATAGTCCCGAAACCAGCGCCCCAACGTCATGTGCCACCGCCGCCAAAATTCCGTCACCGATTTTGCCGTATAAGGATAGTTAAAGTTTTCGGGAAAATGAAACCCAAACATTTTCCCTAACCCTATCGCCATATCGGAATAACCCGAAAAGTCAAAATACACCTGAAAGAAAAACGCCGCCGCGCTCATCCAATAAAAAAGCACCGTGCTCTCGGAAGAATATGTAATGGCCTGAGCGAGCCCGGCGAAGGTATTGGCGATGAGCACCTTTTTAGACAGGCCTATTACAAAGCGTTTTACGCCCGCCGAAAAATCCGCAAAGGTGTTGACGCGGCTCGCCAGTTCACCCGAAACCTCCGTATAGCGGACGATAGGGCCCGCGACAAGCTGCGGGAACATCGCGACGTATGTCGCGTACGCGAGCGGGTTTTTTTGGGCTTTTATGCCGCCCCTGTACACGTCGATGGTGTAGCTCATCGTTTGAAACGTATAAAAGCTGATGCCGATCGGCAGCGCGATGCTTAAAACAACTTCGTCCAACCCGAACAAGCGGCTGAAATTCCCGACAAAAAATCCCGCGTATTTAAAATAGCCGAGTATCGCGATACTTCCCGCAATCGACAGCGCCAGCGCAATTTTCGGCACATACTTGTTTTGGCGGTATCTTTCAATCACCAACGCCCAAACGTAATCAAGCCCCGCCGAAAGCAGCATGACGAAAACAAGCAGCTGTTCGCCGTAAAAATAAAACAGCAGGCTTGCCGCGAGCAGCACGGCGTTTTTGCACGAAACCCATTTGCGCGGCACCAGATAATAAACAATCAGCACCGTGGGCAGGAAAATAAATAAAAATGATACGCTCGAAAAAACCACTGCCTAGCCTAGCGCTAAAAACGCGGTTGCCAGCTTGTCGGCGTCTGCTTTGGTTGCCAACACCGCCATAATCACGTTGCCGATCCGTTCGATGCGTTTATACTCGGCCGAGGTGCAAATCCATTTGTTAACCTTTAAATTATCGTCTATCGAGGTTTTCCATTGCGCGGCATTTGCTCCGGCTTCAAGCCTAACAACTACCAGCGAATAATCGCCGACTCCCATCATTGACTCGTGGGCACAGGCGTCGGCAATCGGCACTCCTGCAATCCCCAAAAAGTTCGCGCAACTGTCCTTAACCTCTTGGGTACTAAAAAAATAAAAATATTGCGTATCCTTTGAAATCGAGGCGTTGGCATACAGGTAGTCGACGATTTGACGGCTCGTCATATCCGCGATTTGGCCGCCGCCGACGGGGGGCTCGTTTTTGAGCTCCTCGATTTTATCAAGCAATGCGTTTACCCTGTTAAGCGCGTTTATTACAACCTCCGCTTGTTTATCCGCCTCAGCGATAATTGCGCTATATAAATTCTTAGCGTCCGATACCTTTTGCTCGTCCCCTACCGCAACCGCCGCTAATAACGGCAACGCGTCCACGGCCGCGATAAACGCCTGCGCCTCGGCCGATAATTCCGCCGCCGCGGCTTGTTTTAGAGCGGCGATGCGGTTCTTAAGCGGTATAAGCTTATCCCGCGCCACGATAACCTCCGGCTCGGATTTGTCCTTAGCGGTCAAAGCCCCGAACAGCCCGTCGGCATCCGCTACGGCGTTCTCGTAAACCAGCGTGAGCGCCTCCGGCTCGGGCAGCACGTTAACGGCCGCGATAAACGCCCGGGCGTTTATGGATAAACCGTCTTCACCGTCATTCCCGCCGCCGCAGGTGGGCGCCAATAAGGCCGCGCTAAGTACCGCTATGACGGCTAGCGCCGCCAACTTTTTAAATTTGTTCATAGTTTTTTCTCCTATCGCGGGACAATTTGCAAGGAGTCCGGCAAATCTGTGGCGCGTCACCTGCCATCCATTTGCCCTTTTTAGAAATTTTTTTACTAGTGGTCTGAGTACACTAAAACTTTTAGAGTTCACAGGCCACTAGACCAATGTTGTCAGGTTAGGAAAGACGGCTAATTTTTTCGGGCTTTTCGGCCGTAGGGCGGGGGCGGCGGCTTTCGCCGTTTCCGCCGGATAATTATATTTTCGGCGAAAGCCGCCGCCCCCGCCCTACGGTTAACGGCAATTTAACCTGACAACATTGGCCACTAGACCTGTCCACTATTCCGTTCTGTAATCCATCAGCCGTTTGCTTCTCGAGGGGTGGCGCAGCTTCCGTAACGCCTTCGCCTCGATTTGGCGGATACGCTCGCGGGTGACGCCGAATTCCTTGCCGACTTCTTCTAGGGTGCGCGGGTGCCCGTCGTCGATGCCGTAGCGGAGGCGCAGCACCATTTCCTCACGCGGCGTAAGCGTATCTAATACCGTTAACAGCAGCTCTTTGAGCATGGTGAAGGCGGCGGCGTCCTGCGGTGCGGCGGCGTTCGCGTCCTCGATAAAATCCCCTAAGTGGCTGTCCTCTTCCTCGCCGATCGGCGTTTCGAGCGAAACGGGATCCATCGCGATACGCTGTATTTCGCGCACGCGGTCTTCGGTAATGCCCATTTCGTAACTGATTTCCTCGGGCGTGGGATCCCGGCCGAACTCCTGAACGAGCTTGCGGGTCACGCGAATAAGCTTATTGATGGTTTCCACCATATGGACGGGAATACGAATCGTGCGCGCCTGATCCGCGATCGCGCGCGTAATGGCTTGGCGAATCCACCACGTCGCATACGTAGAGAAGCGGAAGCCTTTGGTGTAATCGAACTTTTCGACGGCTTTCATAAGCCCGAGGTTCCCCTCCTGAATCAGGTCTAAAAACAGCATCCCGCGCCCGACATACCGTTTGGCAATCGAAACGACCAGCCGTAAATTGGATTCGGACAAGCGTTTTTTTGCCTCCTCGTCGCCGTCCGTCATTTTTTTGGCAAGCCCGATTTCCTCCTCCATGGATAAGAGCGGTACGCGGCCGATATCCTTTAAGTACACCTTAACGGGATCGTCGATACTGATGTCGCCCGCTATCAATTGCTCTATCGAATCGTCCTTTGCCAAATCAATTTGCGTATTGATGATTTCAATGCTGTTTTCGGCTAAGATTTTAAAAACCTCTTCCATTTGGTTTGCGTTCGCTTCGCACTCCACGGCCAGCTTTTCGCCGATTTCGTCGTACGTCAAATGGCCGCGCTGTTTGCCGACGGCTATGAGGCGCTTGATTTCCCGATGGATTTTTTCGTCAAGCTCCACCGCGCTTGATTGCGCCAACGCCTTAACGACCTGAATGCTTTCTTTTTCCAGGCGCCTTAAGACCTCTTCCATTTCGGCGGCGTCCGTCGCGCATTCGGGCGGCAAATTGTCCGATACCTCGTCGTACGTTAAGCTGCCGCCCGCGCTTTTCCCGCGTAAAACGAGCGCGCTGACCACGCTGTCCAATACTGCGGATCTTTCGTCTGTAACGGCGTTTTCTTCCGCAACCGCAGTTTCTTCCTGTACCGCTTGTTTTTCTTCTTGTTTCTTTTCCGCTTTGCCGGGTCGTTTAAATAGTTTCATAATTTTTTTCACTCCGCGCCTTCGCTGTTTTTCAGTTGTTTGAGTTTTTCATCTATTTCGGATAGTTTATACAGGATGCTTTTTTTATTTTGCGCTTCGCCCGGCGACAGGTATGCGCGCGCAAGCCCCTCTTTTTCTTTCTTGAGCGCGGCCTCTCTTAAGGAACGAACGCAGTTTTTATATTTTTCGGCGTTATCCCCTTCGATAAACGGATAATGAATGATTTCGTTCAGCTCTTTTACGGCGCCCTCGCCCATCCGGTAATACAAACCCGCAATGCTGTCCGTCTTGTCTTTTCGGTTGGCGATAAAGAACAGGGCGGCTTCGCGCGAGAACGTATCGGATAAAAACTCGTCGAAAGCGGCCGAAAAATCAACATAAGCCTTTTCGGCGGCAATAGAGGCTAAGACGAATTTTTTTGCCGCTTCCTCTTTTTTAAGGCTTGGCGCATTCTCGGGCGGCTGCGGCTCTGCCGGGCGCATGGGCGCCGGTTCGGCTATTTCGGTTTGACGGCGCAGCGCGTCCATCGAATAGCCCGTCGCGGCTTGTATGGTTTTAAGGTACTCTTCTTGTTCTACGGGGTTTTTGAGGGATTTGACGACCTTTGCCGCCTCGACCGCGAATCTAGCTTTTCCTTCCGGCTCGCCCAAATCGAATTGTTTTTTAAGCGTTTCAATTTTAAACGCGGGCAGCGTAACCGCGGCGTCTAATAAGCTTTGGTAGGCCGGCGCGCCCATTTTGCGCACAACGTCGTCGGGGTCTAAGCCCTCGGGCAGCTGTACTACGCGTACCGAAAGCCCCGCTTCTTCCAAAATGTCTAAGCTGCGCAAGGTCGCCTTTTGTCCCGCCGCGTCGCCGTCGAAGCTGACGAACACGCGGCCGCCAAAATTTTTGAGCTGCTTTGCCTGGCTGAAGGTAAGGCTGGTACCCATGCTCGCGACGGCCGTATCGAAGCCGGCGGCGTGCAGGGCGATGACGTCCATGTAGCCCTCGCACAAAATAACGTAATCGACCGCCAACTTTTTCTGCTTGCGTTTTTGCAGCAGATTGACGGCAAAAACCGTTTTGCCTTTGTCGAAGACGAGTGTTTGCGCGGAATTGCGGTATTTCGCAAAGTCGGGATTTTTTTGAAGCGTCCTGCCCCCGAACGCGACGACTTCGCCGAGCTGGTTGACGATGGGGACGATTAAACGCTCATAAAATACGTCGTAAGTACCTTTTTCGCTCGTCGCGGTGATTCCCGCGTCCTTCATCTCTTGGAGAGTATACCCCATTTCCGATAAATGCGCAACCATTTCCGTTCCGTTTGTCGCATATCCGAGCCCGAATTTGGTCGCCATTTTTTCGCCAACGCCGCGATTCTTTAGATATTCCCGCACATGGGCGGCGGCGGGCTTAGAAAGGTTTTCGTGGTAACGGCGCGCCGCCTCGCGCATCAGTCGGTACAGCCGCTCCTTCTTTTTAATTATTTCCGCGTCGTCGCGCTCAAAACGCTCGTTTTGCGGAATTTCCATACCCGCGCGCTTCGCCAAGATTTTAACCGCGTCCGCAGATTCCACGCTTTCGATTTTTTTAATAAACGTAATCGCGTTCCCGCCTTCGTGGCAAGCGCCGTGGCAATAGTAGAGCTGCTTAAACCCGGACACTAAAAAAGAGGGCGTCTTTTCGTGATGAAACGGGCAGCAGCCCCAATAGTCCGCTCCTTTTTTTTCGAGCGGCACGTATTCCGATACCAACTTAACTAGGTCGGTAGCGTCCAGCAATTTTTCAATAAAATCGTTTCCTTTGTTTTGCAATATAACCTCATTATGAAACATAAAAGTGAACTCAAACCAAAAAAATCCTTAGCTTTTCGTTTTTCATTTTTCGTTTTTCATTTTTTGTTATCATAACTTGCTCCACCCCTTCGGAACCGTCAGTTCTTCAAACATCCGCACGGCGTAAAGGTCGCTCATCATCGAAATAAAGTCGCAAACCTTTTGCCCGTCGGAACAATCGAGCGCCAAAATGTATTTGGGAATTTTATCAAGATGCTTTATATAGTGCTCGAACAGGTAGGCGATTAACTCCATGGCTTTGAGCTCTTCTGATTTTGCTTCGCCCGCCGTATATACGCGCTCAAACATAAATCGGCGCAATTCCCGGATAAGCCCGGCAAAACCGTCGCTCGGGCGCGCAAAATTTTGGCCGAAGCTGTGGTGAATTATATCCAAAATCATGCTGTTGATACGCTTTGAGTGGGTCGCGCCGAACGCGTCTATGTAAATTTTCGGGATATCGCCCTCTCTTAATACGCCGCCCCGGAGCGCGTCGTCGATATCGTGGTTGATGTATGCGATGCGGTCGCTCCACGCGACGACGTGCCCCTCTAAGGTCGCGGCGTTCCCTTTGGAGGTGTGGTTCAAAATCCCGTCGCGCACTTCGGCCGTTAAATTCATGCCTTTGCCGTCGTTTTCCAAACAGTCCGCCATACGCAGCGACTGCTCGGCGTGCGAAAACGGGATATAACGGTTTAAAACCGTTTCACCCGCGTGGCCGAACGGCGTATGCCCAAGGTCATGGCCGAGCGCGATCGCTTCGGTTAAGTCCTCGTTAAGCCGCAAGGCTCTAGCGATAGAGCGCGCGACTTGGCTGACCTCTAGGGTATGGGTCAGGCGCGTACGGTAATGGTCGCCCTCCGGGGAGAGAAACACCTGCGTCTTATGCTTTAGGCGGCGGAAGGCCTTCGAGTGCAGAATTCGGTCGCGGTCGCGCTGAAAATCGGTGCGCAAATTATCGCGCGCCAACGGTGTGATACGGCCTTTCGTGTCCTTTGCTTTGCACGCGAACGGCGAGAGGAACTTGTCCTCAATTTCATAGGTTGTTTGTAAAAAGCTTGGAGGCAAGGTTCTCTCCATCGGTACTCAATGAAACATATCACATTTCCCTATTCGTTGTCAATAAAATGTGATGTTAATAACAGATAATACTTTGATACACCGACCAATAAACATCGGCCTTATACGCCGTCGCGCTGAAAGGGTCGGGGACGCAAATGGCGGAGAGGTTGAAACAGCTCGCGAAAGCCCCGTAGCCTAAAACGGTAATGGGTTCCGATGAAAGCGGGTCGTACCTTTCCACAGACACCGTCGAAAGATTATAACAGCTCGAAAACGCAAATTCCCCGATTTCGGTTACGCTTGCGGGGATTGTGACGCTGCTAGCGGCGCAGTGATAAAACGCGGATTCCCCGATGCTGACCACGCTGT
>Ga0123353_10016851_pt1 | contig 10703 bp, 7 predicted proteins | sample TergutLab28metaG_3_FD_92763 | JGI IMG/M metagenome (GOLD analysis project Ga0123353, IMG submission 92763) | Labiotermes labralis P3 segment gut microbial communities from Petit-Saut dam, French Guiana - Lab288 P3 | ecosystem: Host-associated > Arthropoda: Insects > Digestive system > Gut ... | reverse complement strand
GTAGTTTCTTGGAAGGACAAGTTTACAGGAACCAATAAACTGAGAGATGCTCAGGAAGGCCAAGCTTTCAGTGAAAGAAAAGGTCATCAAGTCTAATATTCCAGCATGATGTGGGGTGGGAGAGAAAAAAAAAACATGACTTCAGTAACACGCCAATACCCACAATACCTGTATCTCAATTACGAAGTGTGTCTGGAAAGAATTACAAAACCTACAGCGATTTGTAGTGGTCATGAATATAAGTGTACCAGTCACTAACATACAGAACTGTACCAGACATAAACATAACAAACAGGCTCAGCACAGTTCCTAATCTGCCCATAATTTGGCAGTACAAAAAGCAACATTTATTTCAAGGGACATTTCAGTTTCAAACAATCTATGCCAGAAAATCCACAGAAGGATGGGACAGCCAACATAAACAATGGGGTACATGTGAAAATGTAGAAACTGTGAAGGCAAAAAGAGCAGGGAAATGAAGATAATTCTTGACATACACAATAAAAATAAAATGTAAACAGAAATTATGACACACACACATCTTTATGCATTCCGTCAATTTTTTGCATATTAAAGTACATACAAAGGGACAAGAAGACTACCTTATATTCCAGTAACACAAGGCATACTGAATGACACACACCATATGAGGTGTTAAAAGCAAGCACTGAAGAAGTGCTCAGCCACGGGTGTATAGAAACCCGTATGAACACACTGAAGGTCTTGCATTGAAGAATGGTGCAAACTTCTTCCAAATGCCTGCATCCACAATGTATTGCAAGTACTTACAACAAATTAAAAAATTCCAGGAGTACCATGCTCCCACTCTGATTCAGACACCTGACAGAATCTAAGCCACTTGTCTCATCTCCCAAACCTGATCAGCATTATCCTGTCATTTTCAATAATTGCAATTTTGACCTGTAAGCACTCTGTTCTCAAAAGTCATTCATTCTTGTACAGCAAAGAGATGCTGGAGGGATCAAAAGACCTTAACCGGAAACATCAAGAAACAGTGAAGTCTACTAACCTTCAAGTGTTTGTGTTTGCGGATCCGTAAAACAGTCTTCACTTTCCTCTTCAGTTCCAACGTACGCACCACATGCTTGTATTTCCATCCCACCTCATGTGACAGACGTCCCAGATGGCAGTACTAAAAAAAAAAAAAAATATGTATAATTGCCCCTTTTTACTGTTACTCAAGATGTAAAATACATGTTATGTACTCCTTACATATTTACCACAACAAACAAACCAAAACATATGAGTGGAACATACCATTCCCTTGTAGCGATAAATTTGGACATTTAAAGTTAAGTACACCCTTTATCTAAGGTGTGAATATTTTGTGAACCAACGCAAGATAGGCAATGTACACACAACATTGAGGCACATTCACACAACCAATGATGCCATGGAAAAGCAATAAGTATTACATATTCTAAGTGTGTGTTTATAGTCTTAGTTATCGAGCATGCCAAGTGCATGCACCATGTTCTATTGTCATCTGTCACATCTCTGACTCTATAGCATTTTTCAATATTATCTCATAAAGAGCAAGATTTTCAGAAAAATGTCACTGGAACATAGAATGTGTGTTATTTCCTCATAAACTTCTTGTCTGAAACATTTCTCATTCTAAGAAGAACTATGTAAGACATCATCAATGCACGTAAATCTTCAAGTAAAGTACCATTTTTTCTTGTCAGATTTTAATGAAACTCGAATTTTGACAGATTTTCAAAAGCTACTCAAGTGTAAATTTAATGAAAATCTGTCAAGTGGAAGCCAGATGGGCAGACAGACATGACAAAGTTGACAAGATGCTTTTCAGAATTTTGTAAAAACACCTAAAATAGATAACATTATGAAATATACAGCATTCTGTGAAGAAAAAAAAAAGAGACTGTACAGAATGCTTAAAAAAATTCAGCAAGTATATTTGTTGGCTAAATATATTAAATGCAGTTGCTGGGAGGTAGCGGTACGCCGGTCCTACAAATAGGATGCACGGTAACTGCAGGTTAGTATTACAATACCCATCCTGAACAGGTAAAGGCAATCTCCAAATTGATTTGTACCAAGTCAAATGCAAAGAGTGTTTGAGCTCTGGGATTTTGGACATCATACTAAAAACAGCCTTCTCAAATACTTCTGAAAAATATAACTGTAGAAGTCACGTTAGTAGCTGTTCAAGTATAACATATACAGTGCACATACTGCCCACCCCACCCCACCCCCTCCAAAATAAAAGGTTATGCCAGTGCCACAACTAGCATTCAACATTAAAGTAGCTGTAATTATAGAATGCAAAAAAAAAAAAAGTATCATGTAGGCAATTGCAAGAAAATCACGAAAGACTGGAAATATGATGCCAATTGCACACAAACACTTCTGAAGGCTTTGCACACAGAAAATTTAGTGTTTTATTTTTGTTGTACAGTACACATAGGAAGTACACAGAAACAAAAAAAACTTAGGCATCTCAGATAAAATTTAATATCATCAGTCTCAAATAATGTAGGTAAGATTTGGTGTAATCACTGATGCCCTGTACACATCAACAACACAGGCCAAGTTTATTCTCCTAAAACTCTTGACACACTATTTAATAACTAACCTTTCTGCCTGGTTTCAGACACATAATTCTCATAGCATTTGGGACCACCATCCGCTTCCTTCTGTCATATGGAGGAGGACAGCCTTCAAATGCCTTCAGACGCTTCAAGGCAGCTTTTCCTCGCTCTGTCTTGTGTGGAAGCATGCCTGTTACCGCAGACACAACAGTAAAATAATAAAAATGCAGACAGAATCATGTGTTTCCAATCACAAATTAAATATTCTGCATCTCATAAAACTCTTTGTATCATGAACATCAAATAATGTAGGTAAGACTTATGTAATCACTGATGAAACCCGTAGGTACGATTTTGAAATGAGAGTACTTTAACCTTCAAACGACCAGGCTGGTATTTAAATTTTACTGTATGGTTTACGATAAAGTGTTACTGTAAAAGAAAAAGATAAAATATGAAATAAACAGCATTCTGCAGAAAATAAAACAGAAATTATGCAGAATGTCTTGAACATGCAGTAAATTTCCTCATTGCCTACATGTATGAAATGAATTTTTAGGAATGTGTTTTCAGCATGTGCTTGTGAATACTGGTCGTTTAAAGGATAAAAAGTCTTCTGCATCACTGGACTTTTGCTATGAAAAAGTCAAGATACTCTTCTCATTAAGTCAGGACATTAAGATTCACACTACCAGCAGAACAGGCAAAACCCACAGTTTAAACACAATACAAATAAAACTTCCCCATCTTCGTAAATGACGGCAATGCTGTTGCTAACAACAAGAATACCATATTTACACGAATGTAGGTGGCACTTAAATATGTAAGGTCATCCTAAATCGGGGGGCTCGCAGTGGCGCAGTTGGTTGAGGAAATGCACTACCAGCCGGAAGGTTGTGGGTTCGCTTCCCGATGGTGTCATTGGAATTTTCATTGACATAAGCCTTCCGGCCACACTATGGCCCCGGGGGTTGACTCAGCCTCTAACAGAAATGAGTACCAGGAATATCTCCTGGGGTGTAAAGGCGGCCAGTACGTAAAACCCAGGTGAACACAGCCAACAATGAAAACAACAAAAAATGGGCCACCTTCACTTATCACAGTTCCAAAGTCAGAAAGATAACTAACCTCTTCAAACAGACTAACATAAAGATAGCCTTTAAAGGTACAAACACACTGCAACAACTCACCAAACCCAAAACCCACAACACAATGCAGGACCATGACAAAAGCAGCATATACAAGCCGATGTGTAAAACATGCAACAAGCCTTACACAGGCCAAACCAGTAGAAACCTAACACTTAGGTTCCACGAACACATCCGTTACATAAAAAACCACGATCCCCAGTCCGCTTATGCACAGCATATCCTGCAAAACATATATAATGTGGTTCCCTTAAAGACACCATGTCATTTCAATACTTACCACACGATTCGCACACACCAGTCCCAACCTAGCCATGCTGGAGCCTTACGTAACTACCTACCCACAACCAATCTATACTTACCACATGATTTGCAAAAACCAGTCCCGACCTGGCCACATTGGAGGGAAGTAGCTGTACCAATATGCAAGTACATTGTTAACTAACTTCACCCATTGCATCTTCCTATTACGCTTTTAACCATTTATATTTATTATCCAAAGAATTCTTAACTTATAAACTTCTAAGATATTTCATACCTTAGAATTTTTTAAATATGTTACTGTATCGCTACCCATTACTATCAGAAGTTAACAAGCTAACACAACTTTGTTAGCTTATTCCAGTTAATCCTTGTATTTCACAGTATGGCCTGTACCGGAGGTTGCGGTTACAGCTTTTAGTACTCCTGACGATGGGTGCAGTGGACACCCGAAACATGCAGAGTGATTTTGCAGTAAAATAAATCAGACTGCATACTGTTGCATCTGGTTGGATTTTTATTAATATTGCCATTTTCAAGGGTCAAGAAATTCAAAGGAGATAACAAAGTATGACTGAAATTAACTGACACAATCTTCTTAACACCTTGACGTCGAGCCAAGCAGAAATGCGTGACTGCTATCCCACGTGTTGTTGATGCATCATGCACATCCGTTTGTCAGCTGGTCTGGCCCACTTTTTGCTTCAAGGTTATCGACAGCTTCATGTAGGATGATTGGGTCTCAAGTTACAAACAGACCAGCCATGACGCCCTATTTTTAGAACTATAAGACTGCAACAAAGGGACCACTCATTCAGATACTCTCCCTGTTTTCCTTCAGTTGTAATCATGGGTTTCTGTAGAAATGTTCTGCAAGAGGACGATATTTTGTGTGAGTTATATGTGGATATACATTCTGATACCTCTGATTACAGTATCAATGAAAGTTTCAGCAGTGACATTGACGTCCCCACAACTAGTTCACGTAAACAATTGCGAGCTTCTAGTGGTCCACTGACCCCACTATTTCCACGCCCATTTTTCCTCACACCTATCAAGACAATTTTTATAACAGTGTGAGATTAGTTCAGACATTGCTAGACAGACACATTGACAGTCTGCGGCACTATGAGGGCTAACAAGAGCATTCCACGTGACGTGAGGAAGGCAAGCACTTGAAAAAAGAGAAGTCAGCATTCCGACGAATGGTGATGTAATGGTGCAAGTTTGGAAGGAGAGGACTTGTGCGAATGGTAAGTACGATTCATGATGCAACAACTGTAAACAAAGGAAGGAAAGACAGGAAAACAAACATGGAAATAAAGAAGCCTTATGCTGTTGGCTAGTACAATAAATTCATAGAGGGTGTAGAAAGGGCAGACCAGTAACTCAGTTTTTACTCAGTTCTGAGGAAAACCGTAAAATGGTCGAAAAAAGTGGTACTATATCTGCTAAACTGCGCTCTCTTCAACACATTTTTTGTGTAGAGGACACTAAAAACAAACAAAAAAGTAAAGTACATGATCTCCCTGCACAAGGTAGGAAGGTCCTGGATATCAGAAGCCCAGAATAGAAGTGAGTTAAGTTCTGATGACCTTCAATTGCCAGAGAAGCAAACAACACCAAGTGGGCCTAAACAGGACCCGCCAGGCAGACTCTCAGGTGATTTCAGAATACACAAACTGGAAATAATTTTTGGTGGTGGGGAGGGAAAAAAGAAGTATACTACAAGACAGTGTAAAGTGTGTGCTGCACATAAGAAGCGAAGTGAAACTAGATACATTTGTAAATTCTGCATTGTTCCGCTTCACAAAGGGTCTTGTTTTGAGAAATACCACACAGCGAAGAGCTACTAGACTATGTACATGCAGTTTCTGCAGTCTGGGGCTCAGGAGCGTAACCTATAGTGCCAAACCATAAGTAAGAATATGTTATGGGGATGAACATTCAAAGCATTTAAAACGTCCGGGAACCAGAGGTATTTCACTAAAAGACCATCCAGTTGGCAAAGTGTTAATTTGGAACTTTACCCAATGTTTAATTTTTTAAGGGAGCATTATGTTTTGAAAGCCAGCTCAGTTTCTGTTTATTGGCAAAGAAGTACCTAAACTGGTGGACCTCTTACAATGAGCTATTCTCAGTCACTGGGCACAACAGAAACGGTAACGTCTTACAATATGCACCCGAGGACAGATCTAGTCCACAGGAAATGACTATTTTAATGAATTTAAAAAACTAACTACAAGTTAAAAAAGAAAACCTGGACCAATACAAACATTAAAAACCATACAAAGAGCTATGAACCCAGACCGATAAGACCAGAGATTACACAAAAATACGCACATTGTATTGAAAATTTTTAGCACCACTAACACCATCTGTGGAGAAAATTGTGAATCTTCGTGGATTCAAATAAGTTTATAAATGAATAAATATAAATGTATTATTTAGTAAATATGGATCATAATGGCATGGCAGCACATCTCACCTGAAGTGCTGTACATCGAATGCAATGGATGGGACTGATGATATGCTGTGGAATGACAGTGATAAGGATGGCAAAGGTAAGAGTGTGAAGAATATAAAGGCACCGACTGTGAAGCTGGAGACAGTGACACTTATTGGTAGAGGCAGACAGAATTCGACATGTTGTGCGCAATAACAGTATGAAATTAATGGTAAAATACTTTTTCTTAGCAGACATTTTATCTGGGGGTCATCTTCAACTGGGTTGTCTTGCATTCAGGTAAAAACAGTATTCAAGCCTAAGACCTTCCTCAACCAGGTTGCCTTCACTTCCACACTATATCATATCATATGAAGCATGTTATTGTCACATAAATATCCTGTCACAAATCCTGAGCTCTGCATTGTTGTATTTCTTCTCACTGTACGTGATCTATATGACAAGCATGCATTAATCTAACTTCCTCTGTCAAAATGCTGCATGTAGGATACAAACCTGAATGAGTGTTCTGGAATGGTACATGTTCTTGTACCACCAAGTTAGAACCCAAAATAACCCCAGTAAGCCCAATGGCAGAATCAATATTATGGGTGTCACTAGATTGTGTTGGGGACTCTACTTAGACCAAAACTTCAGCTACACTACAATCTAATCATAAAGCAAGAAACACATTCAATCCTCCTAATTTAACACTAATAAAGCACAGGAGAAATCCATGGATTTATTACAAATCTGACATCTAATATAATCTAAAGGAAAAATGAAAAATTTTTGAGGGCTGAACCAGACCAAGGCCAAAAGTAACTTAAGGATTTACAAACCATGCAGATCTTACCCAACCTGGTGATGAATCATTAGTCTTAGGGACAGATTTCATTACAAGAAGCTCCTCACAAGGAATCATACCATTCCCACATCGGGATAGTTTTGAGGGCATCAAAGATGCATAAAGCAATGCCTTCAATCAGAACTGCAAACACCAGGGGTATATATTCTTCACAACTCAATGCTTGAAGAGCAAGATGACCACATATCGGTCTGTCTAGTTTCTGTAACCTGAAGTGAATAAAAACACCCTGAAGCAGATGGCTGGACCATGATGGGGACACACCAGCAGTCAGCAGTACACAAAGTTCCAAGATATCTCACAGACACCTCAAGAATTCAAGTGCCAAAATAGTATTATAAAGAGAACCCACCAAGTATTAGACGCCATGGCACAAAACTTAGGTGCTCAGGAACTGTGCACCCAGTACCACAAGCAGCCATCAAAATCAATGGTCCAGTTCCCTAAAAACTTGAGAAGATTAAGCTCCTACATAACTCAAAAAGAAAACATCTCTGTAAAATAAATATTATTTAAGGCTGGCACAACAGTACTGAAAGGATGGTTCAGCAAGGAGGAAATTCCATGGTTGTCACTGCTCACCAATCCCACAACAGCTGAGAAACTGGAGGGGTGGGGGACACTGTGCTTGAACATTCCCTTCAGAAATCCCTCGCATGCCATTCAATGGACTGTGGTTTCCACTTTATTCAATTTCATATGAAGAACTTCAGTGTGTGTGAATGTAATCTTTTGCAGATGTGCCAAAAATTTGTGACTGAGGGTATTTTTAGCATCTCTGCAATCTGGGTAATTTTCTTCATAAACTTTTATTTACGTTATGTGTTTGCTTGTTCTGCTGGCAGTCTGAATCTTGCAGACCAACTAGAAAGTAGGAACATCCAGTTCTTCCTCATGACTCATGACTAGCTCGTGATTTATATAAGGCTATAAAGAATCTTGTTAAAGAAAAATTACAGAGCATCACCTTACCCCTAACTGTCCTCCACAGAATTTTGCTTGGTGCTCTGAAATGGTATGGACCTCTAGCTGGATTCACATTGCACCTCTTACGTAGGAAGGAAAGATATTTCAGCTTGGCCCTGAAAATACATCATTTCAGTTACTCTGCTACATTACCAGTAAAATGAACATACAAATTGAATTATAGATTTTCTCATATTTGCTCAGACATAAATCTCAACATACAAGAGATTAATCAGCCGCAAATTACCGCAAGCATCATAGCAACATCTGTTTTATAGATCTCACACAGGACATGGAAAATGTGTTTCTGATTCTCACAGTTTGAAGTTTAAATATGGTACATCCAAGACTTCTCTTCATTCTGTTACCGTGGCAGTAACATGGCTAATCATGTCCAGCTGACTGCTGGTATCATAATGACAAAATGTACTCAGCGGAGCTGCATTCAGGATACAAAGAACCTTTTCAGCAATATAAATAATAATAATAATAATACAATAACACACACACACATATGGGAGTTATACCTTTGTTATAATTTTATATATAAACTACCTACTTTCTGTGCTCTCATGAGGCACTTCCAATTACTTTCTTAGTACTAATCATATGATCTTAAGTTTCAATATTTATTATCTACTGTCCATTGCAGAAACAGAACTATTTACACATTATCCACATATTCCCTGTTATCTGGTGAAAGAAGTATTAACCAGTACATCTGAATACCAAAAAGTATGCTGAAACCAGAATATAGTATTATTCTGATAACAGTTTGATAAAATATCCCCACAGATGAGATCGCCGCTCTTCTGCAATGTTATACAGCACTTACTAGTGGTTAGTTACTGCCACTTCAGGACCAGTAGACTTTCCCAAACATTGGTAACTGACTAACCATCAATGCTGTCAAAAATCCTACAATTGCAAAGACCTCATTTACACCACAGATAAAACCTGACATCATGCATATCCACAGAAATTTTTTTACTCACAAAATATCTAGCCCACCACAAACCCATTTGCTCAACTGCCTTAGTGTAACAGAAGGGGAGTATAAATCACAAAACATAAATGAGACAAAGCTCTAAATTTGAGATCAGTATTACCTGAAAAAGTTTCCTGAAATGTTGATCTGCTCAGTCCGGACAACAGTGACCCTATTACCCTGAAGAAGAGTTTTGGCAACAACTGATGCCAAACGGCCAAGAAGATGGCCCCTGCCATCTAACAGGATGGCCTGAAAAAGGCAAACAAATAGACCATTAGAATATGGTGACTCGTTACTTACACTACTTTGGCTCCCACAATATTCTAATGTAGGGAACAATACACCTACTTTATGTGTTGTTGGTCTAGCAAAGTTGGGGGGAGGGGGGATCTTCTGATATTTTGGAACATTTTTTATATTTTCTAATCAAAATGAATTTGGTTGATGGTTACATTACGATAATTAAATTTATACAAGTTTATACTGCACCTAACAAACAAATTTTGCAAGAAGTATGGTAACCAACAGATTATGCTACATCCTCAGTATAAAAATACTTGCAAAATTGGTCCACAAGAACCATGCCAAAAAGAAAAGGCCAAATTCTTAATTATTTCACTGTGACGGATGGAAAAGGCACCAGAAGATGTTACAGGTGGAATACCAATTACCACTGCATACAAATTGTGATACCTGACAGGACACTGATACATAAATTCAAATAATTACACTATATGAATGCTGTCTGAGACCATAAACAATTTTTCAAACAGCAGCAGAGCAGTTTCCTGTCCAGTGGATTTTCATCATTACCAAAGTTGGATTTCTCATCACTACATCACTACTTCCTATTACCAAGCATCCACTACTTAACAGTAACTCAAAACAGCCTTTTCCTGATGGCTGTCCTGGTCAGAAATAGTACAAATCACTTCTCATGCATAATCCATTTGAGAGTGAAACAGGTGCCCATAATTTAACTTTTAAATGGCCAATAAAACAAAATACAATGGTCTGCAGAAATCCACTGATATATTTTTAACAAATTTCAAAGAATATACTGTGGCTCATGTTAAGTGTTGCGAGCAGATGTGTTGGTAGCCAAACGTGACGAAAATGTTCACCCACAAGTAAAAAATGATGACAGAGAATGTCTGACAATTCTTGTAACTGGAAACAGTGGTGGTTTTTGGGTCCTCCACTGGTAGTCCATACAACAACAGGATACCTCACAACATAGCTAGAAGTATGCTGTCACAGTAGAGGCATAAAATGTCTGACACTAGGAAGTTAAATGGTATTTGTTTTTTAAATATATACAGGCTGTCCCAGGAGGAAAGGACCTAACTTCGGGAGAGTGTTCCTTAGGTCAAACTATACCGATATAACCCAAAACACCTATATCCAAAGTTCAATGGTTACGGAGATATTGGCCAGAGAAAAGTGT
>Ga0123353_10016850_pt1 | contig 10703 bp, 4 predicted proteins | sample TergutLab28metaG_3_FD_92763 | JGI IMG/M metagenome (GOLD analysis project Ga0123353, IMG submission 92763) | Labiotermes labralis P3 segment gut microbial communities from Petit-Saut dam, French Guiana - Lab288 P3 | ecosystem: Host-associated > Arthropoda: Insects > Digestive system > Gut ... | reverse complement strand
TCCACCTTGGCTTGAGTAGACCAGAGCCCCATTAGCCATCCTGTGACGTAGCAACCCTCATCAGGGTATGCCCTCCACAACTGTCACCGCCTCCCACATGACCTAGGGTAGAGCAGAGTACGAGTTCACGATACCCCGAAGTACGGACAAGGGGTTGGATTTTTGGGAGGCATGGACAGAAATACTCTCTGAAACATGTAGAGTCCTATTCCAAAAATAAATTTGAGAAATTAGTGCTTCTCATTGGTTTTATTACAAGAATATATCACGATGCATGGTCCTCAGAATGTCAAATGGGTATGCTATACCTCACCCCCTCTGTGCCTTCATTATATGATACAGAATGAACTTTACCTTTTAGTTGTCATAGTATCACTGGACTATTCTGATTTTAGGAGGAATTTTAAGGTGGGTATTCAAAAGATAATTTTTACATTTGACCACAGGTAGCAATGCATGTAACTCAAGAAGTAGTATTTTTACTAGAATGAGGTTTGCTTTTGTCAATTTTTAGGTGCCAACTGTGCGGTGCAGGTTTTGATCGTAAGCCCAAACTTGAAGATCATCTTGCATTAAGCCACAACAAAATCAGTGATTCTGATGACAGTCGTAAATGGGTTGGCCATCTCATCACCAATGAGCTGAATCAGCAACCACCATCTTCAACAAATGCTTCACTGGGTCCTGGTCAGCTGTCTCTCCATCAACCAAATCCACCTTTACCAACTGATGTCTCTCGGCGAAGAGGCACTAGTGATGGACATCTCCTCCTTCAGTCTCACCTCCATGGTTCAGAAAATGACAGCAAAACACTTGGTAATACAACTTCTCCTCACCATCATCCACTGACGGCTTTAAGGACTGAAACCAATCAGCATCAACAGAGCTGGCATCACATGATCTTTGGAGGGAAAGTTATGGATAGTGACATGATTGAAAGTTCTGGAATGGAAAGTAATGTTGCAAAAATGGTCCCCATTTCAGCAGTTTTGGAAAATCAGCATCGTCTCTTATCAGATATGACTACTTTAGGAGGTGGGCTTGGCCCAGGACAGAGTGCAGGTCGCAATCTTCTGCCTTCATGTTTAACAGGAGGTCACACTTCACTCCACCCACCTGGCAATCAACCCCCACATCACATTCCAAATATACCAAACCCTCATGCATCCTTGGCCCCTCGTGTTAATATGTTCCCTTCTGACAATAACTGAGGATGTGCAAACATGCAAATAACAGAGTTGTTTCGTACAGACTGACAGCAGATCAATGTAAGATCTTGTATGAATATACCATCAGGCACTTTTAATGCATTTGTAACAGTATACAGCCTCAAAAATTTATGTTAAAAGTCTTGCTAACATTAGCTGTAGAAGACCTGCACATTCATGTGGTAGGATAACACCCCTAGAAATTTCTTTTCTATGTTTAGGCAACAAGGAAATCACTGTTTTATTTCCACAAAATGCTGTTTGTTTCAAAATGTTATCTTTTCCTTTTCAAATGATACATTCTCCATAAAACATGTGCTAAAATTTAAATACCCACCAAAGGTAGGAGAATGATTAAGGAGGTCTTGTCCATTTTCCACTACACATTCTTTTTGATACATTCACAGCAACAACAGTAATGATCATTAGTGATTGATTGGTGGTAGATTGGATGCAAGTGACATTTGGGAAGAAATTTATTGTGTACTCTGCTGGACATTGTTTGAAGAAAAAGAAGACATCACTGAACCATAGCATGGTCGGTCTTGGTATAAGTTAAATGTGTTCCTTAACACTAATATAAGTAAACTCCTACTAGTGGGATTTTCACCTGTATACAGTGTTATGCTGCGTGTGTGTAACTTATTATTGTGGTACTTTATTAGGTCTTTATCAGTTCTTCATCAACAGGTTGTCTGCTCAAGATTGGCTTCGCTTTGTTTTGTACCTGGGATCTGAGATGGTGCCATGTTTCATATTGTAGTAAATTTTGTAAATCTGCATTTTGAATCAGGCAGTGAATGAAGTTCAAATACAGTGCTATTTTAAAAAATACACAAGCAGAAACTACAACAATGGTAGCAATATCACTCCCTTTATTTCTTAGAATGATGTAAATTGTGTTTATTTATAATTGTGATTTCTTTCATTGTATGCTTTCATTTCTTTTCTTTGAAGTCAGTTGTACTCCAGTATGCTGGGTTCTTACACAATAGTACGGTATACTATACATATGAACCTGAATGTTCCATACTACTGGCAACGTCTCTTTAATTATTTAAAAGCTGAAATATATTGTACTTTTTTGCTAAGGCACCATTATTATTGGCATATTTTTCATTCATATATAATATCAGATACAGCTGATATTACAAATTTATTTAATTAAAATGTTCATGCCATCATACAAGCTTCAGCAGAATTTTGCCATGTTCAGGAATGTCTTATTAAGTACAAAAGCTATTGTGGGTTTTACATCTTGCATATGTTATTGTTGTTTGTAAATATAAAGTATGGAAGCCTGTTTATTAGCTTCTAGTTATTTTTTATGTCCTGTAGGATTAATATCAGACTTCAGAAACTATTAAAAGAAGGAATATTAGATTTTATTGTCTTGTAATATATTGCATTCATAGATGTAAAACTTCTAATAGCTGTGATATTTAATTAGACACCCATGACGGAGGCAGATTTTTGCATATACTTACAGGGTGATGTGAACATTATTATTAAAGGACTCTGAAATATGTAGTGTATCAGATAGTTGTAGTAAGTTAATGTTATTGGAGGTCAAATGCATTTAGGGGGCAAGAGATTTTTTGTTTTCTCCACAACACCTATACTGGGTCTAGTGCCCACTGAGCCTCCTATTCAATAATTACCAGGGACTCTTTTTTCCTAGCGATAAAGTGGCAGGGGCATGAGAATGACTGCTTACCTCCACCTAGTGCCGAGGTTAAGAATGGATGGGGCTATACCTCTATACCCCCTGTATACCTTCATGGTGTGTACAGCAACAACTTTACATTTCGGTTTCTAGTACAAGTTGGTATTGGTCCATTTAATATAAAATGTATGCCATATATTTTTTTCTGCTTAGTGTTTTATAAGCTGAATATACTTTTGACAATTTGGTTTGAGGCTGTACTTTGTTGTAAGCATCAAACAAGTGTAAATAAATTGATTTTACTTAGCTTGTTTGAAAGTAGTAACATAAAATGTCTAAGATGTAAAAAAATATACATTACTTTAAAAAGAAACTGTTTGAAAGGATGTTACAACTTTACTCCTGAAATCATACCCTTAGTATTGTAAATGTGTAAGACTAAAATTTAATGTAAAAAGTGCAGAGAGAGAGGAAGAATGTGTGTGTGTGTGTGTGTGTGTGTGTGTGTGTGTGTGCATGTGCATGTGTGGCAGATGGATATCTAGTAAAATGCTATTAATTTTGACTCAAGTGTTATCAGTCTCCAGAGTTAGGCTTACCTGAGATATGTATTGTTAGTTATTCATAATTTTTGTACTACTTTGATCCTTAAAAATGTTAATCCAAGATGTGAAATTCTTACATATTTAATTTCAGAACATTTTTCTCCCCATATATATGAAGTTATTATTTTTGTCCAATAACGTTTCACTTCAGCCAGAAACATAGCATTGACAGAAGCAGCAGCACTACAAGTCCTTCATTCTTTTTTTCTGAAAATCTAATCTCTGAAATCAGTATTAAGTAGTATTACGTACAGCATCATGCAAAGCATTGAAGATGTTTGGGTTTTGTGATGAAAATTTTTATATTTGTACCCTATAATGTGCAGATGTGTGTGTCTGCCACTTTAGGCATTAATGAGAAATATCCTGTACTTATGCTCCAGACCTGGCGCAGTTCTTCTTTCAAAAATCTTCATGAAATATCTGTTGAATTGTCTTCCAGTTAATGTGAAGTTGATCTTCTTGTTGATTGTATGGTCATACAATAGTACCTGCCCACCATTTCACAAAGTTTTGCGACTGTGTCTGGATTTCTAGAGTTGACAGCCACCCTCTCCTTTGACCCTCTGTAACATCTTCATGTCCATCTCTGAATCTTTTTTAATCATTTGAGGAAGCGTGAACGAGATATGGCTTCAATTTCCATAAACAGTTTCAAGGAATTTATATGTTTCTGTAGCTGTTTTCCCAAATTTTAAATAAATTGATGTTTGCTCACTGTTTGTTTGAACAAAAAAATACACCTAACACGTGGGGTTGCTACAGATGAATTGATGGAGCTAGGACCTTTTCAGTAATCCCTGGTGATAATAACGTAAAACTAACATGCAGTTGCTACAGTTGATTTATGTGTAGTACCATACCTGCACTGTTGTATCTGTCCCAGAAATTTATTGTTTGATGCTATAATGTAGTGGATGTGCAGAAGTGTATTCATTCAAAGAATCTTTTGGTACTATAAGCTCAAGTTAACATTTCTATTGTAGAAATATTTAAAAACATAGAGAATGTATTAAAAGTCGTGGAATATTCCCCCCAAACCATATCTTTAGTATTGAAGATTTCACAGTTTTTTCTGAGACAAGCTGGTTAAAGTTTCATACATTACATTTCTGTACTGCATTGACTTAAATATTTTTCCTCTAGGTCTGTTTTTCCATAATTAAACCTGAGTTCTTAAAGTGAGTTTGTTACTGATTATTTTTACCCTTTCATGTCTTAGATAATGTACTGCTGAAGCACAGAATTTATTTTCTTTATGTGGTGTGTGTGTATGTGTATTCTGAACATAATTGTTGAGTCTTAAAGAACTGAATGATGATAGCTTTTTTTGAGAGAGACATTTTCTTATTGATTACCTGTGTGAATGCAAAATATGTGAAACCAACCAACCAGCTATGGTCAGCTACACCCAGCTATGGTCAGACATGTTACAGTAACATTTTTGTGCTCAGGGGAAGGGTATTTATTCATGATCTTTTGTCTTCTTCCCAGCATGCAGAATGGAAAGGTAACAAAATTATGTCAATTTTTCTACACCATGTCTGTCCCTCCATCTGTCCACATGTAGAAGCTTGAAAATCCCTTTACCTTAATGAAATTTGATAGTGGGGGTTTCATTGAAATTTTCAACATGTTCCAGTTTTGGTTGAAATTGGACACTTTGTGTGAAGAACTACATGCATTTCTTTATGCATCTGAGTGGCTGTGTCATGGCTCAGGTGGTTAATCACCAGCCTTTCACCATGGAGGCCTGATTTCAATCCATTGCCAGTTCGTGTGGAGTTTGTGGTGGACAGAATGGCAGTAGGGCAGGTTCCACCTCCGAGTAATCCTATTTGTATGCTGGCAGTATCGTTACACCTACAACATTCCATACTCATTCATACATTTATTTATGATGAGTGCTATGTAACTGTAGCAGCTGACATCATCATGAAGTAATGCTCTTAAAAAATACACTGCGTTCATCTTAAAGTGTAATATGCTAATTATTTGTGAGAGTGAAACATGTTGAAAGAAAATATAGAGAAGAATGGAACAGATTTTATGGCCATTACCCTTTTTTGTAAGTCTTGTGATTTTGTATATAAATCGTACAAAAAGGGTTTTGTGTTGTGTCTTCTTGTAAGTTGAGAAATGTAATGAAAAAACAAATGATTACATAAGAATTTTTTCACTGTGTTTTCATGTCTTGTTGTGTCACAGGTAGGGTGAGCACTGCTTGCTCCTCTCACTTCCCAGTATTCTCATAGGTTAGGCTGCTACCATATCTCTGTGGAACTGAGGCCTCAGCTGGGCCTGTTGTTCAATCTCCAAATATTAGAGGAATGAGTACTAGTAATCATTCCTGTAATATCTGGGGGATGAACACCAGGCCCAGCAGAGTTCTCAGTGAGTAGTAGTAGGTGCTGACAGGTTTATCAAAGCCAAACTCGTTACAGATGATGATGATTAGTTGTAGTAGTTGGAGGAAACCTGTCCAAGTTCAGTTTTGCCCACTACAAATCCTACGTGGACTGCACTGGGAATGATCCCACTCCAGTGCAGTGAAAAACTCATGAGTAACCACATGAAGTATGGCATAGCCATTGTTACTTCTCATAAGAGGGAAAATATACCATACAGGTGCTTAATGAGAAGTGTTCATTTGACATGTAATTTACTATGGCTAAGCAAAATCAAGAATAGGACAATTTTTATTTCAGTAGGCTTCCTGTAACTTTGTCAATAAAAGATTTTATATAAAAATAATGATTTATAAAAAAGGAATTTATATTATGCATATATCACAGAGAATTATGACTTGTGTGACACTACACAAAAATGAAGTTTTTACACACTATTAAGCCGTGAAGTCTTCATGTGTGGTCAGATGCATCTCAAAGTGGAGTAAAAGCCCGCTGTTCTATAGACAGTCTGAAATGCATACTTTTTTTCCAAACTTATATGGCCAATTGCCTTAGAAATGTCCATTACATTGTTTAGCATTATGCATAAATATGTGCAATTCAAACATACTGTCATTTGCGATCAATACTGTTCTGGGATATTATGCAATATATATAATGGTAATAGGTAAGGAATTACTACTATACACAGTGTAATATCCCAGAAGAACACAGATCCCATCTACTTTGTGGCAGAAACCTGTAATCATGCATATTATCATTTGACCGCCAGTCTGTGCAACATGTAATGAAGTTTCTGTTTTTTGTCCTGGATTTAGCTCTTTAGATTTCTCATGGGCATAGCAAGAAGAAGTATTGGTTTTATTTTCTTGTCTCGTTACATTTTTCAGTTTAGTCTACTGTTGCACATGTTCTTGAGAAAGTGCAAGTAAATGAGAATGCAGATAGAAGCACTGTACATGCAAATTAATTTTTTACATTTGACATGCTGTATCTTAGAAATAAAATCAGGATTTGATGGTATCCAAATGTTTGTTAGTTCTTTGTATTTATCCTTGTGGTTCACTTTGTTTTTATTGTGAATTATGACAAGAGACTTATATTGCATATATTCGAATAGAATGGCTTTGAGAAGACTGTATGTGTGTGTTTTTGATTTCGATAACTATATGGAATACATTTCCATACTTGTATATTATAAATACATATTTCATCATAAATTTGCATTAAACTTCTCTTCTTTTGGATCTTTGTAGGCATAAATTTAGGGTATAGTGAGCACTAAGTAAGGAATTTAGGAAACTATTAACCTGAAGCAAGTGATGGGTAAAAGGAACAAATGGTTTACTGAAATGCCTTACTGTCACGTTCTTAAAGTTCCTGTCCCATGTTTCTTGTGTAGTGTAAACTGTTCTTTGCAAGAAGAATGTATTTATGTAGATTCACAAGAAATAAGATAACTTTAAGTTCTGGGGTTGTCACAGCAGTGAAAATTTAAATTGTGCTATTTTGGATTATAACAGTTCGTAGTCTTGTAGGTGGGTGCCAGTATCCTCTTCAGGTATGTGGCATGAAGTACGTCAGCAGGGAGTTTTCAGTATTTCTCAATGGACTCAATTGATGGAAGTTTCTGATCCTCTAAAGATAATGACTGAGACACACTCCAAGTCAGCTGTTCTGATGGTCCATTTGAGATGTCAGGTTGTCACTATAGGTAGTGAAATAATGCAAAAACTTAAGCATAGTAGTCACTGTATGTATATCAGGAATTGCAAACAACTGAACGTGGACTGGAGAAATGAGGTTGCAGGCAGTCTCTACTGGTGTGTCTTTGTCTGCATTTAGAAGAATTAGATCAAACCCTCCACATTCATCAGAAACTCTTCTGCCTTTGTCCATAAAGACAGTTCCATGAAGACAGTTTCTGTCATAGAAATCACTAAGGCGAATAAGTGGGGAGGTAACGGAGATGGTAAATTGTTGAATCTGTAAGTGACACATCCCCGTTGTACTCCGATCAATAGATATATTCATTGATTATATAGTAGGCAATAATACATTACAATGCAGCTTCATAGGGTGTTAAATAGTCTCCATAAAGGAAACACCAGTAAAACACTGGAAATTATAAAAGAAACACATTTACTATGGGAAAATGTGGAATGTTCCCACAGATTTAAACATATTTAAATTCCCTGGAACACTGGGTCACCTTCACACACATTATCAATTCTGAGACAGTGGAAACAGAGACTGAAGTTTGCACTATACACCACATAGAATGTTGTAAACTGCGTGCCTTCATTATTAAAATTGTTCTTCAAAATATTCTTAATTTTAATATAGATTTGTTTCTTCGCACAATTTTTTGCCATTTTTTTAAGAATTTTAATACATTTGTGTAAAGGGAATGAGATCTCTATTCCAGGTCAATATATGGACTGTTGTTTTAGATAGCATATAGGCCTGATGATGACCTGTATGTAGACCGCAACTGGTAACCTAGATAATTTTTTGACTGTGTTGTGTATGACTATAATAAATGGATACATCTATTGATTGGAGTACAGCAGAGATGTGTTACTTGAAAAGACCAAAATGTCAAACATACACAAATACTACAATGCTTGTTTTAACAGAAGATATTGGAGTTGCGCTCTGTATTTCCCTCAGACAATATATCTGCAAGTCCCATGTCTCCATTGTTGTCTCGGGAAGGGTCTGATATGGTTGGTGGGATGGAATTCTTTTTCCATGTAACTTAACAAGACTGGTAAGAGGAAATCTGCAACAAACGCATCTCTTCATTTGCAGTCTTTCCTTTATGCGTAGTACATATGATGTATTGTTTCATGTTCAGTCCCACTGTAAAACTTTGTCTTTGTTATATATATGCGTACATTGAACATTACCAGAATGAAGTTAAGGAACTCATTTTACATTGTTGCATCCTTATCGTGAACAGTTTACACATGCATGATACTTGCAGAATTGAAAGTACATGTACTTTGACTGCTATGAAGTAACATCAAGTATACAGATTTGAACAGGAAAGAAAATGTTTTGTTTTCAGACTGTGAAATTATGCGTACTACTGTGGACAGCTTTGAAAGAGCACATTGATGGTTATTTGGGTTATTACACCATGTGGGATAATAAGTTTGTTCCAAAGTTTCGGAGGAATGTGCTGCTTCCATCTTTAGGGTGACTGCATAAGGTTCATATAGCTATATGAACTAATGAGCACCACCTGCTGAAAACTTATATAACCTGACAACAATAATATTGATGGGTGTTGTTATCAGATAAGCCTAATCCTTTTGTTGGCAGTATTCAACCATATGACTTTCATTCCCTTCTGTGATTACTATAAGTGATAATGCAGTTCAGTAAAACCATAGAAAGGTTATTCTGGATTCACACAATAAAACCAATAAATAAACTTGTGTTAAAATTGTATTTTTTACACACAATTTATCATAACTCTGACATGGTTTCAATTGTTATTCTGAATCTTAATTTGTATTTAGTGCTATAACATTTACAGTAGAAACTCTACAGCATGCTAGATTGAGAAATATTAAAACATCCTTAATTGTTGTAACCAATTTGTACAGGTCCTTATATATTTACTATGGAAGAATACCTCAGAAAAATATCTGCAGTAATTTATTTTTCACATAGTGAGTGGTGCATCAAATTAAAGTCTTAACCCTTCCATTCACTGCCACAGGAGTATGACACTGATATGTTAAATTCTGTCAATAAGAAGGAATAAAGCATTATAGATTATTTTTGGAGATAAGTGTGTAATGTGTGTATATTAAATCATATATTTCATTTATGGTATATTAGAAATAATTGCTTTGTAGGGGTGGTTCCACAATGCAGGTTTATTCGTATAACGTCTTTTCGTTTAATGGAAGGCACTTTGCTGTATTCTGAGGTTAAAAGAAGTAAGTTGCTACACTAATATATTTCCTGGGACTGTGCCATGGCTCAGGCAGTTAGTCACTGGTGTGTTACCAAGGGTTGTCCTTCCATCCCAGGCCATTCCATGTGGGAATTGTGGGGAACAAAGTGGCACTGAGGTAAAGTGTATTGGTATTTCCATTTCCACACAACACACTCCTTGTGATCGTTTATTGTCTGTCCTTGCTATTGCTTATTGTCTGGCCAGATAATACATGATCACAAGGAGTGTGTTGTGTGTGTTTGGAAATATCAATACACATTGTGAATGTTACACCAATGGGAATGGACCATATGAAGGCACTGAGGTAGGTTTTCATCTGTGTACTTAAGTTTCTGGTGTCATTACAATTCCACCAGTGCTCCTTGCTCATTTATTTGTCTATCATCAGCACTATACATTATCAAAATTTGAGAGCACGAGTAAATAGCAACAAGAAAAAAAGACATTTGCTCATAGGATCTATGACTGTTAGTCAGTTATAACTATTTGATGCTTCTACAACAATTGTGCATACTCATATTAACTCATAACTCTGGTCAAGGTGTCAAGTTTAGGATAACTCCAGAAACTGGAACCTCACTTTGATAAGAAAGATAATTTTATAAAACTGAAATTGATTATTTGGGATATGACTGTTTGTTAGTTGGTGAGTCATTACCAATATTTAGTAGGTGTGTGCTACCTTTATCTTGGTGCTTAGACCCTGAAGATGTAGAGCAAGGTCTTCCACAACATCAGAAACTTTTTATGACTTTTTTTTGTGTGTGTTATGTAATGATGCTGTCAAGCTTCTAAGATTATATAGCACTGATATAGATGAATGAATGAGTATAGACC
>Ga0123353_10016847_pt1 | contig 10704 bp, 7 predicted proteins | sample TergutLab28metaG_3_FD_92763 | JGI IMG/M metagenome (GOLD analysis project Ga0123353, IMG submission 92763) | Labiotermes labralis P3 segment gut microbial communities from Petit-Saut dam, French Guiana - Lab288 P3 | ecosystem: Host-associated > Arthropoda: Insects > Digestive system > Gut ... | reverse complement strand
GTCGGTTTGGGCGGCAGATCGAAATGGTTCGGGTAAGCAGATAGATTGGCATTTTACCACAAAACAAGCAAGAGGTAAACTAAAACATCTATATCCTAACTTATAATGCGGTCAAAGCAATATCTGCTATTGTAGATTTCTGAGTAGTTAGTTTACAAGCAAAAAGGATGTACAGCAACAAAACCGCTAAATAATGTCGATAAAATAAAATACTACTTGAACTCTATTTTCTCTGTGTTAAAATCTGTTTATCAACAAAACGCGCAACATGTTGCGAGTTTTAGTAGAGGTACAACAATATGCCTAACGAATTAGCACAAAAATGAAACAAAGAATTTGACTGATCCCGAAATAGTACAGTTTAAGCGTACGACCTATGTTTGCAGGTATCTAATTATCCTCTTCTATGTCGTTATTTTTTGGTTCGTAGAAATATTCTATTTGTTTTGGTACCTCACCAATTGGAAATGTTTTGCGGCGCTCAAGACGTTCTTGTGCTTCAGAGAGTATTTCTTTAATTTTTCGTTCAAACTCTGCTTTCGGAGGTAGTTCAGTCCAATATTGAGCAACAGCAATTCCTTCCTTAGAAAGCTCCATTAACTCTATCTGATCACGACTTGCAGTTGGACAAAGTATAAGGCCAATGGGTGGATTTTCGCCTTCCTGTCGTTCATACTTGTCGAGCCATTTTAAATAGAATCGCATCTGCCCCATATATTGGGGCTTAAAACGTCCTATCTTCAACTCCACAGCTACAAGACGCTTCAATTTACGATTGAAAAACAATAAATCTAAAGTAAAATCATCCCCATCCATAGTCATACGTTTTTGACGTTCAACAAAGGTAAATCCCTGACCAAACTCTAGAATAAATGCTTCAAGTTCAGATAATATGGCTTTTTCCAAATCTGCCTCTAAAAAATTATCCTTCAAACCTAAAACATCAAGCAGATACGGATCCTTAAACATATTAAACGGTACAGTTGATGCTTCAGTTAATGTAGAATTGGCAATTTCACATCGCTCATAAGCCTTTCGCGATATTTGCACCCGCAAATCTCGTATACCCAAATGCCGTACAGCCGCATCTTTTGCATAATACAGTCTTGCTTCAAGAGTTTTTAAGGGTAATATTTCGATAAAGTGTGACCAACTCAATTCTTGTGACAGTGTCGCAAGAATTTCAACGTCAGGAAATAATTCTGCAAATTTAATCATACGAGTTATTTTTGTGTACTCAAAACTCTTCCCATATTTTCCACTCAATTGTTGCGACAGTGTCGCAACAATCTGCTTACCATACTTAGCACGTTCACCACCAAGTAAAACTGAACCAACATACTTCCCAATTTCCCAATACATCAACGTGATTGCTTGATTAGCAAAAGAACCAGCCTGTCGTTTACGATTTTCAATAATATTTACAACCTGCTCAAATAGTAAAGACTCGTCAATTTGTAAATTATTATCTGTCGCAACTGGGTTCTGCTCTTTTTTCATGATAACCACACTATCTATGTCATTAGGACTATTGCACTCTTTATAAATAGACATACTTGTTTAACATTTTTAAAGCTATTTTTCTGTTGATTTCAGTGAAACAATTAACAAATCACACGGTAAAAAATTTGCATACAATATTAATTGTGTTCAACTCTGTAAATGACTCAAGCAAATTATTCCCTTACCAGTTATAAATAAACTGCAGGTGTTCATCCAAATGACGATAACCCTATACTCAGGAGGCGAACCTGAACTTGTAAACGAAGACGTCTATATTGAATGCTGGCGCTGAAATTAAACGAATCATGGATTTGTATGTGATAAAAATTAAAGTTGTGGAGAAAATTTGTGATTTAGGATAATTTTTGAGCTTTGTAAGGTGCAATTGGATGCTGGTTTTATGGATGTTTGAAGTTGTTTTTACCGAGGAAGATATGAAAATCTCAAAAACAGAGGTTGAAAAAGTGCCTAAACTTCATTTTGAGGTCGAGTTGTTAGGGGTGATGTTAGAAATTTTACGGAGATAGTTGCAGAAAAACTTGATTTTTAGTATCAGAATAGACCAAAAAAGGGGAATTCTTTGGTGTCATCGCCATTTTGCGCACGTTCAAACCCTGCCCTCGGCACCACTCCATACTTTTGGCATAAACATGCGAGCGACAAGCCATTTTGTTTCCGAAACAGAATTTATCTTCTTGGCGATCTCAGACAACAATAGTTCAACTTGTTATGGAAAGAAAACATATTAGCGACCAGTGGTGTATCCTTTTTAGTGTTTAAAATGAACCCTCAAAATCAAGATGTGATTTTGGGGGAAAGGCTCCATACTCATAGCGCCGAAGCCCGCCGAAGGCTCCATCCTTCTGAGTACACATCCTTTCCAAGTTTCGGTTTTTAAATTCCCAAAAACTAATGAGAATTTAGCCTTGAAAGACGGTGACATAATCAAAGTGGTAATCATAACGGATTGCTTGCAAAGGGCTGATTCTATGTTGAACTTTACAGTAGTCAATTTGAAACGGAGGTGTGAATAAACTCGAGAGGAAATGCTAAATAGTCGGGTTTTTAATTCGATTGTTCAAGTTTCCTCATTTCAGGAGGTTCAAAATAATGAGCAAACGGAAACAATATGATAAATTAGAAAAGACCTTAGAGCAAAAATACAAAAGCCATCGGGAAAATGAGGTTGTTTTGAGTAACGAGGATTTCAAAAATGGAAAGCTGACTGTGTTTGGGTATAACCATTTGAAACAGCAATGTGACTACATCCCGTATAGCGAGGATATTGAGATAAAAATACCCAAAGAGTGTGAATCCGGTTTCAAGGATACGCTTGAAAGTATGGGTGCAAACGAGCTGTCTCGCATAAAAAAAGATAGGCGTGATACCAAAATCGCGGCGTTGGTGCTTTTGTTTACTGGAATTTTGTTTGTTGTACTTGGAAATATTCTTGAGTTTTTTCGGGGTAATTTTTTTCAAAATATAGTTGTCATAGTTAGTTGGGTTTTTGTTTGGGCGGCGGTGGAAAAATGGTTTTTTGACCGTAGAGCTTTGAAAGAAAAAAGGAAAAGTTTACTCCAAATTTTATCGGCAAAAATTACTGTACAATAATGAAGCGAACGTTAATAGGTTCCTGGTACATGTCCTGAAGTGCACCCAACGGCGTCTTTGATGTGTGTCGGCTTTTTTAAGCGGAGCTGATAGCAATTATCCGAATAACAAGACTCGTCTGTGAGTTACCCTTTGCGGATATGTTATTTTTTCCTAACTGGTGTGGAAGGGTTATGAGGTGAGCGGCCTTTTCTATTAGTAGCGCTTAAATGGATTCTTAAAGTCAAGCTACGTTTTTGAGGGATGGTTTGTGCTCAAACGGTTAATTCCCGAAGGCTTGTTGGGTTTTAATGGAACTGTTGTGTTGTATGTCTAAGCATCTGTTTTGTTTTGTTTTTTTGTGGTGTTTTGTGTTTGTTGGGTTAATGGTGTGAGGGTTAATCCTTGTGGTTACAAACTTTACTTGAGTCCTTATACTATAAATAGTGGTTTATGTCAAGTGAAGGGGATTAGTATTGCCGTTGATAGAGTTTGAAAATGTAGGGAAGCAGTATGTTGTAGGGGATATTAAAATCGCGGCGCTTGAGCATTGTTCTTTTTCGATTGATCAGGGGGAGTTGGTTGTTATTCTTGGGCCGAGTGGGGCTGGGAAAACAACGATTTTGAATTTGCTTGGTGGTATGGATAGTCCCAGTGAGGGCTCTATTTTTGTGGATGGGCATAAACTTCATGAGTATAGTAAAAAGCAGCTTGTAGAGTATCGGCGTAGCGATATTGGGTTTGTTTTTCAGTTTTATAATCTTGTGGGGAATTTGACGGCTCTTGAGAATGTAGAGCTTGCTTGTCAGATTTGTCCTAATTCTTTTAGTCCTAAAGCTATTTTAGAGCAAGTTGGTTTGTTGGAGCGGGCGGCTAATTTTCCTTCGCAGTTATCGGGTGGGGAGCAGCAGCGTGTTGCTATTGCACGGGCGATAGCGAAAAACCCCAAGATTCTTCTCTGTGATGAGCCTACTGGTGCGCTTGATAGTGATACGGGGCAGCGTATTATTGCTTTGTTGCAGAAGACCTGTAGAGATATGGGTATGACTACGGTTTTAATCACCCATAACACCGTTATTGCTGAAATTGCAGATAAAGTCATCAAGGTGAAAAATGGGACGGTAAAAAGTGTGACTATAAATAAAACTCCTAAAACTGCAGATGAGATTGTGTGGTGAGGTTTCTTACTCTATAAAAATACTTTTTTAAAAATTAAGAAATCTCTGGGCCGCTATATTTCACTTTTAATTATCATACTGCTAGGTGTGGGATTCTATGCTGGGCTTCAGATAACTGCTCCCAATGTTTTAGCGGTTGCTGATACTTATTATAAAGATCATACGCTTATGGATTTTAAAATTGTTAGTTCTATGGGGTTGACCGATGCTGATGTGGAGGCGATTAAACAATTAGAGGGTGTGGCTGAGGTTGTTGCTAGTTATTCTTTGGATGTTCAAAGTAGAGGGAATACGATTCGTATTCACGCCCTTGAGGAAAACATCAATACTCCCCGGTTAATGGAGGGCCAAATGCCCCAATCAGATACAGAGTGCCTCGCAGATAGCCGAAATTATCAGATTGGTGATATAGTTGAGATAACTGATGATGTTGAGGACAGCCTCAAGAATACAAACTTTACCGTTGTGGGCTTAATTGATTCGGTTCTATATTTGTCTGAGGATTATGGCAGTACAACTGTTGGCAACGGTAAATTGGCCTCATTTATTTTCGTAAACAAGGCCAACTTTATCTTAGATGTATACATTGAAATTTATGTTATTCTAAAAACTGATGCTGTTTTTGCATATTCGGATCAATATAGTGCTCTTAGCTCAAAATTTAGTGATGCACTCTATAAAATAAAGCCGGATCGAGAGGACGCGCGATATTTTGAAATATACACTGAAGCAATGGAGCTTATTGAGGAAAAAGAAGCAGAGTTAAATTCTGAAAAAGCAAAAGCTGAAAAAGAATTCTATAACGCAAAAAAAGAACTGGATGAAAACACCCAAAAACTAAAAGATGCAAACAACGAAATAACAAAAAATGAAGCTCTATTGGCTGAGACAATAAAAACACAAACTGCAGAATTTGATTTAGCAAAACAACAAATTGCCGATGGATGGGCTGAAATTAATTTTGCGCTATCTGAAGCGGGCATAACCCAAGACGAAATCCCCGCATACATTGATGCATTAGAATCCACGCTGTCTTGTCTGCAGACACAGCTTGAGAATTTGCCTGCTGATAGTCCCGAGTATGCTGTTCTTGTTGCAACTATTGCAGAGTATTCCCAAAAATTAGCGGGACTTGTGCAATTAAGCGGCTCTATTGATACTTTAACTGAGCAGGAAAACCAATTAAATGCGGGTATTGCAGTATTTAATGTTGAAATGGAGCAGGCAAAAACCGCGCTAGGTAACGCAAAAACTGAAATTGCCGCCAACCAGAAGAAATTAAATGAGGGGTACCGAGAATATTCTGCAAATCTTGCGAAATTTAATCTTGAAATAGCTGATGCTCAAAAACAAATTACCGATGCTAAAACGGAGCTCTCAGATATAAACCATCCAGTGTGGTATATCTCCGATCGAAAAATCGTTGTGGGTTATGCTGAGTTAGAGAGCAGTATTGATATCGTTGCGATTGTTTCAGTTATTTTTCCGTTCTTTTTTATTTTAATCTCTATACTTATGACATCAAATTCGATGGCTCGGATGATCACTGAGGAGCGCGGCGAGTTAGGTACTTTGACCTCACTTGGATATGGTGATAAACGCATTATCTCTACTTATCTGCTCTATGTTTTATCTGCTTCGGGGATTGGCGCGGTAATAGGTTTTTTTATCGGCTGTCGAATCATACCGCCGCTTATATGGGAAAATTTTATGTTCATATTTCCGCCTTTGGTGTTGCAATATAACTTGGTTGTTTTTGGGCTTATTTTAGCTGTTACTTTTGCACTTATGTCTATTGTTACAATCGTTGCCTGCAACAGAGAACTAAAACAAGTGCCCGCTTCTTTGTTGCGTCCACTTCCTTCTAAGCGGGGGCAGCAGATATTTCTGGAAAAAATTTCTTTCCTATGGAAACGGCTCTCCTTTACTTGGAAAATTACACTGCGCAATATGTTTCGTTATAAAAAACGTGCATTTATGACCATTGTAGGGGTAGCGGGATGTGCTTCTTTGTTGCTTGTTGCCTTTGGAATACACGATGGTATGAGTGGTATTGTGCAAAAGCAGTATGGTGATATTATCCAATACGATAATATGATTATTCTAAAAGATGAAACCCAAACCATAAATGCTGAATTAAAAGAATTGCTAAATGAGCAGCAAATTAGTGATCCGCTCTTAATCAAGCAAAGCGCTTATGCGGTTGAGATAAATAAAAAATCCCTTGATTTCTTCTTAATTGTGCCTCAGGAGCATGAATTGTTTGAGAAATATTTCCATCTAAAAAGTACTCTAAATGGTCAAGATGTTGTTTTATGTGATGGTGATGTGGTGATCACTCAGCGAATTGCTGCTGTGTATGGCTTAGGCAGGGGTGATGTTTTTACAATCAAAGATGCAAACAACAACTTTTATGATTTGACTGTGGCTGATGTAGCGGAGAATTATGTGTCCAATTATATCTATATCAACGCTCCAACATATGCGGAACTGTTTGACCAATCGATAGCGTTTAATGCCATTGTTTCAAATAATGCGGCCCCAGACGAAACAAAATTGGCTGAAAATCTCATTAACAGTGGCTTTGTTGTCACCATAGTTTTCTCAAATGACGTTGTAGAGACGGCTAACGATAATCTCACAAGTTTAAATGGTGTAATTATTCTTGTTTTAGTTGTCGCTTCGATTCTTGCTTTGGTGGTGCTCTATAATTTGACTGCTATAAATATTAGTGAGCGCACCCGTGAAATCGCCACCCTCAAAGTATTGGGTTTTCGCGACGGCGAAACAAACTCCTATATCTATCGTGAGGCCTTCATTTTAACCGGTATCAGCATAGGTGTGGGTATGATTTTGGGCATTATTTTGCACAGTTTTGTGCTGGCTATTGTTGAAATCAACGCCATATCCTTATATAGAAGCATTGAATGGCCAAGTTTTGTTTTGTCGGGTGTAATTACTTTGATTTTTTCTGTTTTTATGCAAGCAATAACTTACTTTAAACTTAAAAAAATTGATATGATTGAATCTTTAAAAAGCATAGAATAATCTCAACATTCCCACTTGGATTGTCCACTTTTTGGGTAGCTGGGTCTTGTTTGGTTATTTTTGAAAACAGGGGCAGTTTATCGTGAATGTGTTGTGTTTTCTTTGTATGCTGTGTGTTTTTGGGTTTGGGCCTTGGCGGCAGATTTGGTGAGTGGTGGGTGGTTAGCTAAAGTCTCTTTTGTTCTGAGTTTGCTCGTTAAGTGTGTGAATGGGGGGGGGGTGAGTAGCTAAGTGAAATCTGAATAAACCAAAATAGTGATGACATTTTCGTTGTTGCTTAGCAGTTTCTGTTATAGTGGTGTTTTTGTTTAATTTGTATGTGTTTAGTTGATTTTTTGTTTGTTTATTGTAGTGTTTTTTGCGTTTTTGTTGATGTGGGTGATGGTGGTTTGCGAAAAGTTAATGATGGTGGTCTCTTGAATTGGTGCTTTTCTTCTTAGGTGTTATTTTGTAAATTGTGGGTTTGGTGTGTTGTTTGGTTGTGTTGATTTTGAGGTGTGTTGGTTGTTGTTGTCTGTTGTGTGTTTTATGGGTTTGTGATTCATGTTTGATTCATGTTATTTGTGTCATGTTGTATGTGATTGTTGTATGGAATGTTGTTATATGTGAACGTTTAATAGTGTCATGTCTGTTGATATTTGACAGTGCTGAAATGAGTCAATAGGGGTTATCTGTCAGGTGATACTAGAGAGGCAAATCCATAAAAACCAAAAAACACTCCAGAACTCACTCAAACAAACATTTAATCCAAAACCAGTCATTGTAATAGACACAATATTGGTTCTGAGTATTGATTCCTTCTTAATGCTCACAAACAACAATTCTGGCGAAGGCAATCTGCCTATGCCTAACACATACCAAGTAAACTGCCCCAACTACAAAAGCGCGACCTCAATAATTTTGTCAAAAATTACTCAAACTAGTTACATGTCGTATGGAGGATATATGTAATGGTCTTTTCAATGAATATGAAACTCAACACAAGTATCCGTAAACATAGTAGACAATTTTCAGGTATATTGTGTTTGATTTTTACCTTTATATTTCTAATGGGGGTGATGCTGCATGCATCGGCTGATTATACTGGTACCTTTCTCCTCATAAGTGTTAATCCAGAAACCGCATTTGTTACACCTGACGGGTCCATTCACCGATTACCCGATGCCACTTATATTCAAATTTTCTTTGACTATGTAACACAAACTGCTTCTGATAAAATTGTGCTAGATGGGAATAGTTTGTATCTGAATCGTCAACCTATGGCTGATCTTGCAGTATATGCGGAATTTGTTTCATTTAATGAAAATCCCAACAAGCACTATCATGGTAATCTGAATATCACTGGGTTACCTGTTATGTATGCACATTACGGTGAATACTCTATTGATATTCTGGAGAATGATAAGCCTACAAGCGTATTATTTGATTTCAAGGAACTAACAAGAGGTTGGTATAATGTTCAATTTCGTGATTGGGACGACCAAATAGTTATTGATGACTATGAACGTGGTGACCAAGCGGTTCCACATGGGGGCAATGCTATTGAACCCGACCATCCTAAACGTTATGGGTACACTTTTACAGGTTGGGATAGACCTTTCACTAATGTAACACAGCCTTTAATTGTCAGAGCCTTATACGACAAAAACCCTTACGAGGTAACATTTATTGCTAATGCCGATGCAGATCCTGCTGTAGTTCCCAATCCAGAAAGTATGACTGTGCTTTTTGATGATGCGTACGGCACATTAGCCGCCATATCTAGGGATTATTATACTTTTGATGGATGGTTTACAGAGCCTGTAGGTGGCGTTGAAGTGACTGCCGCTACTGTCTTGAAACTTGCAGAGGACCATAATTTATATGCCCACTGGACACCCATTGTATATACTATCAGCTATGTATTGGATCATGGTGAATTACATCCGGGTGTTAACGCGAATGGCAATCCCAAAGAGTATACAGTAGAAAGTACTTTCCCAATAAATATTGAAAATCCTGCAAAGTTTGCTTATGACTTCCAAGGCTGGATGATAACATATGCCAATGAATTCACCACACCCTTGCCCTCGGGGGGTATCCCTATTGGAACTACCGGCAATATCATACTATCTGCACTCTGGACACCTGCAAAATACAATATCATCTATGATTTAGGTGTTGATGGTAGTCTACTTGATCCCACAAACCCTGATGGGTATACTGTTGAGAATTTTCCAAATCATTCTATTATTGATCCAACTAATCCTGACTATGTCTTCATGGGGTGGAAGGTAAAATATGAAAATGGTTTTAAAGATCCTGGTTTAAAGTTTGACTATGTGATTCCTGCGGGAACCACTGGGGATATTACGTTTTATGCCCAATGGATACATGAGGGCGGTGTGTCTAAAGATATTGTAGATAGATTCGTGTTTGTTGAGGATAATCCAGTTTCTTACGATATTTCGTATGTTTATGAAATACCCGCTAATATATCTGACGTTGAATCGTTTAAGATTGTTGATTCTTGGCTTCCTAAAGATAGTCTTAGCTATGCTGGTTCTTATGTTTTAAAAATTGATAAAGAAAATGTTACCTCAACAAACATATCAGTTGTGCCTGATGATGGTAGTGTTACTTTTGTGATTAATCCAGTTGCTCTTGCTGATAGTGAAGGCAAATTGTTGACTCTTATGGTTACTTTCATGGTTGATGATGCTGCACAGGGTATTTCAAATAATGTCAAAGTGTTTATTAATAATATTCTAGTCGGTGAGGATACGGAAGCTCTGTGCCTGATTAGTTATGATCCTAACTGGCCAGTTGTTAATAACCTGCCAGTTGCGGGTAATGGTGCTGTGCCGTCTTCTTATTTGTATAAGGCGGGCTCAGAAATTACGGTGGCCGGTAATGATGGAGAACTCGTGGTGGATGGCTGGGTTTTCATTGGTTGGAGCATGGCTATTAATGGTAGTGGCGGCGTGTTTGTTGAGGATGACATCTTTACAGGTAAGGCAGATACAGTGTTGTATGCGCAGTGGGTACCTGTTGGGGATGTAACTAAGGAGATCCTTGGCGGCCCAGCTGGCTCGTATAAGTCGGGTGACCAGATTAAGTATGTAGTTAGTTACAAAATTCCAAGCGGTATAGGTTCTGGTGTGTCACTTAAAATTGTTGATACTTGGACTCCTTTGGGTGGTTTGACTTATGTGGGTGCGTTTGTGAAGATTAATGGTGGCGTTGTTACTGAGGGTGTTGATTATACTGTTGTTTCTGATGCGGGTGAGGTTGTTTTCACGTTTGATCCTTCGGTTGTGTCAGGTGATGCTGTAGTGGAAATTACGTTGAGTTTCACGGTAGGTGTTGCTTCGGGGGGTATTTCTAATTCTGCGACGGTGCTTAT
>Ga0123353_10016843_pt1 | contig 10706 bp, 7 predicted proteins | sample TergutLab28metaG_3_FD_92763 | JGI IMG/M metagenome (GOLD analysis project Ga0123353, IMG submission 92763) | Labiotermes labralis P3 segment gut microbial communities from Petit-Saut dam, French Guiana - Lab288 P3 | ecosystem: Host-associated > Arthropoda: Insects > Digestive system > Gut ... | reverse complement strand
GAACCTCCACGGGGGTTGCCCACTAGAACCTAAATCTAGCGCGTCTGCCAATTCCGCCACGCCCGCAATGGTGCACAAGTATATCAAACATTAAGCCAGCGAATATAGTACAATCAATCAGTTGTACCAAAAATAAAACCAGAGCAGGCGAGGAAGGACCATTCGTGAGCTTTCAAAGCAAGGTAGTACGGGACGGCGACGGAACAGCAAAAGTTACGGTGACCGTCACGGCACAGCAGGTAGACAAGGCAATTGCCGCTGAATTTCGTTCGTTGGCGCGTCAGCTGCGCTTTCCGGGCTTTCGTCCGGGCAAGGCTCCGCGCAGTGTCATCGAGGGGCAGGTTGGGCGCGACTATGTGCTGGGTCAGGCACTAGAAGCGGTGGTCAACGACAGTTTTCCGCTGGCTGCTGATGCCGAAGCTCTGCGTACTTTTGGCAAGGCCGAGTTCGACGACCCGCCAGAACTGGTCGAGGGCGAGGACTACTGCTACACCGTCAAGGTTGTGCTGCGTCCCGAACTGACGCTGACTTCAGAAGAGGTCAGCATCACGATGGTCTCGAAAGACGCGACAGAGGCAGAGATTGACCAGCAAATTGAAGGCACCCTCGAGCGCTTTGCACAGTATCCAGCGATAGAAGATGCCAAGGCAACTGTCGCCGAAGACTCTTTTGTGACCTTTAGCTTTGAGTCGACCATTGACGGGGCAGACTACGAAGGCTCTACGGTCGAAAAGCACCTGTATCAGCTGGGGCAAAACATGATGCCCGAGGCCTTTGACCAGGGACTTGTGGGTGCAAAGGCTGGCCAGCAGCTAAAGATCGAGTTTCCCGTCGAAGATGCAGGGACCAACGCAGAATTTGCTGGCAAAACCATGTCCTTTGATCTGACGATAGATGCTCTGAACGAGAAAAAAGTTCCTGAAGTCGACGACAATTTCGCGACCATGACTGGCTTTGAGACAATCGATGACATGCGTAAAGAAATCAAGTCTTACATTGAATCGCAAAAGGCGCAGAATTGGGAGCGCGTCCGTGACGACCGCCTGCTACAGGCACTTGCCGAGCGTCTTGACGGCGAGCCATTGCCCGAGATGGTCGAGGCGCGCGCTGACGGCATGATTGACGAGTTCTCGCGTATGCTGGAACAGTCGAACATGACCCTCGAGGGTTATCTAGAGCAGGCAAACATCGACCCCGAGCAGTATCAGACTGACATGGAAGAGCAAGCGTCCATATCTGTGTGTAATGACCTGGCTTTGGAGGCTCTTGCTCGGCTGAAAAATATCGAAGCTGATGACGCGACCCTTGACGAAGAATTCGAAAAGGCAGCTGCAGCAGAACTAAGCGAGGACAAGCAGTCAAAGGTCACGGCAAAAACTTTGCGTGAACGTTGGGAAAAAAGTGGCATGATGACCAGACTACGCGACGACCTGTCGCGTAAAAAGGCCCTCGAATGGTTGCGTGACAACGCAGAAATCACCATCGAGGAAGAAGAAAAGGACAGCTAACATGGACGATTTGAAGGCAAACCTTGTTCCCTACGTAATTGAACAAACCAGTCGTGGCGAGCGCAGTTTTGACATTTACTCGCGCCTGCTAAACGAGCGCGTCATCTTTCTGACCGGCGAAGTCAATGAAATCACTGCCAGTCTGACCATTGCTCAGATGCTGCATCTCGAAAGCATCGACCCCAGCAAGGACATTAACTTTTACATCAACTCGCCGGGTGGTTCGGTGGTTGATGGTTTAGCGATTTATGACACCATGCAGTTCATCAAGCCAGCTGTCTCGACCATCTGTGTGGGACAGTGTGCTTCGATGGGTGCAGTGCTGCTTGCCGCAGGTCAGGCGGGCAAACGCTACGCCTTGCCGCATTCGCGTGTGCTGATTCATCAGCCTCACGGCGGCGCGCAGGGGCAGGCTTCTGACATCGAAATTGCCGCTGCAGAAATCATGCGTATGCGCAAAGAACTCAACGGCATTTTGGCGCGCCACACCGGTCAGACCATCAAGCGCATCAACGCTGACACCGACCGCGACAACATCATGACGGCACAGGCTGCTGTCGAATACGGCCTGGTCGATGCTGTCATCGAAAACCAGGCAAGCATTACCGCGAACAAAAAAGGTGCCTAAACTGTGGCAGATGACCAGCATAACAACAAGGCGGAGGAGCCTGTCCAGAACCCCTCAGATTTAGCAGACGGGGCACCAACAGCACCAGCCTGTTCCTTTTGTGGACGTACTCCCGCACAAATCGGTCAGCTGATTTTTAGTCCTGACGGCAGTTTTATGTGTCAGGAGTGCATTGATTTTACTAACGACATCATCACGGGTCTGCAGGCAGCCACTGCAGATGCCATTGCTGCAGAAGAAGCCGCCGAGGACCAGCCAGAACCACCAATACCGGGCAGCGAGTTTAGCGTGGACACTCTGCCAACGCCGCGTCAGTTGCATGACGCGCTAAACGACTACGTGGTGGGGCAGGAACGCGCGAAAAAAATACTGTCGGTGGCTGTGCACAATCACTACAAGCGTGTCATGGTCGAGGCACAAGAACAGCAGGCTCTGGCAGAATCTGCAGATGCTGTGCCTGACGAGGTCGAACTGGCAAAAAGCAACATAATGCTGCTGGGACCGACCGGCACGGGCAAGACGCTTTTGGCAGAAACGCTCGCGCGGGTGCTCGATGTGCCCTTTACCATCGCAGACGCCACCGTTTTGACAGAAGCTGGCTACGTTGGTGAGGACGTCGAAAACATCCTGTTAAAGCTGGTCACAGCCGCAGATGACGACATCGACCGCGCCCAGATTGGCATCATCTACATTGACGAAATCGACAAAGTTGCGCGCAAGGCAGAGAACCTTTCCATCACCCGTGATGTCTCGGGGGAGGGCGTCCAGCAAGCCCTGCTTAAAATTATCGAGGGAACCGTTGCCAATGTTCCGCCAAAGGGGGGGCGCAAGCACCCTGACCAGCCACTGCTTAAAATCGACACGACAAACATCCTGTTTATTGTTGGCGGTGCTTTTGTGGGGCTGGAAAAAATCATCGCCGAGCGCATTGGCAAGAGTGGTGTTGGTTTTGCCGCCGAGATAAAACCAGCAGACAGTGACAGTAGCAGCGACCTTTTTCAGCAGGCGCAACCAGAAGATTTGAACAAATACGGCATCATCCCCGAGTTTGTTGGTCGTGTACCGGTCATGACCTCGACGCGTGACCTTGATCTGGAAGATCTGGTTCACATACTGACACAGCCAAAAAACGCGCTGACCAAACAGTATCGCAGATTGTTTGCTCTTGAGGGGGCTTCGCTAAGCTTTGAACCAGAGGCCCTTGAAGAGATAGCACGCCTCTCGAAAGAGCGCGGCACGGGTGCTCGGGGACTGCGCTCTATCTGCGAGTCAGTACTGCTTGATGCTATGTACGAACTGCCTAGCAGGAAAGATATTGGGGAAATAGTAGTAACGGCGGCTGCAGTCAGAGAAGAAGAGATCCTTCTCCCCAAATAGCGCTATTAGAGCGGGGGTTTGGTTCCAATGTTTGGATTAGTGCGTGGGTTTTCGTGCTTCTACCCAAGTCTTAATTTGCGAGTTAATACAAGCCTCAGTAGCGGGGATTGTTTTTGTGTAACGCTCGCAGGCGCCTTCCAAACTGCCCAGGCGATTGGGAACATGGGCAGCCTCTGGCGCAAGACGGCGTACAGCACGCAGCAGCTCAAAGCCGTTCATTTGGTCGTAGGGTTCTGGTCGGGGTGCTCCGTAGCTTACGCCCAGCAGTCCGCGCAGTACGTTGGGGCCAAACTTTGCCCAGTGTGCTGTTGATACCACCATCATGGGGTTGTCGCCGCGTAAGTTCTGTGCGCTCAGGTAGGCGATGGCGGTGTGGGGTTCAATCAGGTAGTGATAGCGTTTCCAGCAGGATCTAATCGCACGCAGCGAGTCGTCGTTGTCAACATATTCTGCGGCAAAGTCTTGCTGCACCCGCTGCAAGGTTTCGGCGTCAACCTGAAACATGCCCTCGTGGCGCAGCTGACGCATCCAGGTATGGACGGCTTGCGCATCGCTCATGTAATACAGCAGTCGCTCGAGGTTGCTTGATACCAAAATGTCCATCGCTGGGCTTGCCGTCTGGTAAAAGGTACGGTCACGAATGTCGTAAATACCTGTGTTGATAAAGTCGCACAGTACCTTGTTTTCGTTTGACGCACAAATCAAGCGGCCGATGGGCGCGCCCATCTGTTTTGCCAGCCAGGCTGCCATGATGTTGCCAAAGTTACCCGTTGGCACACTGATGTCAAGCAATTGACCATCTTCGAGTTTGCCGCTTGCGCGCAAATCGACAATCGCACTGATGTAGTAGATAATCTGAGGCATCAGACGTCCCCAGTTAATGGAGTTCGCACTCGACATCTGCAGGTGTGTGTGGTCGCGCAGCCACTGCAGCAACTCTTCGTCAAAAAAGGCCTCTTTGACCGCACGCTGACAGTCATCAAAGTTGCCCTTGACGCCATAGACCCCAACGTTCATGCCCAGCGTGCTAGTCATCTGTGTTCGCTGCACGTCAGAAACGCCGTTTTCGGGGTAGAAGACAATCAGATTTGTGTGGCTGCGATGCGCAAAGCCAGCCAAAGCCGCAGAGCCCGTATCGCCGCTGGTTGCGACCAAAATCAGCAGGTCACGCGACAGAGTACCTGCTTTAATCTCGCGCTTAATCGCAAAACTAAAGAAACGCGGCATACACTGCAGCGCCATGTCTTTAAAGGCACTGGTCGGACCATGCCACAATTCCAGCATATGCGTATCAGCGTCGAGGCTAACAACGGGCGCAATCCGGTGGTCGTCAAACTGATTGCCATAGGCCTTTTGCATCATGCGCACAATGTCATGCTGCCCTATATCAACAGCAAAAGCCTCGTAGATAAAGGCACCACGCTCGGCGTAGCTTAGGGGGTGGAGTGCGTCCAGTTCTGCTAGGCTAAAGTGGGGAAGCGTCTCGGGTAAATACAGTCCGCCGCCACGAGCGATGCCGCGTAGCAAAACCTCGCTAAATGCAGGACGCGAGCTATCCAGCCCGCGCGTATCAACATATCGAGTAGTCATAACACAAGCAATTGTACCGCTCTTTAGGTGTGACTTTTGAAAATTCATGTGCCGCTTAGCCAACTTTTATCTGTGACTGAAAAATTATCATTTCTGAATGTTTTTAGTAAATATTTCAAAATTAATATGTGACTTGTACTTATCATTTGAAAAATAATTATAAACTTGGTATATTTTAGGTGATAACTTTCACTTGGGGTTTAGTCAGGGTTTGGCGAAATCGCGGTGCAGTTAGACAAAGAACTTGGCTGTGTGTGCTCTGTACTGGACAAACTCTGCCAAGCATCCTTATCAGGAAAGGAGGTGTACGTATGAATGATAACAATTGCAAATACAAAAACCGAATAAAAGGAGAACTAAACATGAAGAAAACTTTTGTAGTTCTTGCTTTGGCTTGCGCGCTTGTCCTTTCTTTTAGCGCAATCGCTGGGGCAAATGAATGGAAGGGCTTCTCGCCGCTTAACCCAGATGCCCCTGGCACTCCTGGTTTTGTCGCCTGGGATGATGCTCGTGCAAACATGGCTGCCAACAATGTTCCTGCGGCACTACAGGCAACAGCTCATGGTGGCTATGTAGCATCAACCACCAAGTGTGCGGTGTGCCACTCGTTGCACCGTGCAACGGGTATTCCTGATGGAGCACCTGCTCCTAATAATCAGCTGTTCCTGACATCTGGTGGCGACTCCTGTACTGCCTGCCACACTGACTGGGGTTCAATGACCACCAGCAAGTTGGTCGAATGGGCAGTAAACGGCGTTGGTGCTGGTCCTCATGATACTGTTGGCGCCTGTGTCGCCTGTCACACCGGTGGCATCCACGGTGGTAACGGTTCAGACTATCACGTCATGAACGTGTTCATGCTGGGTGGTAACGCTGACGCACAAATCGCAGCAGAGTTTAACGTAGCAGGACAAAACAGAGGAACAGGTACCGCTGCTGGTAACTGGGACGCAAACAGAGCCGTCTTTGATGGTACTTTGGACGGATCAGGCAATGATGGTACACGCTGGTGGGCACTGGGCACGACTACGCCTGTTGGCATGGGTGGTCTTCCTGCCGGAGTAAGTGCTATCCAATTTGCTGCTGCACGTAGTGTAGCAACAGGTGCCACTTGCGGTCTTGCCGGTTGCCACACCTACTCTGCTTTTGCAAACAACATCTGGGGTACGGGCTTTACGCGTGTAGATCCCAGTGATCCTGCTTCTACCACGGTGGTAACGGGTCATGCTGTACCTGCATTGGGTACAACATCAGGCACCAACAACGGTGGCTGCGGTCCCTGCCATCCTGGAAACGCTGCTGGACTACCAACATGGTCACGCAACACACAATGGAGACAGTTTGGCTGTAACCAGTGTCACGACATGGTTGGTGTAGCGACAAATTCGATTGCTTTCCCACACGGAAACAGAAACATTGAAGTGTTCGAGTGGATTGACAACCGTCCTGCGCAAAACAGCGTAGAAATCACGACAACAAACATTCAGGCTGGAAACCTGTGGATGTACTCGGGCAACCTTGCCAGAGCAGCAGGTGCCGGTGCAGTAAACAATGTTCCTCGCGGAGAAAACAATGCTCCATTGACCGTAGTTAATTCGTCTCCTGGCAGCTTTGCTGATGCCAACTGGCGCGTTCTTACTGGTGTAACTAGCGGTGCTTTGGTACCCGGAACAACTGGTATGAACGACGGTGCCTGCTTGAAGTGTCACCTTGCGACTGATGCCCTGTCACTGAACAATACCGGTGTCGGTGCGTTTATTGGCGCACAAGGATACTCTGACTTTGCCACACGCGGTCACGGCTTCAATGCTGGTCGTTATCCCGGTGGTGCTAGCTCGATGAGCGATACACAAGCTGGCGGATCCTTCAGAATGCATCTTTACCGTTAATACCTACATGCCTAAGCAGCACTAAGTGTTACCCAAGGTGTTGGCGGAAAAGAACGCATAAAAAAAGAAAGCACCCCTTGCGGGGTGCTTTCTTTTTACAATCTTTCAAATAATACCCATATGCCTAAGCAGCACTAAGTGTTATCTGTAAAGGTGCATTCTTGCTGAACCAGTTGCCCAGTCGTTCGGATTCGTTGAACCAGGAACGGATGAGGGGAAACGACCAGCATTCCAGCCGTGTCCACGGTTAGCAAAGTCAGAGAATCCACGTGCATCCATGAATGCGCCCTGAGGACCAGTGTTTCTCAGTGACAGTTCGTCGGTTGCGATGTGGCACTTCAGACAAGCACCGTCTTGCAGACCGCTTGTACCAGGTACACGCGCGCCACTGGTTACACCAGTCATTACACGCCATTCGGTAGTAGCATAGTTGGCGATGTTACCTGCAGCACTACTGCTGCCAGCGCCAGCTCTACGGGCGAGGTTACCTGTGTACATCCACAGATTTCCTTCTGTTACCGTAGTCTCTACACGAATCGATGCTTCACTTACTGTTGGTGCTCCTGATGCAGGAACGCCCTCGGTCCACTCATAAACACGGATGTTTCTGTTTCCGTGTGGGAAAGCGATGGAGTTTGTTGCTACGCCAACCATGTCGTGACATTGGTTACAGCCATGCTGTCTCCATTGGTTGTGTCTGTTGCCTGCAGTTGGCAGACCAGCACTACTACCAGGGTGACAAGGACCGCAGCCGATACCAGCGTTTTCACGACCATAGCCAGCAGGTACTGCGTGACCGGTCAAAGCGACAGTTGCAGGAATTGTAGCGTCATCACTGGGGTCAATACGATTGAATCCAGTACCCCACTGATTGTTAGCAAAAACAGAATAGACGTGACAGCCTTCCATACCACAGGTTGCACCTGTTGCCAAACTACGCGCAAAGGCGTAGGTTGCGTGTGAAGTAGTACCCATACCGCCACCACCAGCAACGGTACCTGGAGGGCTACCCATTTCGGCTGGTGCATTGAGTCCATTTGCCCACCATGACTGTGCTGTTCTTGGGGTAGTTGCCGTTACCGGAGCTACAAACCTACCAGCTACAGCCTGGCCAGCTACGTTCATTTCTGCTTCGATTTGATCGTCAGCTTTGCCTCCCAGCATAAAGACGTTCATTACGTGGAAGTCTGACATGCCACCACCATGGATTCCACCACAGTGACAAGCAACACAACCACCGGTACCAGGCTCATTGTGAGGACCAGCACCAACACCATTTACTGCCCACTCTACCAACTTGCTGGTGGTCATTGCGCCCCAAGCAGTGTGGCAAACGGTACAAGAATCTCCGCCAGCGGTCAGATAGTACTGGTTGTTTCTACCAGCAGCAAAGCCAGGAAGACCAGGGCCTTCCCAAACACCCGGTGCACGGTGCAGCGAGTGACATACAGAACACTTGGTGGTAGATGTTGTGTAACCACCATGAGCTGTTGCCTGCATAGTAGCAGGAACGCTGTTCTGTGCCATAGTAGCAAGGGCTACGTTCCATCCGACAAAGCCGGGAACACCAGCTGCGCCAGGATTAAGCGGAGAGAAGCCCTTCCATTCATTTGCTCCAGCGATTGCGCTAAAAGAAAGGACGAGCGCGAAAGCCAAAGCAAGAACTATAAAAGTTTTCTTCATGTTTAGTTCTCCTTTAAATACCTTTGTTTCATACAAATTTTTATCATTCATGTAAGACACCTCCTTTCCTGATATGGATGCTTGACGAAATCTTTCAACCTCACCAAGGTTTGGTGTACTCGCAATCCAACCCTGTCAAGCGATGACACAATCAAATTGAGAAAACTACACTCGCATATAACTATAACAAATTCTCCGCAAATGTTAAATACTAGTTTCATTTTAAGTGCGTCTTTTTTTCACGCAATACTCATGGACATACTCCCCACGACTTTTAAAACTCTTTTCATGCCGAGGAAGTGCTCCATCAATCCCCATCAGACCATCTTTCATGTCAAGCAGTACCGCTCGCGCTGTGCTGGCATTTTTTGTGTTGTTTGTGCAGTATGATTGCTTGCTGCTTGTTGTGAGTAGTGGTACGATTAACAGGTTAGAAGAGAACCGTACTATAGGGGGTGCTATGAGCACTGAGCATAAGCACAATAAGCTTGACCAAGATGCACAGGATTTTGCTGATACGCACAAAGAAAATCAGCAGGATGCCTTGGTGAAAACTGCCGCACCGTCAAGGAAAAAGCAATCCGTATTCAGCGATTCTTACATTCGCTTTTTAATGTTGGTTGCTGCCCTTACGGTGATTGGTGGGCTCCTTACGATAATTTTTGCCATGTACAATGGCGTTTTAAATCTTGAAGCTGGTCGTGCAACGACTGCCGAAGAGTTTGCGATGAAGCGCGCAGAGGCTTTTATTGGTGTCGAAGAAACTGCTGAAAACTATGGCAGATTGGCACGGGCACAAATTGCTAATAATCGCTTTATCGAGGCCGAAGAGACCATTACTTTGGGGCGTAGCCTAAACTTGCCTGACGAAGAACGCAATCAGGCACTAGAATATGCTGCTGCGGTGCTGGCACAGGCCCGGGGTGACTATGATGTGGCGATAGAGCGTTACGAAAATGTCATGCGTCAGTTGCGCGAAGATTTTGACCGTGCCTACAACAGTGACATCAGTCCTAACTGGGCGCGTGCCTTTGGCATGCATCCAAACTACTACGATTCAGCCTTCTTTTTAGCGTGGCTGTATGGTGAACAGGGTGATTTCGAGCGCAAGCTGGAACTACTTGACACTGCTATCTCGGGTAACCCAACAGCAGCAGACCTGTTTGTCGACCGCGGAAATACTAAACTTGAACTGGGGGATATCGAGGGAGCAATCGCAGACTTTAACGAAGCACTGCGCTTTATCCCCGATGACGAAGAAGCTCTTGCTGGTCTACAAAGAGCGGAAGGAAACTAAGGATGACAGACATAACAAAGGATGATGTGGTAAACGAGGCTACCGTAGATTCTGGGGAAGAATCCTCTGCTCTTGATGCTTCTGCTGCAGTGAGTGCTGCGACACCTGCACTTCGGGCAACAACAAGCCCCGAGGACGAAAAGGCCATAAAGCGTACCCGCACCATTGCAACAATCGTTTTGATTATCCTGATAATGCTGATTCTTGCGGCTTGTGCGATGATGTTTGCCCTGCTCCGTCCCGGTGGACTCGGTGTTGGCAACCAACGAGCCGGCATCACCTGGATTCGCTCGATTTATGGACATGGTACTGCTCAGGAAGACTTGATAAATCCGACCAGCGTGGCATTTGACCCCGCAGGAAACTCTGTTTGGGTGTCTGACAATGCTCGCTTCCGTTTGGTGGAGTATGACCTGTCAGGACGTCTGCGCCGCATTTTTAACATTCGTGACCTGACTGGCGAGGCAACAATTGTAAGTCGTGTGGCCTTTGCTCCCAATGGCTGGTTTGTTGTCGCCGAACAAACCTATGACCGTGTTCAGATATTTGACAACAATTTTGAACTGCAGACAACTTTGGGCGTCGAGCATCCAACGGCTGTTGCTGCCAATAACGACTATGTTGCGGTGGGCAGCAGACGGGGCTTTGCCGTCTTTACCATAACCGGCGAGGGTGTCGGCAAACATGGTGCTGACGCCGAGGACGAATTCAACCGTTTCGACTACGTTTCTGGT
>Ga0123353_10016839_pt1 | contig 10707 bp, 11 predicted proteins | sample TergutLab28metaG_3_FD_92763 | JGI IMG/M metagenome (GOLD analysis project Ga0123353, IMG submission 92763) | Labiotermes labralis P3 segment gut microbial communities from Petit-Saut dam, French Guiana - Lab288 P3 | ecosystem: Host-associated > Arthropoda: Insects > Digestive system > Gut ... | reverse complement strand
CATTAAGATCCCGCAGCACCTGATCATCCATGCTGCCGGTGGCTTCCTTTCGGTACCTAGCGATAAAGGGGATGGTGTTTCCCTCATCGATGAGGGTGATGGCATTGCCAACGTCGGTCTGCTTGAGTGAAAACTCCTCAGCAAGTGTTTTGATATAATCCATAGTAACCTTTTCTTTTTTTCATATTTCTTTTAATTATATGGCAATAATAGGGTTATATTCAATATTCTGTTCTGCTTTACCATCAAAAAAACACGCCAAATTTTGTGTTTGGCGTGCCAAGATAAGAATAAAAACGCATATAGGAGTGTAACCATTTCAATCCACGTGCGGCAGTTTCGGGAGCACGACATAGTACCACATGGATTGCTTCATAGCAGAGGGGGATACCGCTCTCGCTCCGCCCACGACTGCCGTTATCCTTGTTATTGCGATTCCCTAAGCCACCCTAGCTCTCCACGATCCTCTGGTGGTGGAATCCTCGCTATCTTTGGTGAACACAGTTTCAGGATCAGGTTACAATTTCTAGGAAACTCGGGATAACCTCTCCTGAATAGTAGAACAGACCGCGACCTAACTGATCGGCATCCCAGACGCGCAACGGGCTGTCAGGCCATGCAGTATAGCCTCCTGCATATGTCTCAATGCGGTTACCTGAGGGCTCCCAGAAATAGATGGAAAGTCCGCGGGTGATAGCATGACGCGTCGGGCCGATGTCCAGTTTCAAATGGTTGATAGCGATCAGATCTGCGGCTCGCCCGATGGAATGCCAGTCTTCCAGCTCGAATCCCAGATGATGCAGTTTTCCGGGAACAGGAAACTCAACAAAAGCCAGATCATGTGGTTTGTTGTTGCCTGTCAGCCAGGTGGCAAGGCGGGAACCGTCGGCGGTGTTGCAGTGCTCCGCAGCGTACATACCCAGAACCTCAATGCAGAAACGCTCTGCCTCAAGTATGTTGGGGCCGTAGAGCAGGAAGTGATCCATGCGGATTGCCTGCATGCCGCGGGGCTCCTCCTCCCAGATATCCGGGTTGTGAAGCCCGGGGTGTTGCTCGGCGATCTCAACATCGGCATAGAGTTCAAAACGATGTCCTGTCGAGATGGTAAACCCATACCTCTTGCCAAAACCAGGTTGGGTGGTGTTTGCTGGAGTTTCATCTACCTGATAACCGAACCGGATAACATCTTCTTTGAGTTGCTCCAGAACCTCAGGAGATACAACTTTAAATGCCACAAAATCCAAACCGGCTTCGCTGGCGAGGCGAAGGGTGACGCTGTGATGGTCGAACTCGTCATAAGTTTTCAGCATCACACGCCCATCTGCAGTACGGCCGACTTCATTGAGACCTAATACATTCTTGTAGAAGTCGAGAGTATTATCCAGATCCAGTACACGAAGCTGAACCAGACCGGGACGCAACGTCTTGCTAAATGCCATTTTCATTACCTCTCTTCGATTTATTTTCAACCCGAGCTATCGTAAGATCACCTCGGGGTTGGATACAACAAATCAGAACAATATGCCGGGAAAGATCATCCTGGGATATATGTGCGGTAGACATGCGTTTTACAATCTCATATCTGCCGCTGAGCACCTGCATACGGCAGATACCGCATCCGCCGGCGCAGCAGCCATAATGCACAGGGCCTACCCGTGAATGAATCATAGCATCAATAATAAACTGATCCTCTCGGCAGGTAAACCCCTGCCCGTTTCCATTAACTGTTATCTTATACATCTCTTTACACATCCTCACTGGTTAGTGGGTGCAGCTGAGATGGTAGGCGACGTCGATAATCATATCCTCCTGACCGCCGACCATTCCGCGACGACCAAGTTCGACCAGTATGTCGCGCGGTTCCAGCTCGAATTTTTTTGCTGCATCGTATACATGCAGAAGAAATGAGGAATAGACTCCGGCATAACCCAGCATAAGGCTGCCGTTGTCGATGTACTGGGGTTTTTGCAGTATCGGATCCAGAGAACCGGCTGCCAGATCCATCAGAGCATAAAAATCCAGGTCTGTATTGTATCCGTAACGCTGCATGACCCCCGCGAGTACCTCCAGCTGTGTATTGCCGGCACCAGCACCCAGACCGCGCAGTGTGCCGTCTATATACAGGGCACCAGTTTCAAGCGCGGCAACCGAGTTGGCGATAGCCATACCCAGATTGTTGTGGGCGTGGAATCCTACCGGGATACTCACCGCCTGCAGAACCGCCCCAATACGATCCCGCACGTCGTCCGGTAGCAGATATCCGGCAGAATCTGCCAGATTGATATAATCGGCACCGTAGCTTTCCATCTTTCGGGCCTCTTCGGCTATCTGCTGTGCTTTAGCCATATGGGTCATCATCAGAAACCCAACCGCCATCATATCCATATTCTTGGCGGCTAGAATGTGTTGCTTTGAAATATCCGCCTCTGTTACATGGGTCGCTACACGTACCGCTTTGGCACCGCACGCATGTGCCTTTTTCAGATCCTCGATGGTTCCGATTCCTGGCAGCAGCAATACGGTTAAAAGGGCTCTTTTTATAACTTTGGATGCGGCTTCAAGCAGTGTAAATTCATCATCTGATCTGCTGAAACCGTAGGTAAAGCTGGAGCCTCCCAGCCCATCGCCGTGCGAAACTTCAATCATGTCTACGCCGCATGCGTCAAGGCCCCCGGCCAGTTCTGAAACGATTCTTGCCTTATAATCATGCCTGAGTGCATGTGAACCGTCCCGCATGGTCGTATCCACAACCATTATTTTTGAGTCAGACATACCTTCTCTCCCTTTCCGGACAGCATTATCCCTGCAATCCTCTCGGCGGCTGTAACTGCTGCCGCGTTGATGATATCCAGGTTGCCGGAATAGACAGGCAGAAAGTCCCCCTGTCCCTGCACCTGGTTGATGACAGTGACCTTGTCATCCTCCATAATGGGTGGTACCCGAAGCCGGTATCCGGGCACATAGGCTGCGATCTCACTTACAATCTCCTGAATTGACTGCTGAATCCTCTCAAGCCCTACCGAGGGATCCTTTACCCTGACAGTTATGGTGTTGGTCATCATTAGCGGCGGCTCTGCAGGGTTGAGTATGATTATGGCTTTGCCGTGGTCGGCACCGCCTACCTTCTCAAGTCCCTTAGCTGTCGTCTCGGTGAATTCATCCATATTTGCACGGGTACCGGGACCAGCGCTTTTTGAGGATATACAGGATACGATCTCTGCATATGCAGCACCGGCAACACGGGAGATGGCATATACAATAGGAATTGTTGCCTGTCCTCCGCAGGTCACCATATTGATATCCGGTTCTTCCTGCAGGGAACTGAGATTGACAGATGGTACACAATAGGGCCCCAGTGCGGCAGGAGTCAGATCAATAGACATAATCCCTGCCTGCCTCAGCGCGGGTGAATTGTACTTAATATGCGCAGCTGCTGAGGTAGCATCAAACGCTATGAGAATATCCTTACAGGCGACAACGGCGCTGACACCCCCAGTAGAAACCGGTACTCCGAGAGCCGCGGCTCGCTTGATTCCCTCCGACTCGACGATTCCCGCCATCATTCCCATTTCCAGATTGCTGCTGCGCAGTATTTTATACATCAGATCAGTTCCGATATTGCCCGGTCCGATAACAGCGACTTTCACTTTATCCATAAAGTAGACCCTCCTTGACCGGCAGGACAGTAACCATAAGTTAGTCAGCCGGTGCAAAATATGCAAAGGTGAAAACCCTATACAAAGCGTGCGGTGACACTGCCAAGAGAAGAGAACTTTGCGTTAAAGACATCTCCTTTTTTTGCCTCGTGAGCTTCGGCAAATGCACCGGACAGGATTAACTCTCCTGCCTTCAGAGGTACGTTATACTGCCACAGCTTGTTGGCGAGCCAGGCAACAGTCTGGCTGGGATTACCCATAACGGCGGCAGATGATCCGGTACCGACCTGTGTTGCGTTTTTGTGCATTACCATCGATATGTTTGTAAGGTCGATATCCGTAGGCACAATCCTCTTCTGTGAAAGGATATACCGCCCTGATGAAGCGTTATCCGCGATCGTGTCGGGTAGCTTGATGTTCCAGTTGGCTATGCGGCTGTCTACGATTTCAAAGGCGACAGTAACATAAGCGGTTGCATTGATGACATCCTGCGGAGTCACCTGCCCACCCGATAGATCCTTCTTAAGGACAAAGGCTATCTCACCTTCAATCTTGGGCTGTATAAGAGATGAGATGGGCACAATACCGTTTATACCGCAGTCCATCAGTTCAAAAAGATGACCGTAATCCGGCTCGTTTACCCCCAACTGTTTCTGAATACCCTCGGAGGTAAGACCGATTTTCTTTCCAGAGATAAGGTGTCCCACCACCTGACACCGCCGTACATTTTCAAGCTGGATAAAGTAAGCGTCATCCACTGTGAGCGAAGGGCAGTGACTGGTAAGCGGCTCGATAGCAACTCTGGTTTGCTCGGCGTTGTAAAGCAGATCTGCATAGGACTGCAGAACTGTTATATCATGGCTAGTCTGCATTATTAACTCCCCCGAATCTGTTAGACCCTAACCCGCACATGAAAAACAGGTTGTTATGCCTCTGTCTGGCATATACTGTGCCAGACACCGGGTTTTGGGCGAAGTCCAACTAACTTTTTGCAGGCCTGGAGAAAAATTCACATATCAGATTAGCAAACTCACTGGTTTTTTCTATCTGGGTCCAGTGACCGCATTTGCCAAAGATGTGCAGCTCCGAATTGTGTATCAGATCCAGCAGCCGCAGGGAATTCTCCACCGGGATGACCCGGTCTTCACGGCCATGAACGATAAGCGTCTCATTACTGATATCCCGTATATGATTCTCATCCGCGGCCATTGATTCGACCCTTCTCTGCCGCGGAGCAGGGAACATTGAGGAAAAACTCTCCTGAAATCCTGGCTGAATACTGGATTCATACCTGCTCTTGATGAGCGCCTCATTGGCAAAGGAATGATCATAGGTGAAAATTTCCAGCAGCTCCTCCATATTGCTCAGTGACGGCTCATAGCCCCAGACCCTGTCCAGACCATAGGTGATGAGGAAGGATACCCCCATACTGCCCATCAGAACCAGCTTGTTTACCCGCTTGGGATTTCTAATAGCAATGGACATAGCCAGCGCGCCACCGAATGAGTTGCCGACCAGATGAGCGTCATCCAGTTCCAGCGCATCAAACAGCGTCTCAACCTGCTTTACCCAGTTAGCCATATCATATACCGCGTTTTCCGGGCGCTCGGTATATCCGAAACCGGCAAGATCCGGTGCGATAATACGGTATTTGTCCTTTAACAGCGGGAACAGCTTGTTCCAGTTAGCCCAGGCTGATACCCCCGGTCCCGATCCATGAAGGAATACAACGGGATAACCTGTGCCAAGATCATGATAATTAGTGCAAAAGGATCCGGTCTGAATGCTTTTTGCTATTTCTGGTCTTGTTGTCTCAGTCATTTTCTGTACTCCTATACTCTGTTCTTTTTCTTTCTTATAACTCTTCGCGGTAACCGATAGCGTAGGAGATATCCTCCGCCGCCTTCTGAAGACTGTTTAAAATGTCAATCCACCTCTCCCCCCTTAAACTGTAGTCGAAGCCCGAGACGCTGATGGCGTACTTTACATTGCCCTCCTTGTTGCGGATGGGAACCGCTACACAGCGCAATGAATCCATCATCTCCCCGATATCCTCGGCATACCCCTGCATCCTTATCTTTTCCAATTCCTTTTCCATCTGTCCCATATCTGTGATTGTGCGCGATGTCATCGCCTTCATGCCATGCTGGGTGAGAATCCATTTGATCTCGGAAGGTGTCTTGAAAGCCAGCATGGCTTTGCCCAATCCGGTACAATGCATGGGCAGCCGTGCACCTACCTCCGAGACTATGCGGATCAGCCGGTTGGATTCCAGCTTCTCCAGATACAGCACCTCCCCGTTATCCTCCACAGCCAACTGAATTGTCTCTCCCCACCGGGAGCGCAACTGTTGCATGATAGGATAGGCTACCTGCCGGATATTCCATAGTCTGGATACAATATTGCCCAGTTCAAATAATCTTGCTCCGAGTGTATAACGCCCGGTTACTGCAGATTGGTCGACATAATGAAATTCCAACAGTGTTACCAGCAGACCGTAGGTTGTGCTTTTGGGCCAACCCATGGCTGAGGTAATTTCGGTTAGCGACATATCGCGGTTTTCCTGTGCAAGTAACTCAATGATAGAAAGTGCCCTGTGTACTGACTGGATAAATGTACGTGAACTTTCACGGTTCTCGGTAGGCTGCATAGCCGAACCCCCATTCGATAATTTCGGATAGTTTTGTAGGAATCATACATTCATGCCTTGGGATATTGCGTAATACTGCACAAAAGCAACCTAATAATAGCTTATATACTCAGCTTAGCATAGTAACCCAAATGGCTCAATACCCTTTGTGCGACAATGCCGAACAAATATACGATATTAACGCACATATTAATTTGCCCCAAAATACAGGAAAAAGCCGGTGTTCCGGAAGGGTATCCGATGAGAATATGTAAGCGCTTATAACTATAGTATCCAGCCAAAAGGCGGCATACAGTGATGACTTTTTATGATAGAATGCAAATAAGCGAAAAGCTAAAAGGTATATATCCTCAGTCTTAGGCGGAGACTTATTACCTTTGGAAAAGGAGACTATGAAGATGAATGAACCAAACTGGGGACGACTGTTTCATGCATATGGACTTGCCACCGATACCCCCGCACACTTGCTGAATCTCAGCAGTAAGGATGAGCAGTGCCGGAAGGAGGCGGTTCTGCATCTGCTTAATACCGTTATTCATCAGGGAACAATCTATCCTGCGACCCCGGCAGTGATGAGATGGATCACAGAACTGCTGAGAGACACATCGCAGCGCACCTCCTGTAAAAGCGAGATCCCGTGTTTAGGTCAGATACTGTCCTTTATCGGATACGCGGGTGAGAGCCTCAATGAAATATATTTACCAAAGGATATTTCAATCCCGACAGAGGAGGAACTGGATGAATTTTTCCTTTTGTTTGCAGAGGATGAGGAGGGGGAGGATGTCTGGTGTTCACCTTTAATTGATTTTTTGATGATCAGGGGAATCCGGGAGCTGGGTGCTATGGGGGATGAGGTGCTTGAGGCAATCATTCCCTTTGTCAAAGAGGAAAATCGGGGGCTGCAGGCAGCTGCGGTCGATGCTGTAGGAGAATGGGCTTTCGCCATAGAGCAGGGCATACAGTATCAAGCTGCTCATGAGGCGATAAAGGAAAAGCTTGCCGGAGCCAAAAGCCGGGATGAGAGGGCGGGACTTGTTCTGGCAATGGGTCGGATGGGCGGCGATGTATCGGAGTATCTTGTTGATCCGGATAAAGCTGTGCAGGCTTGCGCCGCACTATTTGTCGCCAGCCCTTTGGCTGACAGCATTCTGATCAGTGCCCTTTGTTATCCTGATCAGATAGAGGAATGGTTTGATTTGTGTCCGCACTACTTCAATGATAAAATACGCTATTTCCTGCTGGGCAGACTGATCTCCAGGAAGGTTACTATTGAACAGATGCTACCAGCTGCTCTGGCGGTAATGGCTGTATCTACTGCCATGTGTGCAGATCATGACTGGGGACGGATTCTGAAGGTTACATTCCCCGAAGCTGTGTACAGTCCGGGCTGTCCTCCTGCTCTTGCTGACAAGCTCACCAAAGCACAGCGTGAGGTGCTTCTGGCAATGGTTGCAAATCAGGAGCTTTGGAACCCACGCTCCGGCAATGCCCGAATTGCAAGACTGGCAGTAGGCTTACCCAACGACCGTGATGAGGTAGCGGCATACATCCGCAGCACACCGGTAACAGACGCCTAGTGGCAGTTCAGATCGATTATGGGTCTGCTATTATTTCAGGGCACAAGGTGCCAACGGAATCAGCAAGGTTGCAAATGATCAGATTCTCGTATAAAGTTTAGTCAATGGACTGCGTTTGTTTTTCTAAGGAGGACGAGGTATTGAAAAAGGGCAGGGTAATAGCGATTGCTGCTGTTCTGATACTGCTGCTTGTGTCAGCATGTAATAGTAAGGTACAGGAAGCACCCGCTGAAATCGCGGGCAGATGGCTGCTTTGCAGTGCCGAACAGGACGGCGTAAAATACACTTTGCAGCAGCTGGAGGAGTATGGCATCGAAACCTACCGCTCCATCAATTTTATAGACGACACTCAGGTGGTGCTGTCGGTCGGTATCAGGGATGATTCCCAGCTGGGATCAACCGGGTACACCTTTGACGGAAGGATTGTAAGGATACCGGAAGCCGATATGGATCTGATACTGCACAATGGACAGTTGGTGTACCAAACAGAGATTATAGTGCAGATATTTGAGCGCGTTGAGGAATCCGGGCAGGAACAGGAGTGACGGGTAATTAGATACGGCAGGTGACAGTATGACAACGATAATCGGTGTTACGACAATAAAAAACGGAGTTTACGATATAACCGATAAGGTGCGCTCGGCGGTGCAGGACAGCGGGATTAGTGAGGGTATAGTTGTGATCTGTAGTACCCATACGACGGCAGCAGTCACACTCAATGAAGCATGTGATCCCGATGTGACACGCGATATGCTGCTCGGGCTTGACTGTGTATTCACAGACCGACCCGACTACCGGCATTACGAGGGTAACTCGCCCTCCCATCTCAAGACATCGGTGCTGCAGCCGGGAGTGACGGTCATTGTGGATAGTGGCAGGCTTGTGCTGGGCAGATGGCAGGGTATCTTCCTCGCTGAGTTTGATGGACCACGTAAAAGAGAGGTTGCAGTTAAGGTCATGCAGGGATAAACCCGGCTTTTTTGCCGGAACAGTATTTTGTTCAGGATATATAGCAGTACAAGCGGAACTATATCAGGCGAACCGGTATTTTGGCATATGACTCTAATCTGTAACAATGAGAGGGGAATGTGGGTGAACTGGGATCCGTGGACAGGCTGCTACGCAGTGAGTGACGGCTGCAGATACTGCTATTACTATGGCCCGTATTCCAAACGATATGGCCAGAATACCGTTACCAAAACCTCTGAATTTGATAAACCGGTGAGCAGGAAAGCCAAGGGTGACTATGTGGTTGCGGCAGGTAAAACCATAGCCACCTGTTTTGCAACCGATTTTTTTATCGCCGAGGCAGATGAGTGGCGCAAACAGGCATGGGAAATGATAGCGCAGCGCCCGGATCTGGATTTCCTCATACTGACCAAAAGAATAGACCGCTTTACCAGATCTCTGCCGGAGGATTGGGGCGACGGATATGATAATGTGTATATCGGATGCACCGTCGAAACCCAGCAGACGGCTGACGAGCGGCTACCTTTGTTTTGCTCATTTGCTATCAAACGGCGCTTTATCGCATGTTCTCCGCTGCTGGGTCCCATCGATCTCTCACCATACTTTAAAGGGATAGATCGTGTCTCGGTGGGCGGTGAGACAAGCCGTGAGGCAAGAGTTTGTGATTACAGTTGGGTGACCGATATACGCAGGCAGTGTGCCGAGGCTGATGTCTCTTTCTGGTTCAAGAATACCGGCTCGTTGTTCAGGCGAAATGGTGAACTGAGCAGGATCAATCCCTATCAGCAATCCAAACGCGCTAAGGAGCTGGATATAAATATACTTGCAGACAAAAGAATGTTTTGATCAAAAATACGGTATACCGGTTTTATCAAGGATGACGTTGCTGCTGGTACAGCAACCGTGATATGGAGGACTAGAGTATGCAGATCATTCCGAAACCTAACGGCAAAACGGAGGTAAAGCAGGGAAGTTATACCATTCCGGATACCCTTATTGCAGATACAAGATCCTTTTCCTCACACTGCCTGAAGGCATTTGTACAGCGTTTTGAGCTGAGCTCACAGCAGCAGGGATCGCCCTGGCTGCGGATTTGCCTCGATGCATCTCTGCCGGATGAGGGCTATCGTCTGAGTGTCGGCAGTAGCGGTATAGATATCAGTACTGCCTCTGAAAGAGGTGTGATCTGGGCACTGACCACCGTTGCAGAACTCGCGGGCGAGAGCAGAGATATTACCCATCTGGTAATGGAGGACTCACCCCGCTACCGGCACAGAGGTTTGTCACTTGACTGCGCACGGCATTTTATCCCGCCAAATGAGGTCAGGCGAATAATAGAGATGATGTCGCTTGTTAAGCTGAACACACTGCACTGGCATCTGTCGGATGATCAGGGCTGGCGCATAGAATCCAGGCGTTTTCCGCTGCTGCATGAATCAAACCGGGATTATTACTCCCGGCAGGAGATAAAGGAGATTGTGGAATATGCCAAACAGCGCGGGATAGAGATAATCCCTGAGATTGATATGCCCGGGCATACCATCGGGATCTTAGCAGCATATCCCAACCTGAGCTGTTCCGGAAAAGAGGTTGAGTACGCCAGCTGCGGCGGCATATTCCGTACGGTGTTGTGCCCCGGCAATGATGAGGTGTTTACATTTCTGGGTGAACTGCTTGAGGAGGTATGCCAGCTGTTCCCGTCTGCGCGTTTTCACATCGGCGGTGACGAGACCCCTAAAAATGAGTGGAAAGCCTGCCCGAAATGCCAGCAGCGCATGAAACAGCAAAACCTGCAGGACTGGGAGGATCTTCAGGGATACTTTTCCTCGCGCATTGCTGAAATATTGCAGAGCCT
>Ga0123353_10016838_pt1 | contig 10707 bp, 3 predicted proteins | sample TergutLab28metaG_3_FD_92763 | JGI IMG/M metagenome (GOLD analysis project Ga0123353, IMG submission 92763) | Labiotermes labralis P3 segment gut microbial communities from Petit-Saut dam, French Guiana - Lab288 P3 | ecosystem: Host-associated > Arthropoda: Insects > Digestive system > Gut ... | reverse complement strand
TGCCATTGGACGTGACCCCATTGGACTTCACCTGGCTGTTGTTAATCATGAGCTGAATCAGAGCGGAGGCAACTGTGAATTTAATGAAGGCTGCAGTTTTAAGATGCTCAGCTGTCGATATTTACAGAACCTGAATAATGTTACCATAATCAAGGTGAGTGTGTCATCATACAGGATACTGTGCAGAAAATGGGAGTCTTGTAGACACTTTGCTATAAAAAGTTGCTTAAACGTACCTGCTAGTGTTATCATATTTGTCTGTTCTTGCGTATGAGTCTGAAAGTTGGTCTGTCACATTGAGAGGAGACCACTGGCTGAGACCGTTCAGGGACAGGGTTCTGAGGAAGAATTGGCCGAAGGGGAGGAGACTGGAGAAAACCATAGAACAAGTGCTTTGTGATCTGTATGTCCACCATATTTTATTTGAGGGTCAGCAGACATTATGTACGAGGGAGAGCAAAATGGATTCAGGGTTCTGACGAAGAAAACTGAAAGAAGGAGACCTCTTGGAAGACCATAGATGGGAGGATAATATTGTAATGAATCTTAAAGAAATGGAATTGGAGGGCAAGGAAAGGATTACTTTGGCTGTGGAGAGGGACTAATGGCAGGATTTGTGTTCATGATGATAAGCATTTAATTTGCATAAAATGTGGTGAGGTTCTTTACTGGCTGAAAACCATTAGCTAGTCAAAATGGGCTGTGCTGTGTGGAGTTAGTTATAGTTAGGTTAAGTTAGGTTAGGTTAGTATAGTTAGTCGGTCAGTGATTGCCTGGGAGAAATACGTTTCTGTCATCTTTCTACTTCTCATTTGTTATTCTGTTTAATGTCCCAAATTGTGCTGCACATCAAGCACAGGTATGCCTTGTAGTGTAATGAATCTCGGTGTGATCTGTTATTGGCGTTTTCCTAGTGCCACAAAACTGATGAAATCTATTGTGAACCATGACAGCATATGCATGCACACATAACATAATTAGTTTGAACTGAATTACAGGATAAATATGACTCACCGGACAGTGCACTGAGTGCTGTGAGAAAAGGCGAGGCATGGGGAGTCCTCTATTTCACAGAGAACTTCACTGATGCGCTAGTAGCTCGAATGGCCCTTGGCAAGGACTCAGATGAAGAGACACTTGACCAGAGTGAGATCCGAGTGTGGCTTGATATGTCAAGTAAGTTGTGAGGTTTGAGGTCCTCGCATGATTATACGTCCAGTTCTTCTTAATACGGCACAACTCTTAGTGCAGAGTTTCGTCCTTCCCAATCACTTCCTTCTGTCTTCCTCTCTCCTGCACAAGGGTCTTTCAATTTGGCACTGTTAACCTCTGTATATCTTTTTCTAACATCCTCCCAGCATATCTTTGGTCTCCCCATTGGCCTCTTTGAAATGGGTTTCCAGGTGTGTATTGCTTTGACTATTCTTGTATCTTGCATTCTTTTGATGTGTCCAGTTAGACACTGTACTATATTGCTGTTGGTGTGTGTGGCTCAGGGTCTGAGGTGTTAATGGAAAGCTTATTTTTAATTATTGCCTTTCTGGGAAATAACAGCATGATGCTGAATACACGGAGTGCCTGCTGTTGTTGGGTCTAGAATTTTTTGCCTTCTGATTTACTGTCTAAGCATGTAAGTTTAAAATGTACAAAACTCTAATTTTGCTAGCTGTCTGTCACAGTAAGGGAAGAATCTGGACTGAGGGTGCTCAAGATGTTTATATCTGAGAGGGAAGAATTAAGAGAAGAATTTAAAAAAAAATATTGTGTAGTGAGGAGCTACATGATTTGTACTGTTAGGGCGATCAAATTAAAGATAATTATATTATTCAACATTAAATAGTATGGGATTGTGACAGCATGAATAAGTAAGCCACAAGTGATACCTCTAATTTGTACAAATTCACTGCTGGCCTTCAGTACGCTGGACCATCTTTCGGGATTGAGCCACATGGAGAAATGAGCACTTGAAGTTTCAGCAAGCACTGTAATTGCATCTTTAGGGTAAAAGTATTGTACAGTTGTCAGGGGCCCTTGTATCGATTGTGTAGTGAGCGTTGAGCCTCATCGTGTTGGTGGTGGACTGCTTTGCTAACCAGTAAGAGTTATTGCTTCTGGCTGTAAGAAGAGGTGAGAACAGGTATTTTGTGGCAACTTGGGGGGATGGGGTCATGACAAGAACCACCAGAGTCATTCACCCTGAAGATAGGACTGCATTTTCCACTGAATATTGCTAAACCCTCAATACTTACTGAAAACTAATCAAATGTGTCTGTAAGTCTAGATGAGTTTCTCTGGGAAACGGTCACTATAGGCACTGCTTCCACTAAATATTGTAAATATTGGCACAAGAATAATGAGAATACGTAGTGCTTGTAAGGGGTGTGGTCAGTAATTATGCATGGGTTTCTTGGTTGTGCATGGAAGGAGCCTGGTGTTTGCAGTCTGAATCAACTCATCACATCATTGTTATAATAATCATTATCACTGTCATTAGAACAACAGTAACAACAGTTGTGCTTTGTAATATTTTCCCATTGCCATGTTATGACACTGTTTGAGCTGTTGATGTTGTTAACCACGACACTTTACTAAATAAAAATTGAACTGAAACTACTTTAATCATCATCAGTCTCCATCATTGTCATTACAGATCAGCAGATTGGACTGATGCTGAATCGAGATATCCAGTTGTCTTACCAACGTTTTGTTAAAGAACTGTTGACGTCTTGTGGAGAGAACCCCAAAGTGGCAGATATTCCAATACAGGTACCTTCTGACGTGTAGCAAGTATGGTTCAAAAGTTAATTAATGCTCTAAAGAACAGCAGCAATATATGTACCACTTGGTTGAATGTTACAACACTCTCTGTTTTGTCTGCACAGTGTGTGTGTTTGTATGTTGTTTGTTGTTTGTGAGTCTGACAACAAACAACTATCATTTTCCTGTAAACTTTAACTGGTTGTTCTTTGTAATAGTAGTGGACTGTTTTTTTCTGTGAAAAAGGAACTCAATTTTTAGCCTACTTTCTTTCCTTGTGTGTGAAGAAAGTAAACTCCTAAGATTGGTGTTTTGGTGTGTCCATTTAGATTTCAGATTCCTGAACCATTTAATTGATATTCACAATATGATATGAACATTATGCCTGTGGAGGCCATGCAAATGTAGCATTTGTTAATTCTGTACTGTGAGTAATAACAACATTATGGTCATGCAAATTTTGGTTCTAAATGTAGAGTCCTGAAATTGTGTATTGTGGTGAAGTACTGAACTTCTGTCAGAGTAATATTTTGTGGAATGTGACATAAAAAGTTGGGAGTCGGGCACAAATATTCTTTGGCTTAAGTTTGATGGTGACATTTAATGAATGCCTGGCTGTAGGTACCCACAATTTTGCATGCAGATACACCAATACCCCAATACACCATACATTTTCTGTGTGAAATGATTGCCTGACGTGAACATTTGCAGACTTGGTATTGGAAAAGTTGTTTGGGTATGTAAATGACATGTTTAAAGTATGTAGAATCTGTACTGTAGTGATTAGTTCTTCACAGAATTTAACCGTTTGACGCCTAATGACCCCTATAGGGGTCGTAGCGCACCGCTAACCTCTAAAGTTGCATTTTATATATTTATTCAACAAATATAGGTACTGAATATTTTAAACATGGTATATACTCTTAATTTTTTTCTCTTCAAAATGCAATTTGTTTCATAATTCTAACATATTTGGTTCCTGTATTATTCACATTTTATATACAGAGTGTGCTAAAATTAAAAAAATAATTCCGGCGCCAAAAGGTTAAATAAGTTGACAGTAGTAATAGAGCAGTAGATCTGATCTGTGGAACAGAGGAACAGGCTATAATGTTTTGATTGGAGCTGTTTGTTCAGCGTTACACATCAGAAAGCCTGGTGTCAGTTGGTGAAACAAATTGCTTTGTGTGATTTCCACATCTGCTAGAAAGTAGTGACAGTCATGACAGATGTTGTCAGCAGCAGCAGAATTAATGTTAAACGTGACCCCTCCACAACAAAGAGCAAAATGAGTTCATGGTCACATGGTTCGTAGATATTACAGTGCAGATATGCTGTACCTGTACGTTAGGTATGTTTATATGTGACACTGTTGGTGGCTGAGATCATACAGTGTCGCTGATAGATGAATGAATGATTATGAAGCATTGGTGCAATGATATTGGCAGGGGAAAACCAAAGTACTGGGAGAAAAACTGTCCCAGGGCACTTAGTCCACCACAAACCCCACAAAGTGAGGGGCCAGCGGCTAGGGGAGTGAGCCATGGCATGACCTGACATTACACAAGGACTTTCCAGGTGTGGTTGCTCCAGAACACAAGACTATTAAATTCTGTTGTGAACAACTCAGGGATATCAGTTCAGTTGTACCCCTGAAAGCTGTGGTTAGACACGACTCATCACACGTCAGATATTAAGGGTGACATTCTTGGTTCGTGTGGTTAGTCAATGGACTTTCATTGCAGAGCCCTGAGTTAAAACTGAGGCCTGTCTGTGGGATTTTGTGATGGATAGTGTGACTGGGACAGGTTTTGCTATGACTACTTTGCTGTTTCCTCCGTCATTCCACCAGTGCTCCATACTCAGTCATCTACTGCGATGTTGTACAGTGTGAGTAGTTGATAGGGCTATGAGATTTGCAGTGATGCTGGGGATTGGAATGTGACACTGTAGTGTTGGGTGAGTTGTTGCTGATGTTTTGAAGGATTTTAGTGACTTGAAGATGAAGGCACCATAATCCTTCTAAATATGAGGAACCACTCGAGCACTCACACTGTGTCTTATTTCAAATGACTGGATTTTTATTTCCCAGCATCATTAAATGAAACCCTAAACTTTATGTTTATGGTTCCATGCATCGCTGATCTGTATTAATAATTGTCCAACGAGATGCAACGGAGAGCAGCCTATTTATTGTTCTGCAAGTTCACTCCACATGTTTCGGGTGTCAACCACACCCATCATCAGGAGTACACAAAATTGTAACTACAGCCTCCAGTACTGGTCATATTTTTTGTGCAGCTACCTCCCTCCAACGTGGCCAAGCTTGACCACAATGGAGGGAGGTAGCTGCACAGTACCGGAGGCTGTAGTTACAGTTTGGTGTACTCCTGATGATGGGTGTGGTTGACACCCGAAACATGTAGAGTGGACTTGCAGAATAATAAATAGGCTGCTTTGTGTTGCATCTTGGACAATTATTAATATAAAACCCCAAACTTCACAGCTGTGGGGGATATTATGAAAGGCACTCACTTAAACCATAACTTCTTTACTTTATTTCAGTTCAGAGATCCTGTTTATGGAAGCAATGAACCCAGCTTCACAGACTTTGTAGCTCCTGGCGTTATTCTAACGTAAGTGTCACTTGCTGAGCAGCCGATCACACCATGGCCTTACTTGACTCTGTCGGTTTCACTTTACACAGTTATCTTCATTTTTAAATGACGCATGACGATGCACTGATGATTCATTATGAGAAATAAAGCCAACAAGTGCATATACAGATATGTAAATTTACTCTATTATAAACAGTGTAGCCTGGTACATGTTGTGGCCAGCTATTGTGGCCATCTTCAGGGAGGTGTTCTTCACAGGATATGTTACACAGAGCTTCAGAACAGTTTACAGGTTAAAATGTTTAATTTAAGTAAGAGGTTTAAAATCTATGTTAAAATATAAAATACTGATAGAACCATGTGGGCTTGTGCAAAGCTACACACCTGTTGTCTAGTTACGCACTAACTGCATGTTGGAAGCATGGATCAAAAATGTGGAAGGAAGGTCACTTATGTGATTTAATTTGGAATGAATTCCCATAAAGATACTCGGACTGGAGATGGTGCTACGACAACTTTGGAATGACAAAGAAAGCAAAATATGTAAACAGTATTTGTAAATATTGTGCAAGCATCTCTGTACACACATATTGTTTGTATTTATGAACTTAACAATTGTTAATAATTTTACAAATTTTTAATTGAGTTATATACACATACATAATGTATATATATTATATTATTGTATTATATACACATACATAATGTATATGTATTATATTATTGTATTATATACACATACATAATGTATATATATTATATTATTGTATTATATACACATACATAATGTATATATATTATATTATTGTATTATATACACATACATAATGTATATATATGTTATATTATTGTATTATATACACATACATAATGTATGTGTATTCCTCAGTATGTTTTGAAGACCAACTGTGAACCTGAGGATCACCTTAGATAGGTCAAAACATGTAGTTCTGTGTAACAAATAGACTAAATGCATTTGGACAGATACTCATTTAGTTTTGTGCTACAAACAGCACAACAGGACAACAGTCATTAAAAGGGTTTTTGTAGTTTTAGACATGTTGCTCCTTATTATGGAAAGTCCCCTGTCCAGAAAATCCGTAAGTCCCAAGCATCTTGTATAAGGGTTCCGCACTGTATTAGCCTGTGTACATGTCTATCAAAATGCACAGTCAACAACAGATCTTTCTTGTTTCTCAGGATTGTGTTTTTCTTAGCTGTTGCCCTCACTTCTTCAGCACTGATAATAGAGCGAATGGAAGGTTTGCTGGACAGGAGTTGGGTAGCAGGTATGTGGATGCTTTGTCTTGCACAACATTATGTACTTACATATTCGTATTGAACCATGTTTAAGATAATTAACAGTACTGAAAACATATACCATCAACTGTTTGTGTACAGGTTTTAACAAGATTCTGTTTGTTTACATAAACCCTTCTCCAATAATTTGGTTTGACCTGACTATTCTTAGGGAAATTTTATGTGAAATGAAAAATTACTGTCACCAGTTACATACTTTGCATGTTTGTATCAGTGGAGAAAACTTCTCAGTGTACAGAGTGGCTTAGAAGTCACCACAACCCTGCGTAACTTACCACATGGATTCGAATATGCATCCTGTGTGCCATGTGCAACACACCGTGGCACACGGCATGCACATACGGCCAGTGACAGTGTTGTTACATACCACTTTGCAGTTTCAGAATGTCTGACAGCGCACAGCATGCACGTGCGCACATTCACTTCCTATCTAAGTAGGGGTATGGTCACTTCTGTGCCATCCTGTACAGTGACCGAACCAGAATCTAATGAATTTATAAATGCTGTTACTCACAGACTGAAGTTTTTAATGTCTGTGATATCTTCAGCCTTTCTTCTTTCAGTACTGTATGCTAAATGAAATGTATGTCTTGTGGATGTCATCTAAAATATATTTTATGCAGTTCTGATTTTTTAATAGAGAATTGACCATTTTTAGGTTAACCGTAATCATTTAACAACTACTTAGAACATTTCTGCCATGCTATAGACTCTCAATTTTTGCAGGAGTAACACCGTTTGAGATCCTGTCCTCACACGTGATAACTCAGTTCGTGGTAATGTGTGGGCAGACAGCACTGGTCCTCATCTTTATGATCCTGGTGTTTGGAGTTGAATGCAAGGGTGACGTGTTTGCGGCCGTTATCCTGACAATCCTGCAAGGACTCTGTGGCATGTGCTTTGGTGAGTTGTACAGTCCAACACTGCAGTTCTGCACTGCAATGAAACTTGTATCAGATTGTCCTACTTGATGGTCAGGTTGCTTCATCTCTTCAGTTTCCATTTATGATTGAAAGTTTAAGAATTAAGCAATACTGTGCTGTGTTCTTGCTGCCAATATCCCAGCCAGTATGCTGACATCCTGCCTGCTACACATCAGTATGACTCCCAGTTCTTGACACTCACTCAGTAATTTTACTACCTTCATCACCTGTACATATATCCTGTCTTTGTGGCTAGTTTTCATGGATCGCTGGGCCCTAAAGATGAAGGCAGTACAGTCCTTGGAAACATTAGGAGCTGTTTGCACAGTGACATGGTGTAACTACAAAGATGACTTGAATTTCAGCAGTACTATTATGAGAACCTGAAATCTTACAAATCAAGAATAATCATACTGTTGGATCTGCTTGATTGTAACTTCTGTCAATTCATGGTACTGTGTGTCGATTTTGACTGTACCTTATGTATGCTGTTTATGTTCACAGGTTTTGTCATATCAGCAATATGTGAACTAGAAAGGAATGCCATACAGCTAGCACTGGGAAGCTTTTACCCCACTCTTCTGTTGAGCGGTAAGTTACTGTAGTACGCGTTACACAGTAATAGAGGGACATCAGTTTAGCTGAGTGGTGTCACTGATCGCTTCATGTCAGATCGCTTAGCCCATAAAACTTCTACTTGTAACGAACAACATGTTTGTTAGAGGTGACATATGGCTGCAAGCCAGGTGCATACCCAGAAATTTTTATTTGAGGTGGGAGGGGCTGACCCTGGGGCTATATATATATATATATATATATAGTAAAATTTATGTTTGATTTTATAACCTGTGTTATAAATTCATGTCATAAATGTGGCTATAACATAACACTGTGTGCAAGTGCATTTACACACTTGCAGATATAACTGCATGTTCTGTGATTCACTCACTCACTTTAGATCACAGTGTCTAATCTTCTTGGTTTTTTTTTCCCCCCACTTTCGTGTAATACACCCAAAGTGTAATGTATTTTTTCAAAATTCTAGTATACTAGTCATCAGCTGATTTCAGTGGCTGATTTCTGCTGAAGGGTAAATCACAAATGTTTGATATAACTGTGTCTACAAAATGAATGTTTTTTTAAAAATTTTGGTTGGCGTGGGGGCCACAGCCTGTAGCTACCTTCCCACCTTTTGGGTGAGCCCCTTCTGCAAGCCAGAAGAATGAATATTTGCAGCAATGCATTGAACTGAAATGTATGGACCTTGACTGGCAGCCAGTCAGAGTAATGATGAGTGCTGCAGTATCAGCCATCGTGTGAACTTATGTGAACAGTGATGGGAATTGTCACTTCCTTCTGGTTATGCTGTCATGTCTGAGAATATGAGTGCAATACCACAGTGACACAGCACACAGTGCACATGACACTATCACACTTACACCTTAAACTTCGTTATACACTAATATCTTCATGCTCAAAAATTGAATTATTTTCTGCTAAATTTGAATGGTTAACATTTAGCAATACCGGGAAAATGAAAACTGCACAGTGTACTGACTGCGTTCTGTACTAACATGACCAGTCACCCACAAAATGTTCATGGTGTAATGTTGTCAGTGCTGCTGTACCAACATTTTGAGGCATTGACTGTCCATGTACTGCAGGTACAGGCAGTCAGTTGCTCCAAACTTATGAGTCTGTCTACATTGCATCATCATCTGAACCCTGATCATCACTGCTGCATGAAACTTGTGTCTCACGTCAGCTGTATATGTGTGTTATGTGTGTGCAGGTGTGATCTGGCCAATAGAAGGGATGCCCTGTGTGCTACGTTACATCAGTCTGGGTCTCCCCCTGACCATGGCGACCACAGCACTGCGCTCAATGCTGTCACGAGGGTGGTCCATTGTAGAGCCTGATGTATACAATGGATACATCGCAACAATAGTTTGGATTGTTTTGTTCCTCAGCATCAGCTTGATAGTACTGAAATTTAAGAGGGGTTAACACATGTTGTTTCTATGCACAAATTCGTGCCAAACCTTAGCACAAGAGGTGCGCTGCAAGTGCTGTGAGCAGTGATGTTATGGAAGGTTGTTTTGTGTTGTATTGTATTGTGTTGTGCATTGTGTCATGGTGCCTCGTCGACAAGTGCTCAAATATTTAACGTATCAGGGGGCAGGCACTGTGCTGTAATTAAACTAATGGCTCAATTTATAATAGTCCTCAGCAGCTTACTAGATCTTTACTATATTTGAACCACGTTTCATACAGCGATACGATACTGCGTTGTCTGCGATCGAGCACAGTCATGGTGGCTTCCTTTACAACTGGTCACATATAGTTGTGGAATGGTGACCACATCTTGCATTGTGTTGTCACTAAAAATATATATATATGCCACTCCTCCTCCTGTGACTGCTACTACTACTACTACTACTGCCATGACTACTGCTACCACTACTACCACTACTACTACTACTACTACTACTACTACTACTACTACTGTAATACTGCCACCAAAACCACTACCACGACTACCACAGAAAACTGCAGGCTCTTCTTTCTTCTGACAGTCCTTCTTTTTTAGTTTTTGCAGATTGTTCATTTCTTTTTGTCACCTTTTGCATCTAGCTGTACTGCTGTTAAATTTCAAAATATTAATTCCTTCGTTCTCTACAGTGTCTTTATTTTGACAATTTTTGTCACATGAGCAAACCATTGTACTTGCTTATCTAATAACTCTGTTAGAAATTTTGTATTCCAATTTCTTCTTATTCCCTTTTAGGTGGAAATATATGTGTGTATGTGTGTATGTATGTTTGTATCTGTGTATGTATGTATGTATGCATGAATGTACGTATGTATGTATTTGTGTATGTGTGTATGTATGTATGTATAGACATATATGTGTGTGTATACACATACATAAATACCTACATATATGTACAGATGATGGATAGGTAGATGTATGTGTGTGTGTATGGACACTGAAGAGTGCATTGAGTCTGATTACTGCCTGTAGGTCTGTACGTTGTGCATGAAACACGTGTGACGTTATGTTGTGCGCACCGTGCACCAGTGTCACT
>Ga0123353_10016836_pt1 | contig 10707 bp, 5 predicted proteins | sample TergutLab28metaG_3_FD_92763 | JGI IMG/M metagenome (GOLD analysis project Ga0123353, IMG submission 92763) | Labiotermes labralis P3 segment gut microbial communities from Petit-Saut dam, French Guiana - Lab288 P3 | ecosystem: Host-associated > Arthropoda: Insects > Digestive system > Gut ... | reverse complement strand
CCCTGACCGCCTACGCGCCGCTGGCGGTCACACGGATGCTCCTGGTGGCCCTGGTGTTATCGGGCGTGCTGCTGACCATGCTGATCGCCTACGGACGAACGCTCGCCATGCCGCTTCGGCCCGTTCCCTCACCACGGGTGCGCGGGGCGGCGCTGATCGCGGGCGGGGCCGTCGCCGCGCTGGGCGGGGCGCTCTGGCTGCTGGAAAACAACACCGCCGCCGTTCCGAGGCTGCCCGTGCACGATTTGCGGATCCCCGTCGCGGCCGTGCTGGCCGGCGGACTGGTCCTCGCCGGGCGAGGCCGCTCCCTGCTGACCGTCCTGTACCTTCCCGTGGCCATGCTCGCGGTCACGCTGTGGTACCTCGACGGGTGGGACCTCAACTACCGCGGTTACGCCCTCCAGATGCTTCCGCTGCTGGCGACGGTAACCGCGACAAGCCTCGCCCTGCGGGCGCTGGCGCGGACCGGGACGAAGGACACGGAGACGTAGTTACTTCACCGGTTGGGTGGTCGTCTCGCGCGCCTCAGTCAGCGTGTTGCTGGCGGCCATCAACTGCTGATACGCCTCCGTCAGTTTCGTCTGGGCGCGTTCGACGTCTTCCTCGTCGGCCTGTCCGTTCGATTCCTTCTGCTCCACCTCGCGAAGCTGCCTCTCCAACGTCAGAATCCGCTCCTGTACCGCGATCACCTGCCGTTCGGCCTGCTCAAACCGCTGCCGGTCGCGCGGAGAGAGCTCCTCCGGCTGATTGGCCTCCAGCAAAATTTCGGCCGCTCGAAGGTTCGCCCGATCCACCTCCCGCTGATAGGCGGCCACGGTTTTCTGCTCGTGCGCGTACTCCTCGGGCGTGATGTGTCCCAGTTCCAACTGCGCCTCCAACAGCATGGCCTTGCGGTTCATCGCGGCTGAGAGGTCCAGCGCCCGCTGCTGGGCGGCCCGGTGATTGGCGTACTGTTGCGGCGTCAGTGTGGGACGGGCCGGTGGATTCGCCCGCGCGGGTTCGTCCGATGTGGAGGGGGATTCCTCCTCCGTTCGCGGCGCCAACCGATGCACCCGCTGCTGCGCCGCCGCCACCGACTGGCGGGCCTGCTCCACCGCCCGCCTCGCCGACGGCAACTCGCTCGATTCGACGGCGGCCAATTCCCGCTCGCGGTCCAGCCGCGTGATCAACACGTTGTTGGCGGTCATCAAATCCCGCAACGCCAGTTGGTAATTCGACAACCCGCTCATTTCGTCCCCGCGATGCGCGGGCGCGGCCGGGCCGGTATGGGCGTCACCGGCGTAGGCGTTGCCTGGAGCGGCGGACTCGGACACGCCCGGACTGGCGGACTCGGACGCCGGAACGGCCCCCGGACTCGCGCCGGGCGCCAGCGGCGGAGCGGCCACCTCGGGTCGAACAGGCCGATACGGTCCCGGAACGTCCACCATCTCGCCCGTCGACCGCCGCCATACCTGGTTCTCCCGCATGACGATCGTCCGTCCGGTCGCGTTGTCGATCACGAACTGGTTCCCGCTGCCCGTCTGCACGAAGGTGGTCGACCCGCCACGCTGGATGGACGTCCCCTGCCCCGCGTGCCCCAGCGGAGTCCGCCACAGCACACGGTTGGCGTGGCGACCCACGCCGCCCGTCGTCATCCCCTCGGCCACCAGCATGCCGTTCCGCGAGCGGATGTTGACGCTCACACTGGGCCAAGTCCCCTGACCGACCAGGTCGTCCTCAGCCGCCTTCGCGCCGGACGTGTAACACACCGACCCCGTCACCAGAACCCCTATCACCACAACCAGGCCCGCAACCCGCTGGGAAGTTTTCATTGAGTGCTCTCCTACATGAACCCCCGACCTCATCCTCCGGTTCATTGTAGGGAGGTGCGCCCTGTCTTTGAACAATCACTCTTTGACTCGCCGCAACCGGCGGTTGGCCAGGGCCAGGGCGCCCGCGGCGAGCAGGCCGTAGCCGACCGTGGTGTACACGATCCGCTGCGTCGTCTGCGCCAAACCGGCGGGATTTCCGGGCCAGTAGTAGGTCTCCACGTTCGGCTCGTAGTACTTCCACATCTGGTAATGCTGCCGCGACGCGGACCCCTCGGCCGTGACGATCAACTGCGTGACGGGGTTCACGTCCAGGAGGGAATTCGAAAACCGTTCGGAACGATACCGGTAGCCCATGTTCGACTCGGCCAGCAGCGCCAGCAACGGCGCCCCGGCCCAGAGGAACAGCACCACCAGCAGCGACAGCACCAGCGACGCCGTCGTGCGGCGGACGCACGTGCCCATCAGCACCCCCAGGGCCGCGATGAACGCCGTCATCCCCACCACGACCGCCGCCACGTGCAGCAGCACGACAGGCCGCAACGACCCCAGCACGACAAACACCACCACATGCAACCCCAGCGGAACAAACGCCAGCCAGAACCGCCGCAAGGCGGCCAAAAACTTGCCTAGCACGATCTGCCCGTTGGTCAGCGGGCTGGCGAGCACCATGTCCCAGGTGCGGGCCTCGCGCTCGGCGGGGATTCCGGTGGCCGACACGACCACGGCGATCAGCCCGCCCAGAATCCCCAGCGCGGCGAAGAAGAACATGTGCACGTTATGGTGCACATAGCCGCGCTTGATGTATTCGTGGAACACGAACGCGTACACCATCAGCAGCAGGCCCATCACGACGGCGGCGGACACGATACCCCGCGTGCCAATCCGTCTCCGGACGGTGTCCTTCCAGTAGACCGGGTTTCCCGAGAGCGACTTCACGGACGAGACGGGCGGCTCCTCGGCTTCGCGGGCCTGCCGCAACACCGCCGCGACGACCGGCGGAAGCGGTGGCGGAACGACGGACGGCGCACCGCCGTGCAAGGCGGGCAGCAGTGGTGGAGAGGCCAACGCGGGCATGGCCACCGGCGCCGAGGCCATGGATTGCTTGTTGCGTTTCTTGAACTCGGACAGCGACATGCCCATCGCCGCCGCCAGCGACGCGCGACGCACGATCCGAACGCACCAGCACACCAGCAACGCCGCCAGCGCCACGTTGACCAGCACGCACACCCACGGGGCCGTCCCCGCTATCGCCCATCCGCGGCCATACATGGCCTTTTCGGTTTCCACCAGCAGCGAGATGACCGGGTGAAACGTCGCCATCGCGCCGAAGACCGTTTTTTCGCTGACGTTGTACGTCACACCGATGTACACCCCGATGATGATCGGCACGACGTAAATCACGCCGACGCCCAGCAGGGTTTCGAGAAACACCACGTACGGACGGCGGTTGGAGATGGAAAACCACATCGTCACACTGGCGACGAGCAGCATGGTCGAGAGCGTCATCGCCAGGCCCATCAGCACAAACGACCACGCCACACCGCCAAAAACCGTCAGCAACGCCAAAATCGGCAGGCTCATCGCCAGCAGGCTGGCACACCAGACCAGGCGGCTGGTAAGTTTGCCGATGACCAGTTGCCACGCATTGAGCGGTGTGGTGAGCAGCGCCCCGAGCGTCCGGCGGGAGATTTCGTCGCTGATCGAGGTGGACATGGTCAACATGGCCACGAGTTGGACGGCGAAAAACTGGATCCAGACAATGACGGGCACGAGCGTCCGCCCCATGTCGGCCATGCGGTAGGCGTTGGTCGGGTCGTAGCCGGCGCCGGAGTATCCCGACCCGTATCGGGACACGCTGGCCCAGACCGGCACGAGGATCAGCGCCATGACGGCCAGGTAGGCCAGGCGGAGCGCGTACATGCGTTTCCGCCGGGAGGCGACGCGGAGTTCCTTCGTCAGGATCGGCCCGGTGAACCAGTGCATCGGGCGAGCGAGAATGTCCACCAGGCCTCGCTTCGAGCGGGACGATGGTGCGGTCACTTCAGGTTGTATCGTCGCGGTATCGGTCACACGTCACCGTCATAGATTATCTCTATCATGTCGTCCCCGTCATGCTTTATTCTTTTATTTTCCGCAGTCGGCTGCTGGCGATCCCCAGGGCGACGGCGGCGGCCAGGACGTACCCGCCCGTGGTGAAGAGGATGATCATCGTCGTGTCCCCAAAACCCCGCGACTCGTCAGGCCAGTTGTACCACAAGTACTGATACGTCGAGTCGCTGCTGATATGACTCATCGCGTTCCCAATGACGATCAGTTGCATGAAAGGATTTACGTTTAAGACGGCCTCGGACACGGTGCGGTCGTGGTATCCGTATGGATCGGGTTTGACGTGCTCGGCCAGGAAGGGCACCAGCGGCGTGACCAGCCAGAGGAGCAGGCAGATAACCAGGACCGCCACCAGGGTCGTCGTCGTGCGACGGGCGAACGTTCCCACCAGCACGCCCATCGCCGCGATGAACGACGCCATGCCGATCGTCACCGCCGCCACAAGCAGCGCCGAGAGCGGATGCAGCATCATGCCGAAAGTGAAAATCAGCACATGCAGCCCCAGCGGAAAAAAGGCCAGGGCGAACCGTCGCAACGCGGCCAGGAATTTTCCCCAGACGATCCGGTCGTTGCTCATCGGGCTGGCGAGCACCATGTCCCACGTGCGGGCCTCCCGCTCACCGGGAATGACGGTGGCGGCCACCACGATGGCGATCAGGCTGCCCAGAATGCCCAAGGAAAACTGGTAGATCGCTTCGATGTAGTGGACGGACAGGGACAACGCGGCGAAGTACGAGACAAACTGAATTCCCAGCACGATGACGGCGGCGATATCGGTCCGCGTCCGAAACCGGCGGCGGATGGAGTCCTTCCAATAGACCGGATTTCCGCGAAGGGACCGCATCGTGGCACGGGCGTCCTTACCCGTAGCACGGGCGTCTCGCCCGTGAGTCGCATGGGCGTCCCGCCCATGCTCGGCGCATGGTGTCGCCATTTCGTTTGCTGTTGGCTGAGATAGGGACGTCTGGTCTATAGACAACGTTTGCATGGGCGAGACGCCCATGCGACTCACGGGCGGGACGCCCGTGCTACGGGTAACAACACCCGTGCTACGGGCCGCGGACGGGGACATCATAACCGGCGCCAGCGTCGTCACCTGGGCGGTTTTCTCCTGCTGGCGCAGTTCGGACAGCGTCATCCCCATCGCCGACGCCAGCGACGCCTTCCGCACCACCCGCACGCACCGGCTTAGTACCAGCGCGGAAAACGCGACGTTCACAGCCACGCACACCCACCACGGGACCCCGGACGTCCCCAGGCTGCCCATGTTCTGCACCCCCATCAAGGTCATGACCGGGTGAAACGCCGTCAGCACACCGAGAACGATCCGCTCCACCGCGGGGTTGTAGGAGTCGTGAAGAATCAGCATGGCCACCAGGATCGACCCGCCCAGCAGGATCCCCAAGGCCAGCAGGCTTTCGAGGAAGGCCACGTACGGCCGGCGGTTGTGGACGGAAAAGTACATCGTCACGCTGGAGACGATGAGCAGGCTCGATAACGTCAGCGCCAGGCCGATCAGCACGAACGACCACTCCACACCGCCGAAGACCGTCAGGAGCATCAGGACCGGCAGGCTCATCGCCAGCAGCCCCACGCACTGCACCAGGCAGCTGGCGAGTTTGCCCATCACCAGTTGCCAGGCGTTGATCGGTGTGGTGAGCAGCGTCCCGAGCGTTCGGCGGGTGATTTCGTCGCTGATCGAGGTGCTCATTGACAGCATGGCCACGAGCTGCACGGCCGCGAATTGGATCCAGACGATGGCGGGCACGAGCGTTCGTCCGATGTCGGCCATGCGGTAGGCGGCGTTGGTGGCGGAGTCCTCGACGCGCGAGCTGTAATAGCCGCGGCTAACGAATTCGTTGCGGTCCATCGCCTCGAACCAGATGGGCACGAGAATCATCGTCATGACGGCCAGGTACGCCAGACGGAGCGCGTACAACCGTTTTCGCCGCGAGGCGACGCGCAGTTCCTTGGTCAGGATCGGCCCGGTGAACCAATGTATCGGCCTGGTGAGAACATCCGCCAGACCCCGCCTGGAACGGGGCGGTGTGACAGCGGCATCGGGTTGTATCGTCGCAGTGTCCGTCATGCGCCACGCGTGATGTCGTACGGTTTCATGATACCCGAACGGGGCTGCACGAAGTCACAGATTAAAGAATGTTCGCTCCGGTACGTCAATCCCGTGCCCCACCTCCACAGGGCAATCACATCGACATTTTGCCATTTTCGCACGATTTTTCGCGGAGGAGGCGTCATAAATCCGAAGCACGAAATCCGAAACAAATTCCAAAACAGAAAATCACAAATCCCAAACGGCGACGCCATACGCCTTGACGCGTGGCGTCACCGTCCGCGTTTGGAATTTTCTGCTTTGGGGTTTGGAATTTGTTTCGGATTTCGGATTTCGTGCTTCGGATTTACAACGTTTCCATCGCGAAAATCACACGAAAAAATGTAGATGCGATTGCCCCACTGCCTGGGCGGGATTATCATCGCGTCAGGACGCGGACAGTGTTTCGAGCGGTTGCTTCCATAAAAAGGATGACAAGTCATGAGCATGATCGAAGAAGCGATTCGGTTCGCCGGCGACGCGCACGCGGGCCAGATGGACAAGGGTCAGGTGCCGTTGATTCTGCATCCGCTGCATGTGATGAGCCAGATGACCAGCGACACGGCCCGCGTCGTGGCGGTGCTTCACGACGTCCTGGAAGACACCGACAAAACCGTGAAAGATCTGCGGAAAGATTTTCCGCCCGACGTCGTGGAGGCCGTGGTGCTGCTGACGAGGGACCGGAAACAGTATGACGAGTCCGAGAAGGGGTACGCTGAGCAGGAAAAGGATTACGCCGACTACGTCGAACGGATTCTCGGAACCGCCGAGACGCTCACACCGGCGAACGAGCTGGCGATCGAAGTCAAACTCGCCGATTTGCAACACAACATGGACCTGGGGCGCGTTCCGAATTCCGAAAGCGATATCAGGACGGCGCGGCGCCAGGCGCGATATCGCAAGGCGCACGCCCGGTTGATCCTGGGGCGGCGGGAGCGTCGCAAGCAGGCCGATCTGGACGCGCTGGCCTCGCGGCCCCAGCGTAATGAATACGCCCGCGAGGCGGTGGAATATCGGCATGCCCGCCCGGATTACGAACAGTACGCCGACGTGCTCCAATTGATCCTGGAGAGCGCCTGCCGAACCTACGCGCCCCTGGCCATCGTGACCGCCCGGGCCAAGAAAGTGGATGGATTTATCGAAAAATGTTACCGCAAGAAATGTCGCGAGACCCAACGCGACCCGCTGGGCGAGCAGGGATTCACCGACCTCTGCGGCGCCCGCGTGATCGTCCACACCACGCAGCAGGTGGAGGAAGTGTGCGAATTCATCCGGGAACAGTTCACCATCGTCGAGGAGGGTGACACGAAGACACGGCTGAAGGATTCGGAATTCGGGTATCTGTCCTATCACTTTATCGTAAAATTCAAACCGGACACCCCCTTCATTCTCGGCGTGGACACCCACCTGGAATTTCTCAAGAACCTCAAAGCCGAGATCCAGGTTCGCACCGTGCTGCAACACGCCTGGGCGGACATGCTGCACGACCGTCTGTACAAGGCGCCGGTCAAGCCGCTCAAACGACATGACCGGTTCGCCGCCCAGTTGGCGGCCTTGATGGAAACGGGCGACACCCAGTACGAGCGTCTGGTGGAAGATTTCGACGTGTACAGCCTGAACACCACGATCGCCAAACCGATGGCCGACGTGGAGCGGGAACTGGCCATCCTTCGCGGCATGAACGAAAAGGAAATCTATTCGTTCACCAGGCTGGCCAATTCGCTGAAGATGGCCGGGTTCCAGCGCATTGTCGGACGGCACGACGAAACCGTCGCGCTGCTGAAGGATTTCGTCGAACAGTTGGACCCCAACCTGGACAAAACGACACGCGCCAGGCTCCTGTATGAATACGGATACGCCCAGTGCAAGGGAAAAGGGCAAACGCATATCAATGTCCACGCTGACGGGCGCAAAAATCTAAAAAAGGCCATCGAGGAATATGGGCAGCCAAGCCCCGCCCGCAACGAACTCTGGACCCACGACAAACGGTTCTATCTGGAGATGCTGCTGGCCATGGGCGAATGCGCCACCGATGAGCATGTCCGTCAGCAATACCACGAAAAAGCGCTGGGGGTCGACGCGACCAATCCCTACGCGCTGTGCAAACTGGTCCATGTGTACCAGAACAGTTCCGCCCACATGGCGGCCACGCTCAAGGCGGCCATCCGCGTGGCGGACGATCATCGCACGACGCAGATCAACGTGCCGTCGGTGTATTTCGCGCTGGGACGGCTGAATTTCGCCGCCGGAAAAGAGGACAGGGGATTCGCGCACTACTGCGAAGGTCTGCGGTTTTTCGTGAATCTACCGGAGACGGAGCGAAAAAACCTCTGGCTCGAGGACAAACTCCGGGCCGAACGCGATTACCTGAAAAACAACACCCTGAAACCGGCGACCGACGCCCTGAACCGTATGACGCACAGCCTGTACGCGCGCCTGTATAATGAACCGAATCCGCCCGAACCCGCCGCCGCCACGCCGCGGCTGTTCATCGCGGCCCCGGCCGGCGACACCGGGCCCCTCCACGAGGCGCTGTCGACCGCGCGACTGACCGGAACGGTACTGAACATCTCCGACAAGTGGGCGGCGGTCAACACGCTCATGACAGCGGCGTTGGTGGACGACGAGACCCACGACGTGTACCTGTACATCGACGCGAACGATTCGAACGCCGACACCGTCGTCCACGCGACCTTGGCGATGGGCATACACGTCATCTGCGTGAACCAGGACCTGGCGGACAAATTGATCAGGGACTCCATTCCGCAACGGTTTTACGGCGTGCCGAACGAACGGGAATCGCTGCTGTGGGTCATGCTGACGCCCAAGGCCCCCGAGGCCCCGCTGGACGACACGTTCGTGATAAACGCCGCGAAAAAATCGCACGAAGCGTACATAAAAAACAAGGACACCAACCAGTGGGACAATCTCGAAACCACCTACAAGAACTCGAATATCAGCCAGGTGAAAAGCTCCGTGGAACTACTGCGCCAGCATGGGTTCGATGTGGTGCCCGCCGGACAAAGCGCGTCGCCGCGGGTGGAGTACGCGCAACTCTCCGACGACGAACAGGACGCCCTCGCCAAGGCCGAACACGGCCGCTGGGTCGCCGAACGCGTGAAAGAGGGCTGGATCTACGGCCCCAGGCGGGACAACGACCGTAATCGAAACCCCAACATCGCGCCTTGGGATTCGCTGTCCGACAAGGTCAAGCGGTACGACTACGTCACCATCGAAACCTGGTTCGAAACCTTCGCCGCCAACGGATACCACGTCGTGCGCGGAGGCGGAAACGCCCCGCGATAACAACAAATCGGTCAGGCGACGCCCTCTCCGTGCGACGCCCGGTGGGCGCGGGTGACGACCTCCATCGCGTGGACGCTGTCCTGGAGTGTCGGCAGGTCTCCCACGGGATACCCCACGCGAATCGACGCGAGAAAATCCTCGTACAACTCGAGAAAATGCTTGTCGTCCGCGGCGGATAACTCGACCGTTTTGTCGCGCCCCAGAAGGGTGATTTTGCCCAGCGACTCGTTCCACTTGATCGCGCCCTGCTCGCCGATAACGTCCACCTGGCGGTCCAGCGCTCCGTCCTTCGACCGGTACGCGTAGGCCCAACTGCTCTCCAGGCTGACAACCACGCCGTTACGCAGCAGGGATGTGAGCACCTGGTAATCCTGATGCGGGCCATGATGCACGCAGGTGCCCAGGCAGTGGATCGGACCGAACTCGTCCCCGCCCAGCCAGCGAATCAGGTCGGCCTGGTGAATGCCCTCCGCGACGATGACGCTTCCGTCGTCCTTGAGGATTCTCGCGGCCCGTCCCGTGAATCGTCCGCGGTGATCGGCACCGTACCAGGCGTCCACGATATGAATCGCGCGCACGCGTCCGATCTCGCCGGCATCGCACCATTGTTTGATCTGCCGGTTTCCCGTGTGATACCGCAGGATGAAATTGACGGCGCACACCAGTCCGGTGCGTTGCTGGGCCTCCAGCAGCCGTTTGGCGTCGGCGAGCGTGGTGGCGGGCGGTTTCTCCAGCAGGACATGCGCGCCGGTCTCAAAGGCGGCCAGCGCGATCTCCACGTGCGTGTCGGTCCGCGTGGCGATGACCACCGCGTCCACGTCCTCCTCGAGGGCCCGGCGGTAGTCCGTGAACGCCTTGGCGCCCGGATAGGCCGCCGTCACCTTGGCCAGGGCGGTCTCGTCGACATCCGCCACGGCCACCAGTCGGGCTTTGCCCGCCAGGGCGGAAACGGTCGGCAGATGCCCATACTCACTCACCACACCACACCCAATCACCGCAAACCGCAGGGGTTGTCCGTCGTTGTTCATCGGGGTTCCTTTCGGAAACGCCATTTTACCACAGAGACACAGAGGACCACAGAGGGGACCTGTCGAATAGCAGGGCAATCGCATCTAAATTTTCCCGATTTCGCTGCGACTTTCCGCGACGGAATCGTTATAAATCCGAAGCACGAAATCCGAAATACGAAACAAATCTCAAAAACCAAACAGCAGAAAATTCCAAACGCAGACGGCGACGTCATGCGTCAAGGCGTACGAGGCCGCCGTTTGGAGTTTGTTGTTTTCTGCTTTTGGGATTTGTTTCGTATGTCGGATTTCGAGTTTCGGATTTGCAACGTCTCCAATCGCGAAAACCGCACGAAAAAATTTAGAT
>Ga0123353_10016835_pt1 | contig 10708 bp, 5 predicted proteins | sample TergutLab28metaG_3_FD_92763 | JGI IMG/M metagenome (GOLD analysis project Ga0123353, IMG submission 92763) | Labiotermes labralis P3 segment gut microbial communities from Petit-Saut dam, French Guiana - Lab288 P3 | ecosystem: Host-associated > Arthropoda: Insects > Digestive system > Gut ... | reverse complement strand
CGCTAACCTCCAAAGTTACATTTTATATATTTATTCAACAAATATAGGTACCGAATATTTTAAACATGGTGTATACTCTCCGTTTTTTCCTCTTCAAAATGCAGTTTGTTTCATAATTCTAACTTGTTTGGTTCCTGTATTATTCACATTTTATATACAGGTGTGCTAAAATTTAAAAAAAAATAATTCCGGCCCCAAAAGATTAATTTGAATTTATTTTAATGGCTTGAATGGAATTTTCAGGTGCGTTTTGTGGTTTGAAATATTACGAAGAAACTTAATATCCGACACTTCCATTCCATTTGTACTAAGCACTCCTACACGTTTAGCCCCCTGTATAATGGGTACCGGGTCTTTCCCGGGGGTAAAGTGCGGCCGGAGCGTGCTGCTGACCACTCATCCCCTTCTAGTGCCGCGGTCATGGAAGAGTAGAGCTATACCTCTACACACCCTCTGGGCCACACCGGGCCTGTAACGGGATCACTTCACCTTTTTACTCCTACGCGTTTCAGTTTCCTTCATTGTAACAAGACCAACATTACTAACGGATTTATATACTACCTAGGCGCATCTCTCTAAATATTCACTGACAGAACGTCTTGAATGAAAGTTGGAAAGCTCTATGAAATCCACATATTTCTATTATGGACTATGATATATTTAAATAAAGTTTATTGACCGAATCAGAGAAAGCCTTCTCCCAGCTCGTCGCAACGTCTAGACACGTCAACTCCATTTACGCAACACTCAGACGTACGGAGCTGGCTGGGGTTATGCATCATTGAAACTCATCTTTATAATGCCACAAGCAAAGCTAAATCTGTCCAAAATTTTCGTCTTTAAGAATCACGAGTCCCGCACTGTCTCTCTTTGAATTCTGCAGTAAACAAAGTCAGATTCAAAGCCAGTGTGTTACTATTGTGAACCTCGTAGCTATTATTTATCATGCCTATACTGCAAAACAAGACTAAAGAAAGGAAACGTAGACAGGACGTAAACGAAGAGAAATGGGGAATGGCAAGAATTGGAAGAGGAAATGGAACGAAACATATTACAGCTCTACATGAAGGCAACATTAGACCTGACCGGATAAAGATGCTTCATAATTAGATGTACTAACAAATGTCACCAAACACACATTTGTATGTTTTGATACAAACTCTTATGTCGTCATGAACAAGAAGGCAAGATCTTCTAGCAGTAACAGCAATATCACACATACAAACACATTCATTAACGTTCACATCACTAGGGCAGATTTAAGCAAACTTGGGTGGAAACAAATTTTTATAACGGTTACCTGGTGACGAGATGTCGTCATGTTGCTTATGTGCGTCTTCAAATCGTCAGCTAAGTTCGGCACTTTCAGAACAGACAGTGGTCAGCCTTGAGGCTAGCAGATCCTTGGTCCAAGGATATCCATCAAATGTCAAAAAACATGTTTCAAAAACCCAGAAATCGGGAGGTTCTGGGGCGCATTGATCTGGAACGCCATACAGAAAGGGAGTTAAACTATAAATCAAATCACTCCTGGCCAAGTGACTCTGGTCAGTAGCTGTCAGTGTTGTTCAAAGACACTTTCGAAATTTTCAGGTTACAAATACGGCCATTACATGCAAAATACACTCGTACACACACAAAAAAGGGAGTGAATTAAGGTGACAGTCTTAGAAATAAGGTTAGAAACAAAAACGAGTGAAGAAACGTCATTAATACCCTGTCAGGCTGTCAGGATTGTTGAGTAGTTACAAGTTTCACCCTCACTTACATCATTATACGACAGTGGCTGGTGGATGGACAGAGGCGTGACACGGGGTGTCACAGCAAAACATGACGTCGCATAACAATGAGGGGTGGGAAATTTCGCAAGCACTCAAGGCCTATTATGAATCGAGGAAAGAGGCACTTTCTTATTAGGCGCAAGCATGTCTGACCTATAAGAACAGTGCTGCCAAGAGAGCAACACCAGACTCGAGATCAGGTTAGTTAACTAGCAGGCACATCAGTTCACGTTACTAGATCTCCGAGTTTGAAGCAAGAATAACTCCTTATTTAATACGTGTGTGTGTAATTTTGGTCTGAGATATTTTACTGACGTTCTATATAAAGTAACTGGCCCGTCAGAAAAAAAATCTTCGTGCTTGTCAAGGATTGAAGAATATTAAGAACGGACATTTTAAAAAAAAATATGGGCTTTTCGTCATATGCGTCAGTATTCTAGCCAGCTGAATCATGTGTTAACATAATTAGGTACATTGTAAATCTGAAGGAATGACATAGGCAACGATGGTATGACAACGCTGTAACTGATAAACTTCATGGATATATGAGTGCGGAATGGATTAATCTGGCTCAGGACAAGAACGAGCGATGGGTACTGAAATAGGGTTACAGAAAATTATGCAGGTTTGGTAGGGGAAGCCTTTCAGTTAAAGCCATGAGCCCGCTATTTAAGACAGCGGCATAACAATTAACAGCACGATTAGCACAAACAGGACCACAACTTGTTCCACCTGTACTGGACAGTCCTGTTCCTCCAGTAGTCTTATTTAATTCAACTGACTGCCGTATACTCAACGCCGCCAAGTTTGAAGTATGATTTATATTTTAGTCAACTGCACGACTTCAAGAACGGCAGAACATCACGTATCAAAACAGCCAAAGGTAGTCTCAAGGCGGTGAATATTAAAATTACGAGCTACTGAAATGCGAATACGTGTAATTCGGCAGATGTGTACAGACGTTTCGGAATATTCTACCACCCTCATCTCCAGGTTGTGAGTCAATTACCCTGAAGAAGGAGTCGGAAAGTGACTCCGGAACATCTGCACTCAGCAGCCTACCAGGTTTCTCATCCCAGAAGACAGTGACCTTGAACCAACAGTGCAGTACGTCATCCCATAGCTTGTATATTGAACGGGCTATTCACGGTGTTACAGCAATAAGCATGTGTTTTAAGCACAGAAACATGGAAAATGGCTGAAAGAAGTGCATGCGGTGATTCAGACTGGCGTGACCACGTTTCAAAGCAATGGTCGTTTGGAGCGAAACAGCATCATACACACATAGGTGGGGGGAGGGGGGGGGCGAGAAAGCAGAAACAGCGACAGGACTGAATGGAAGGAAAAACAGAACTAGGATAACATGTTGAATGCATTAATGAATGGAATGACGTCATTCAAAGTGAGTTTCTCTCAACGTAAACTGATCAAATTAACGGAATTTTAAAGAAATGTAATTTTTAGCGCACTGAATATTTTGGTTCCAACAAATCAGTAATTTCTATTAGTTTTCTCTGTCTTTCCAAACTTTTGCGAGGCACTAAGCTGGGTTTTTACTATACGATTTCGCCCGCCTTTCGTTTCGTGTAGATGTAAACGATAGTAAACACTTTTCAATATTGAAGAAAACTTATCGCTATTGCTGTACCAGTTATAAAGGTCACAGAACACCCCTCTAACCTCTCACCACCGCGAACGCTGTTCCATACTAGAATATCCTTGACTCTATCTATAATCTCGCATTTCTGAGTACTTAACTGCAGTCCGTAACAATAGAAACAGAAATGTACGACTTTTCTTCACGAAGTAAACAAAATGGACTCATACTGGGCAGTCGTATCTGTTAGTTCGCAATATTTGATCCGCGAGCCAAATGATCGGATTTAGATCAAGTGTTGTAACAAAGAAGAGAAATTTAAATAGTTGCGTTTTTTTACTCCAAAGGAAGCTTCACGCTTTACAAATATCTTTGAAAGATATCTTAAGAGGAACTGTGCACTACATAAAGTACACAGTTCATTACAAAATACCATTCTTATTTGATGTATTGGTATGGCGGATGTTCAAACAACTATAAAGGAAAACAGTTTCCACGTAGTGCAAATAGTTTTTCAGCAAGATTTAATATTTATATCTACAACGGAATTAAATGGACTATCAGTAGTGGCAGGCGCATAATCTTCTCCATACGTTGCTCACTTAGTATAAAGAACCAGAACATTTGGCTAACAGAGTTAACCCCAAGAGAAAACCCCAGCTCGTCCAAGGTAGCGGGGGTTGGGCATTAGCCAACAATCAATTTCTGTAAAAAAAATTTCCCGTTCGAAAAGCTCACGATAAGTAATGAAAAATCTATCAATGGAAGAAGAAAGCTAAAAGTAGGAATAAATGGGAACGATCACTGAGCACGCCACAGCTCATAAAGAGTTGTAGGGCCAAAGAATAGGAAGAAGTATAGATAAGCGGTAAGCGTCAGTTTAGCCCTCCAGGTATAACATAGCTATTATCCACAGACGCAGCGCACTCTTCGAAGTTTCTAACAGTCGCAGAAGTGTGAAATTAGATGACATAGAATTACCTCATTTCCTACCCAATGTTCCGTAAAGCAATGGTTGTAACTGTCCTATGACGCAACACTTGTCCCAGCGTTTGAAAAATCGATAGTTTTAACTGTAAGGTTAAAATAATTTATTATTATTATTATTACTATTATTATGTAACTGGCATTTGTGCTGTTGAGCCGGCACATTAATAAAATACAACCGAATTAAATCGAATTGAAGTATTCGGTTCTAGTACGTTTATTTCGGCCAAGTCCTGTGCAACCGCTAACAAAACTGCTTCTTCTTTCTCATTTGATCAACTGTCCGGAACACTTCAGCAACGCACCAGCAGATGATCTCATCAGACAGCAAAGCTGAGGCGACGCACGTCGCCACAACCCACAGACAACTTTCGTCTAGAACTAACTCTCTTCTACTCAAAAAATCGCCTGCTATTTATGAAATCCAAAGTTCTATACCAATCAAAACGGAATGTCTCAATTGTACCTTAACCCGATTGGTTGAATTACTTTCACATTTCGCCATGTCCCATTACCGATGAACATAGGCACAGGACACTTGAGAAGAGCGCGATAAGAATATCTGGACATAAGCGAGCGAATTTAATAGCCTACGAGTGTAACAATACGTTCTGATATGGAAATTCATAATTTGTTCCAGCCACTTTATTTTATCACGGCTCAGAATACAATACACGAAGCAGACATAAGAAACCTCACGCGAAGAGACCTCCTGGGAGAGTTGGGCGTAGATGGGAGGACAACAATAAAATTGAATTTGAAAGAACAGGATGTCAGGATTGGAGTTGGACTGATACGCCTCAAAACGCAGTCTGGTGGGGAATTCCTGAGACCATGAAAATTAACCTTCGGGTTCTATAAAACACAAGGACGTCTAGATTCGCTCTCAAGAATAACCGCTCCACGCAGTTGGAAATTTCACTTGTATTTAATGAGCATCTATAAGGCTTTTAATAAGCTTGCACATTCCACTGCGTAACAAGGTGTCCTCAAGCACCAAACACGCGAGCTTCTACCGGCTGCAAAATAAGTCGAATGTTTACATAAGAAGGATCCTTTTGTTCGTACTATATTACAATCGGCTACGTTCAGAAAATCCAAAATATTAATGAACCGGTCCAGATTGAGAATTTCCGCGTCATTTACGGAAGTTTCTGAAGATCGCTGTCTTCTGGGGTATGAAGCCATGTGGTCTGAAGATGAAATTAATCCACATTGGTGGTGGAGACTGCAGACTCCTCTAAAACGTTCGCACAGTCTATCATATTATATGTGTTACATTCCATAACATAAACATTAGCACACGTCTATCATATTTTATGTGTTACATTCCATAACATAAACGTTAGCACACGTCTATCATATTATATGTGTTACATTCCATAACATAAACGTTAGCACACGTCTATCATATTATATGTGTTACATTCCATAACATAAACAAGCTGAATCATCGTCGTAACTAAATTGTTTACTGTCCACTGTCTAAGGCTCAACAAACGCACGTCTCGGACACTGGATTTCCCTCCTTCTTCAGAAGAACAGGAAAACGGAAAACCCCTCTGCAGTGGGCGCGTTATAAATACACAATCTCTGTCCCTGGACTTTCAGATACTTTTGTAATGGGGACAAAAATTCTAACCCGGAATAGCGAACTGTACACTAAAGATCTGTCAGACAGACAGACACCACATATTTTGTGAAATGAAGAGTGATTACGAGTAACGTGTCAATAGTTCAGCGCTGCCAAACTCAGAATTACAGTGCAATTACATTTTCTGTCTTTTATTCCTGAAGTTTAAGCAGTGACACATTTGAAACACATAGGGTAGCTACTGCTGCGTTACATCACTGTTACTGATACTGGCCACATTACATGTCCGTATGACGCCAAGTAGCTAGCTACAAACGATAGGACAAGACGCACCAGCAACCATCAAACTCACAAGTTCAAACAGTGAGTATACAGAACGATCAGTTGCTTTGCTTTATTTCTTACGGCGAGTGTTTATTTACTGAGATTGCCTCCAGTCTTCATCCCATCATGTGGTCAGAAAGAGATGGGGTTTGTATCATTTCTTAACCTGCGGCTGTAGGAAGAGTCAAACTAACCATGCTTCTCTCAGAGATCTGTCCGCAAATTGTGTGCGTAACTGCAGATTGGAAACGACGCCTGCATACTCAATGCGTTATTGTGCTGTCGCAAGATAAAGTTGATAGGACATCGAATCTGCCACCAGGACATCTACAAGCCTGTTAGCAGCTTAGTAAGTATATTCCGCCACAAGACTGTCAGTTGTTCTAAAAACTTGTTTGTTCTACACAAAGGCAACAAAAGTACAGACAATAAGTTTGAAAATCCGAAACTATAATTTTGGAAAATTTTGGAATCTTGTTGAGCTTGTAAATGCACAGATGTCCAATGAAAATGTTCATAGAGTTCTGGGAGAAGATAAAGTGTAATACAAAAAAGAATTTTATAAAAAAAAATATATTACGTTGGGAGCTGGATTAACGAGTCACAGGAAAAGGCGAGCTTCTGTGATTGTAGTTACAGGACGTCGGGCTTCACAACATGTATCGTTTGATACGCCAAAGGCATATCAGGTATTCAAGTAAGCCTCTATACAGTCTAGCTATTACTGTTCTGGAGATGAGCTGGCGTTCACTAGACTCATTAGGGCTAGAATTTATAAAATATTTGTTTGACCGAAAAGACCGGCCTGGGGCCCACTCAATCTCCTGTACAATGGGTATTGGGTCTCTTTCCAGAGGGTAAAGCGGGCGGGGCGTGGAGTTGACCACCCACCCCCATCTAGTTCCGAGGTTGAGAAAGAGTAGAGCTATACCTATATTCCCCCTCTCGGCCTTCATGTTTATTATAGGGTGAAAATTACATTGAACTGACCGACACACAACGCAACATTACAGCGGAATTTCTTAAATATCTGAGAGACTGTTGGATTCTCCGGGCAGAATGTGCTTCGTGCAGCTATTTCACATCCTGTACAATACTTGAAAAAAAAAGTTCACTGATCAGTATTTCATTGTAAGTGCACCGTCGAACAAGGCTGTTACAGGCATCATATATAGCGAAATGATAAGAACCTATTTAATGAGACTCAAAAGCTACCTAGCTTTATTGTTGGCGATTTGGAAGCGGATGGGTTCAATGCGGGTATGTAAGTTTCGTGTACGAATATTTCTGTGTATTTACTGTTGAAAATGGATGTGTATAGCTTGAGGTCTTCTAGAAACAGAAATATGTATACGCAAATAATCATCTGCACGCTATATTTACGTAAAATCCATACCTTCTAACATCAAGCAAATGACAAAAGGGTTAGGTACGTTATGGTATTTTTTTGGGCATTGGTTGATCAGTACATGAAACCCACTTTCCAAAAGGTGCAAGTAATTCTAAGTTGTGCAAAAATACAGCGCCCACTTATATCAGTCGGTAGTTATCCAGACATGACATTAGGAAAGAAAAGAAAACACAAAAACAATGACCTTACAAAACAAAAGAAAGAGCAAAAGGACATTGTCAAATAATAAAAGAAGAGAGGCACAAGAAATCGAGTGAAGTCCCTCCCCGTCTGTCTGGTATCCAGGAGATTAGCAACAGAATGACATGTCTCAAACATAAAGGCACCCTGTTTGAGCACTGGCTCGATGACTTGATTTCCTGGTGACATTAAAATGTCAAGGCCAGTGGCGGAGTGAATTTTAAATAATGGATAAATAACTGAGAATGTATTTCGTAAAGGAGAAATGTTTGTTTTGGTGGGAAGGGGGGGTTTGTTTTGTAATCGTACACATAAATTCGTTGTAGGCCCGTAGTAAATAATAAGGTTGTGTCATCTCGTCAGGGTCCTTCCACAAAAAGGTTCAATTCCACTTAATGTTTAACCCTGTAATTAATTAGATAATCGAAAATGAAAATAGTTTTTAATAATCAACAGCAGTGGATCATGCCATTCATAGATACAGCACATAAAAGCGATCTCCTTTGTACAGAAAAATTACACTTAACGTTCTAAAGCGACGTTCAGTAAATTTACAGGCTTGTCGGGAGTTCATATGCCTCTGTTCACAAATGACTGATGTCCTGCGGATGACTAGAAACAAAACTGCTGCCAATGCGGGACTAGACAAATGTCAATACATTCTGGCCGTCTTATATACAAGACGAAAAACATGTCCAACATTATCTTAGAAAAGTTTCACACATTTCAGAACATAACAGAACTAATGGATAATTTTCGTCCCCTCTAACTAAATTTTCAACTAAGATTGTCTTCTCGGTTATACGCGTAAATACAAAGGCTTTTAAAATATTGCCGCCGTTCTTAAATAAATGCATTGCGCCGTAATGTTTCTCTAGAAACAGACGGTAGACACGGGCGATATGTAGCGAAGATACAGAAACGGAAATTACAGTCGTTCCGAGTCATACGAAACTGTAACTAAGATGGCAAATTGATACAAAAATACAAGCAGAGTGATTTTCAACGTATGCGGCGCGAAGAACAGCTGTCTCCGGCCGAATATAAAAAGAAGAAGACAGGCAGTGCACGTAACATTGAGGCGCGTTTGTGCAGCCACTGCTGCCGCGGAAGAGCAAGAGTACTACACATCCTTAGTGTGTATTTGTAGCTTTAAGGTATCCATCTTGCAATGCGCATGCGCCATATTGTCATCTATGGCCTACCGCGCCCTGCAATACTTTTCCACATTATCTCATAAACGGTACGATTTTAGGGGGGGGGAGAGAATGTTGCTGAATACAAAAGGTGTGTTTTGACTTTCTCTATAACTTTTGTCTGAAGCATACCAACCTACAAAGAAATGAGCGAGATATGATCAAAAATGTACATTAGGCTTCATTTAAAGTACCTTTTATTCTTGTCCGATTTTAATGAAACTTGGATTTTCTCAGCAGATTTTCGAAAAATCCTCAAATATTAAATTTAATGAAAATCCGTCCAATGGAAGCCGAGTTGTTTTATGGGGACGGACGAACGGACAGAAATGACGAAGCTAATATTCGCTTTTCGCAATTGTGCGAACGCGCCTAATAAATGAAACATACGTGAAATTACCGTCACGATTGGGCCTATGGTGCAGTGTGACGTAATCTCACATCTTGTGGACAAGCTACGAAATTTAATTGTAACCAAATACTTTTTCTCGTAGTGTTCTACCGAATGTGTCGCTTTTCTTTGATGGCGTCTTTCAGTTGAATAGTTATAACTTAAAATTTTACGTGAATATAATACGAAAATATACTGTTCATAACATTACATTATTTTACAGGGCATGATTTGAAAAACAGGGCGAATGTAAACACTGAAACAACCACGTGACAGTACGATAACAAACGCACCATCGAAGATTATGCCTATCCTCAGAACAAGTATTTCTAAAGTCCATATCAATGCTACTGTCATCTCAATCGCGGTCTGCAAAGTAGATGTCTTCCTCACGACTTCCCCGTCAAAATGCTGGGTAACAAACTAGTCAACTAAGTATGCAACATCTGAATTTTTTAAGGCGGTGGAGATTGATTTGGTGGACTTCTGGTTCATAATGCCATGTTTAATGGTACGTGATTAAGAACTTCTCGGGGTAATTAATACATTGTCTCCATTTTCAGGGCAGGTAGCATATGGCAAATACCTACCTGTACAGGCGCAGTCATGACTCACATTGCAATATGATAACAAACTTTCTTGTAAATTCGGTATTGCTTTCATTGAAGCCCCAGTAACCAAAGAAATCTGAAATACACGAATAGGGTTCCGAAACTTACGAATTACATCATCAATTTTCTCTCAAGGGATCCAAGACAGACTTGCGGACAGAAGGTACAGGCAGACCGCAACCACGCGAACAAAACAGGAGGTTACAATGATTCGTTCTGTTTCGTCAGGTAAGTGGAAAATAACCTTGCAATGTGACATGACCAGAAGTAATACAGACGAAAGTAAACGGGGTTAAATTCATTACAATTCACACTGCATGCCATGACGTGTAGAAAAGTGTGTCTTGGGAATGTGGAATAGTTTCTGGCGTACGATGACGTATTATTCGCCAGTTCGTACGCTTGGAAGTGTTAAAATTCATATGAAATAAATTATAGAAGCTTCCAACAGAACGATCATATTTTATATCAACATTAATGTTTAAACGGTGTAAGTTCATTTTGCAGGACTTGCGCGAACGCAAACAAACAAAAAAAGTGAAGAAAACTAAAAAAAAAAAAAAAAAAAGCCCCGCCCGGGGGGCGCCAAAACACAGACATGTGGTTTTGTAGGTGGGGCTCTTTATGTTTTATTAT
>Ga0123353_10016833_pt1 | contig 10709 bp, 10 predicted proteins | sample TergutLab28metaG_3_FD_92763 | JGI IMG/M metagenome (GOLD analysis project Ga0123353, IMG submission 92763) | Labiotermes labralis P3 segment gut microbial communities from Petit-Saut dam, French Guiana - Lab288 P3 | ecosystem: Host-associated > Arthropoda: Insects > Digestive system > Gut ... | reverse complement strand
GAAACAATATGCGCACCTTTTTCCTTTTAAAATTGAGAATGGCACTATTTATGCTGACAAAGAATATACAGACCCAAATATTAGATTATTTGCTTGTTTCCCAAATCCATACAATTCCGAAACCGGAATGTTAGTATGCATAGGGATTTCAAATAATGCTTACCAAAATCCTGTGTCAATTTCCGGAGATGTTGATTACATATTGCTTTTGGATAGTGAAACAATTTTGAGCAAAGGGATTTTTAAAAAAGATGAGAAATGGGAATTTTAAACATTTTAGACAAATCCCAACCGTCGGTCGTGTTTCCGCGCACATAACCTTACCCATCGTACAGCAAAAATGGCTAAGATAAGATATAATTGCGCTTGCAGCTCTCATTCCATTCTTCCCAATTATTACCTGTCACTTTTTTTCAAAGCGATGTTTCGACCAATTTAACGCCTTTTAGCACAACATCTCTATTTTTTCAACATAAAAAAACTCATCTATAGTTCTGTATTTTAGACGATATTTCGCTATTTTATAGCAAAGCGAAATTTCGGACAAATTAACTACATTTAGGACGGGTACGGATACTCTGATACTTCTTTTTTTGCGGCGTAATTCAATCAAATAAATAATCACTTTAAATTATTAAAAATGAAAAAAACAATTTTAACAGCAGCAACAGTAGCGTTAGGTTTAGGAATGACACAAGCCACCGCACAAACAAATCAAGAGGAAACTCTGGAAACCCAAAACTCCAAAAAAGGGAACGTCGTTGGAAGAGTTTTTAACGACATGAAAGAGAGTACACGCAAAGTCCATGCAATCAACAAAGAAAACATTGCAGAAATAAAGTATGCGTATTGGGAAATGCACACGGAAGTTACCGAACCCCATCCCGGCATGATGAAAGTAAAAGAAGCCAAAGGTTTTAAAAACAAGATTAAAGCGATTGGTTTAGGAATGAAACAGAGTGCTAATGAACAATCTGAAAAGGAAAAAGTGCGCCGTGAACAAATTCAATCGCACGAGTCTTACAAACAGATTTTAGAAATGTCAAGAACACAATTAGGAACAATAATTAGTCGCAGTTGAGCACCACTTTAAATCAGAAAAAATGAAAAAAACAGTCTTAATAATCGTAACATCACTAATAGTGATAGGAATAGGTTTAGGAATTAATCACCAATTTAATACAAAAACAATGAAAAAAATGAAAGTTGCAAAAAAAATCGAAAAAGGGGTAACTACAGGTTACCAAAAAATTGAAGATGGCGTAGTTTCAGGCTACAAAGCCATTGAAAACAGTGTAGTTTCAGGCTATAAATCCGTTGAAAACAAATTTGTTGAAACTTTTTTAACGGAGGAAGAAGAACCTGAAGAAACAAATTCAAAAGAATAATAGCTACATTAGGCAAGCAAAACTGCAAAAACGTTAGTCGCCAGCAAGGTCCTGAAAAAAATAAGTTTGGACTAATTATCGTTGTAAATAAAGTGATTAGCTCCTTGGCAAGTGTGTGAAAAATCTCTTATTTTTGCACCCAAGTTAAAAGTCTTAGTATTATATTGCAATAAACGAAAAAAAACAAATGGAAAAAATGAAAGAAACAGCGCTATTTTTAGCGTCAAAAATGAAAAATAAACCGCAAATTGGAATTATTTTAGGTTCCGGTTTGGGCGACTTGGTAAAACATTTGGAAATTGAAGAGGAGGTTCCCTACCACACCATTCCAAATTTTCCCGTATCCACAGTAAAGGGGCACCGCGGCGCTCTGATTTTTGGTAAAATGAACGGAATAGATGTAATCGTATGCAGCGGACGTTTCCATTTTTACGAAGGCTATACCATGCAAGAGGTAACTTTTCCCGTTCAAGTAATGAAAGAACTGGGAGTTAATAAGTTAATCATATCAAACGCATCGGGTGGCATGAATCCCACTTTTAAAGTGAGCGATATTATGTTGATTCGAGACCATATTAACCTGTTTCCTACCAATCCATTAATAGGACCTAACGACGATACAAAAGGAGTTCGCTTTTTGGATATGAGTGAAGCGTACTCTAAAAAAATGTTAAACATTGCGTTTGAATGTGCAAAAAATCTTGATATCCATGTGCAAAGCGGTGTTTATGTAGGGGCTCCAGGTCCTTGTTTTGAAACCCCTGCCGAATACCGTATGTTTTCGATTATAGGAGGCGATGCGGTAGGGATGTCCACCGTTCCCGAAACCATTGTAGCCCGCCACCGCGGAATGGAAGTGTTTGGAATATCGGTTATTACTGATCTCGGAATTGTGGGACAGGTAGATAAAGTTTCACACGATGAAGTACTTCGGGCTGCTACTATTGCCGGACCAAAAATGGTGAGATTGGTTTATGAAATGTTGCCGAAAATAGTCTGACCAAAGCCTTAAAAACATTTAAACCCTACTCCGACTTTAAAAATATTGTTTCCTCAAAACATAATTTTTCTTCTTCCAAGAAGAACCGTCCTTTTTTTCTGCCTTTCATTCCGCAGTAAAATTTTTGAATTTCCTGTAAATCTGTTTCATAATTCCCTGTAGGGTAAAAAACGGGACCGATACCCCCAGTTTTGTTACGGTAGTTTAAATAACCCAAGGCTATTGGCACGTTTGCTTTTAGGGCGATGTGATAAAAGCCCCGTTTCCATATTTCTACACGTTTGCGTGTCCCCTCAGGGGATATCAGAAAAACAACACCTTCTTTTTCCGTAATATATTCTGCTATCTTGTCTGTCAGGTTTTTAGTGTGTTTCCTATCCACGGGATACCCGCCAATGCAGGTTAGAAATGATCCTAATGGAAAGAAGAAAAGTTCTTTTTTTATAAGAATGGTTGTTTTAACACCCATAGCAGTTAAAGCAATCTTTCCAATAGCAAAATCCGACCAGCTTGTATGCGGAGCAAATACCAACACATACTTTTTTTCTTTCGGAATGTTCACTATATCTAACTTATAATGAAATAGTTTCAGGATGTAATAGCAGAATTTTTTCATTCTTCTTTTATCATGGGCGCAAAGAAACATTTTTTCGCGGAATTTTTCCCTTGCGAAGAATTAAGCATACGCTCCATTAAATGTGGCGCAACTCAAAGAAATTTTGCAAGAGGTAATCCAAACCTCAACGACAAATGTACAGCCAATATGCACTTCTAACCCATCACGGCGTTTCGGATTCATACATCGACCGAGCGGTAAGGCACACTGATACCCTTTTGCGCGGTTATCAAGGGGCTGATCGCTATTTGCAAAAATTTACAAAAAAACTTCTTTTTTTCGTTGTAATTCTAAAATCATACCCAACTGTGAAAGCAAAAAAGTAATATTTCATATACCTTTTTCCGCACCTCAAAAACTAATTACCTCCATTCTTGTTTTCAGTAAATAAAAAAACACTTACTTATTAATTCGTAAGTGCTTGATTTCCTTTGTGGGAGTTGACGGATTCGAACCGCCGACCCTCTGCTTGTAAGGCAGATGCTCTGAACCAGCTGAGCTAAACTCCCTCGCGTTTGGGACGACAAAAATATACTTTTTTTAATACACCTCAATACTATTAAGAAAAAAGATTTAACCTAAAAAAAGCCCAGGTAAAAAGCATTAAAAATTACTTTTACCAGCATACGTTGCATTATGAATGGTTGTAAGCAATAAACCTCATTTACACCTCATTATTAACTTAACAACCTTAGTAGCAAGAGGATGACCCTAAGTGATATTTGCCTCGTAAGTAATAAGTTAAAATTTTTATGAAAAAGAAAAATTTATGTTATTTTGCATCATGAAAGAACTGGTAAAAAAATATTTAATTGCAAATCAGTGCAATAGAATTTTTTTTTAAAAAAAGAGCATTTATCCCTTGACAAACACGATTTAGTAATGTATATTTGCGGTGCATTATTAACTAAATCTTACTACTATGTCTGGAGTGAACAAAGTCATTCTTATTGGCCGCTTGGGCAAGGATCCCGAAGTGCGCGCCTTTGAAAACAACGTGAAAAAGGCTTCTTTTCCGTTGGCAACCTCTGAATTTCGTAAAGATAAGGAGGGAAACAAAATTGAAGTAACTGAATGGCACAACATTGTTTGTTGGCGCTATTTGGCTGAAATTTCCGAACAATTCCTTATTAAAGGGAAGATGATCTATTTGGAAGGGAAAATTAGAACCCGAAACTGGGAAGAAAATGGTGTAAAGAAGTACTACACCGAAATTGAGGCTAGTACATTAACTATGTTAGGACCCAAAGAGGAAACCAAAGCAACAGAAACGCAAGTTCCCAACCCCCCTCCTCCTGTAATCGAAAAAGTACCGGAAACTACAGAACCGGATTTTGCAGACGACCTCCCTTTCTAACAGGTTTTTTTGTTGAAAGTGGCTTGAATTTTTAACCACAAAGTACACAAAAAGCTATTATAAAGCGCACAAAAAGTTGAGCTTATTAATTCTTAATTTATATGCTTTGTATATGCTTGATCTCCTTTGTGGTTAAAAATTCTATTTTTGCGCAGTAAAAAGATACGTTAAAAATTGTTGAATATGAAATTCCGCACAGAGCTCCCGGTTCCAAAATTCCCGTTTAAAATATCATATCAAGACCACATTCTGCTACTCGGTTCCTGTTTTTCTGATCATATCGGCAAATTTTTGAAAAAAAATCGTTTTTTTGTGCTTTCCAATCCGTTTGGTACACTTTTTAACCCCACTTCTATTGCCAGTGTATTGAAGATGACCATTGACCCGGCATTGTTTTCAAACGATTATCGCTACTTTTTTAACCATCATCACATTAGTTTTGCACATCACGGTTCATTCTCCCATTCTGATGAAAAGCAATTTATTGCAAAAATAGAAAAGCAATGGCAGATTACAAAAGCTTTTATAAAAAAAGCCAATTACCTCTTTATTACTTTTGGAACAGCTTATTGTTACAGATTTTTAGAAAGAAATTTAGTGGTAGCAAATTGCCATAAAATTCCCCAAAAGCAATTTGAAAAATTTAGACTTACTATTTCGGAAATTGTGCAGGTTTATCAAGAGATTGTGCAACAACTGAAACTAATCAATCCTTCATTGAAAATAATTTTTACTGTTAGTCCTGTACGCCACTTAGGAGATGGATTCCATGAAAACCAAATGAGTAAATCTGTGCTGCATCTTGCTATTGAACAATTAACAGATGAGAAAACCTGCTTTTATTTTCCTGCCTACGAAATTTTAATGGATGATTTGCGCGACTACCGGTTTTATGCAGATGATTTGTGCCATCCGGGAGAAAATGCCGTGCGATATATAGAGGATATTTTTGCAGATACATTTTTCTCTCACGAAACAAAAGAGAAACAGAAAGAGATAGAAAAAGAGAATAAGTCTTTAACCCACAGAAAATTAAAATGAACTTGGAAGATATTTTTCGTTCCTATTCAGACTTTGAATTTAAGAAACATGCGTTAGCACTGTTTCAATATCAATATGAAAAGAACGAAATCTATCGTTCTTTTTGTAATATGTTGAAAATTAGTATAAATAATATTACAACACTAACCCACATTCCTTTTTTACCCATCTCATTTTTTAAAACACATCAGGTAAAAACGGGTATTTTTGAACCCGATATAGAATTTTGGAGTAGTGGAACTACAGGAAGTAGGGCATCAAGGCATTTTGTAAAAGACCTCAAATTTTACGAAAATTCATTTATGCATACTTTTGAGTACTTTTACGGCAATCCGCACAATTACTGTTTCTTAGTGCTATTACCCAACTATTTAGAGCAAAAAAACTCTTCATTAATTTACATGACTAATCGCTTGATTTCTGGTTCAAAATATACCGAAAGTGGTTTTTATTTATACGAACATGAAAAACTTTTTGAAAAACTTTCCACATTAAAAGAAAAAAAAATTAAGACTATCTTGTTTGGTGTTTCTTTTTCCTTATTGGATTTTGCAGAAAAATTTACCATTTCTTTTCCTGATTTAATAATTTTTGAGACCGGTGGTATGAAGGGGCGCCGCAATGAAATGGTAAAAGAGGAACTCCACCAAATTTTGTGCAATGCTTTTAATGTAAAGCATATCCATTCCGAATACGGGATGTGTGAATTGTTGTCGCAGGCATATAGTTTAGGACAGAATCTCTTTGCCACTCCGCCGTGGATGAGACTTTTGCTCCGCGATGAAAAAGACCCTCTATTTTGTAGTAACACCCTTCATAGCGGTGCTATCAATGTTATTGACTTTGCCAACCTCCACTCCTGTTCTTTTATTGCCACAGACGATTTGGGAAAACGAGGTACCAACGGTATGATAGAAATTTTGGGACGATTAGATGCTGCACAAGTAAGAGGGTGTAATTTGATGTATAGTGAAATGAATTAGAGAATAGTTTAATTGGTTTTTATGTCACGATGTATCAATATGGCAAAGGGGAATAGGGTTTTTGAGAAAATGGCGAAATAATAAGCGGGAGGAGTAATTGTATCCCGAGTTTTTTTATTTCTTTGCCGAAAATTTTTACCCTATGAAAAAATTATTTCCTGCACTTATCTTATTATTTTCTATTTCTTTCTGCTATGCCGATGCCGGTATGTGGCTCCCTATTTTGTTGAAACAAAAAGAAGCTGAAATGCAAGCCCTTGGGTTTAAACTCACTGCCGAAGATGTGTATAGTATTAATCACAGCAGTATGAAAGATGCTGTGGTGCTTTTTGCCAGAGGATGTACTGGAGAGATCATTTCCAATAAGGGATTACTCCTCACCAATCATCATTGCGGATACTCCTATGTTCAACGCTACAGTACGATGGAAAACAATATCTTACACAACGGTTTCTGGGCAGCTTCTGAAAAAGAAGAGATACCGTGCGAAGGACTTTTTGTTACTTTCTTGGTTTATATGGAAGAAGTTACTGATGATGTGCTGTATGGAGTTGGTAATGCAAAAAATCTTCAAGAAAGGGATGAAATGATTGCCAAAAATATTAAAGCAACAATAGGAAGGGCAACGGGAGGTACCGACTATACCGCCGAAATAAAACCATTCTACTATGGAAACCAATACTATATGTTTGTAAACCGTGTATTCTCTGATGTGCGTTTAGTAGGTACGCCTCCCGAAAGTATCGGCAAATTTGGCGGCGATACCGACAACTGGATGTGGCCCCGCCATACCGGCGACTTTGCACTCTATCGAGTGTATGCAGACAAAAATGGCGATCCCGCACCCTATCACCCTGATAATATCCCTCTGAAAACAGAAACATTTTTCCCTATTTCTAATAAAGGAATTGAAGAAGGAGATTTTACGATGGTGTTTGGCTTTCCCGGAACAACGCAGCAATATCTTATTTCCGATGGTATTGATTTGGTGGTGAATTATAGAAACCCTCCGCTTATTCACCAGCGGGGCGCAAGGTTGGATATTATGAAGAAATATATGGACTTGTCTCCCGAAATTCGACTCATGTACTCAGCTAAAGCTAATTCCATTGCAAATGGATGGAAAAAATCAATAGGAGAAAGTAAAGGGATTTATGAAACCAAAGTGTTGCAAAAAAAAGAAAAAGAAGAGAAGTATTTAGAGTTGTTTGCTTACCAAACGTCAGACGGCAGTGAGCGCTATCAAATACTAACCGATTTAAGAACACTATATAAAACTTATAAAGAATTGGAAACAAAAGTGGTAACATTGCGTGAAACCTTTCAGGCGGTAGAATTGGGCAGGTTTGTTGAGTTGGTAAGACCTCTATTAAATGAACCATATCCATGGACGGAAGAGATTAAAACTAAATTGTTAGAACAAGCTCAAAAGTTTTATTCATCCTATTACAGTCCCATTGATAAAGAGGTTTTTGTAGAGTTATTGGATTATTATTTTAACACTACAAAAAAAGAGTGGATTCCAGAGTCTTTGCGAAAGTATGTGGATACTGATAGAGAATCTTTGCAAATAATGGCAAAACAACTGTATGACCACTCTATTTTCTCAAGTGTTGAGAGATTTTCACGGTTTGTTAATACTGCGTCAAAAAAAGAGATTGCCACGCTACACCAATGGTTGCGTGAAAACACAATGTTTTTAGAGGTTAATCAAGTATTAACAGCACTTAATAAAAATTCTTATACAGAAAATACACTTCCCGATATTCGTCGCAAAATTGATGCAAAATATAGAGATTGGGTGAAATATATTGCTGCTGATATTACCGGAAAATATTTCCCTGATGCAAACCTCACTTTGCGGGTAGCATTTGGAAAGATGGAAGGATTTTCGCCCTATAATGGAATGCTCTATTTGCCCTATACCACCACCGATGGCATTCTTCAAAAAGAAGACCCGAATGTTTTCGATTATATTGTAGATGGAAAATTGAAGGATTTAATTGTTTCCAAAGATTTTGGTCCCTACGCAGATGCAAACGGCGAGATGCGCGTAGCATTTATTGCAAGCAACCACACCACCGGCGGCAATTCGGGGAGCCCTATTTTAAACGGCAACGGCGAGTTAGTAGGAATTAACTTTGACAGAGTATGGGAAGGTACCATGAGTGACCTGCATTATGACTTAACCCGTTGCAGAAATATTAGTTTGGATATTCGCTACTTTCTTTTTATTGTTGATAAGTACGCAGGAGCAAAGCATCTTATTGCGGAGATGGAGATAAGAGAATAGCAGTTTCAGTCTAACACAGATAACTACAACCGTTCATTATCCACCAGCGCGAAAGTAAACTTCCCATTCGCGCACAACTCTTCTTTGATATGAATGGTGGCTTCAACAAAAAAAATTAATGCACGACGGTTGTAAATACGAGCCGTAATCTGCAATGTATCTTGCGGAAAGGCTGGTCGCTTAAAGCGAACATCGCTCATCCCTGTAAAAAAAGGGGTGCGCCCAATCAATTCTTCTTTCATAAGCATAGATGAAGATTGTCCCATGATCTCACACAAAATAACTCCGGGAACTACGGGATTCTGAGGGAAATGTCCTTGTAAAAAATACTCTTCTCCGGTAATAAAATAAACGGCACGTGCAACCTCATTCCCGTTTTCGTCTTTAGTTACATTTATTTCATCTACCAATAACATCGGTTCTCTGTGAGGAAGGAAGGTCTTGATTTCTTCGCGAGTCATTATTTTTTTATTTAAAAATTTAAGATTTATCATTTTATCATTTTATCATCTAATCGCCTTTCTTATTGCAATGCATCCGTTGTGACCGCCGAAGCCGAGGGAATTAGAGAATGCAATGGTTATATTAGCTTTTCGTGCCGTATGTGGGACGTAGTCCAGATCGCACTCAGGGTCAGGGCATTCTAATCCGATGGTTGGCGGTACAATACCGTCTCTTAATGCCAAAGCAGAGGCAATGGCTTCGAAGCCACCGGCTGCGCCAAGCGCGTGCCCTGTCATGGATTTATTGCTTGTAACCAATGCTTTAGAGGCTGCTGTTTCGCCAAATGCAATTTTAATGGCTGCTGTTTCGGTTTTATCATTCAGAGGAGTGCCTGTTCCGTGAGCGTTTATGTGGATATAATCATCGGGTGTTAATCCGGCTTCTGTTGCGGCGAATTTCATGGCGTTTGCTGCACATTTGCCGTCGGGTTGAGGGGCGGTAAGATGGTAGGCATCGCAGGTATTTCCGTATCCCACTATTTCAGCGTAAACTTTAGCACCACGCGCCAGCGCATGTTCCAACTCTTCCAAAATGAGGATGCCCGCGCCTTCACCCAGCACAAAACCCTGGCGGCGCGAATCGAAAGGCAGTGATGCCAATGCAGGGTTTTCTACCTTTGAAAGTGCTTTGGCGTTGGCAAATCCGCAAATAGCCAACGGGTGCACGGCAGCCTCTGCACCGCCGGAAATAATGGCATCCGCATAGCCATGCTTAATGGCGCGATATGCTTCTCCAATAGCATGAGTAGCAGTAGCACAAGCCGTTACAACAGGCAAGGTAATTCCCTGCGCATTGTGCACAATTGCCACATTTCCCGCAGCAATATTAGATATCATCATAGGAATGAATAATGGAGAAACCCACTGTCCACCCTCTTGTAATAATTTATGAGCTTGTGTAACAAATGTTTCCATTCCACCTACTCCAGACCCGATATAAACTCCCAAACGCTCGGGATCCACCGTAAGCCTACTGTCTGCCATAGCCTGATTGGCTGCAATTAACGCATATTGTGTGTATTTATCTGTTCTGCGAATAGTAGAATTATCTAACCCTAATTCACTTGGATTGAAGTTCTTAACTTCTGCTGCAATCTTCACGGGAAGATTGGAAGCATCAATATTTTTAATGTAATCAATTCCCGAAACGCCGTTTACTAAGTTTTTCCAAAATGTTTCCACATTGCACCCCAACGGAGATACAATGCCCATACCGGTAATTACCACCTTTTTCATATTCTATATTTAGTTTAAAATTTAAGATTTAAAATTTATCATTTTATCCACCCCCTTAATCCCCCGCCAGCGAGGGAGATTATTCATTCATTCATTAATCATTAATCATTAACCACTAACCACTAATCACCATTCCACCACACATGCTCCGGAAGAAAATCCTGCGCCAAATGCGCTCATTACTAACAGGTCGCCATTTTTTAGTTGCCCCTCTTTGTTCATTTCATCTAATAATATGGGAATACTTGCCGATGAGGTGTTTCCATATTTGTGAATATTTCTGGGAAATTTT
>Ga0123353_10016832_pt1 | contig 10709 bp, 10 predicted proteins | sample TergutLab28metaG_3_FD_92763 | JGI IMG/M metagenome (GOLD analysis project Ga0123353, IMG submission 92763) | Labiotermes labralis P3 segment gut microbial communities from Petit-Saut dam, French Guiana - Lab288 P3 | ecosystem: Host-associated > Arthropoda: Insects > Digestive system > Gut ... | reverse complement strand
TGCTGCCGTCCGGGTGTTCCTGCGTTTTCCAGTCGATGGGCATGAAACTGCTCGGCCTGTGGTGGTGCGGAATGTTCCACTCCACGCCGCCGGACATCCACGCCCCGAGCATCCCGATCAAGGCCGGCTTCACGACGTTCTGCTTGTAAAAGAACTCGTAGCCGTTCGTCTTGTCGGTCGCAGAAAGAATGCGCCCGCCGATCTCTGGCAGCACGCAGAGCTTGACAAATTCGTTTTCGAGATAGACCGCATGATATTCTTTGTCGATTTTGTTGTCGGTCAACACGTCGTAGAGCGGGTAAGGATAAATGTGCCCCTGCGCTCCCTGATAAACGCGGCCGGTGAAATAAATCGGGTTGATCTCCGGCTCGCCGATTTCATAAGTCGGCAATACGAGGGGTTTGGTTTCGAGCTTGACCTCCTGCGCCGGCGACCTGGTAAGGAAGATTGTCAGCAGACAGAAAACGATCAGGGGAATGGCGCGATACTGTGTCATGGAATAAGCCTTGAACATGAGTGACTCCGGGACTTGACTGTCGAAAACACAAATCCTTCAACAATATTATAATGAGACGACAGTCGGATTTCAAGAAGCCGGTCTTGCGTGAAATGAGAGATTTGTTACATTTAACAGGGTGAGGTCGGCACAATGCAATTTGTGCATCTTTTTAGTCATTTAACTGGAGAAAACGTTCGTATGAATAAAATCGAAAAAGCGTTAATGCACGGTCTTTTTGTCCATTTGCACCACAATATTGATAAGGCGATTGACTTTGGGGTGTTCAAGCAACTGAATGACAAAGTCGCTCAATCCTTTCCCGGTCTTCTTTTGGTTGGACCGGATGCCAATGACGACGCCGGAGTGATTCGCATCCCCGGCGGAGATGCGTTCGTCGTCGGAAAGCTGGAAAGTCACAACTCGCCCTGCGTTCCCCGGCCGTATGATGCCGCCGCAACGGGAGCGGGCGGTGCCATGCGGGATGTGGTCGCTATGGGAGCCAGGCCGCTGTTTATTCTTGATTTCATCGGTACGCTTCCGCTTGAGAAGGAGGTTTTGGTCGGACCTTGCGGTTTTCAAGGCAAATGCGCCTGCGGCAAGTGCGTTGTCATGACCAGTCAGGAAAGAGTGAACATCATGCTCCAGGGCATGAGAGATATGTGCGACGTGATGGATGTCTTTGTGATCGGCGGAGGGTTTTCAACGTCTTTCAGCGATGTTGTACCGGCTTGCGTCGTTGCCGTTTTCGGCAAGTTGGTCACGGACAAACCGTTGACCAAACCGGCCAAGTTTGCCGGAAACAAAATCATCCTTATCGGCGAAACGGGAACCGACGGAAATGATACTCTCTTCCGGGCAGGGTTGGTTTCCGAAATGCGCCCGGCGGTGGCCTTGTTTGCCGAGGAAAGAGCGACGATGGATGCTTCCATCGCGGCATTCAAAACCGGAAAAATCAATGCCTGTTCCGATTTGGGTGCCGCCGGGATCGGGGCTGCGGTCTGTGAATCGGCGCGTTACGGCGGTTTGGGAGCCAAAATCGACTTGTCCGAAGTTCCGGTAAGAGAAAAGGACATCACCCCCGAGGAAATCTTAATCTGCGAAACCCAGGCACGCATGTTGATGCAGGTGAATCCGGCGGATGTGGATGAAGTCCTGAAAGCCATTCGCTCTCAAAACGCCAAAGCCACCGTCATCGGAGAAATCACCAAGGACGATCATGTGGTCTTTACCTGCAAGGGGCAGACGATTGCGTCTATTCCCAATAAACCTTCCGAAGAGGTTTTGGCGGAACTTGGGAAGATATGATGACTCACACTTTCAAACGTTTTCCGGAATTTCGTAAGGTTTCCTGTACTCGCGTTTGAAGAATTTCATGGCTTCAGGATTGCCGATGATCGTTTGCGTTTTCGGATCAATGACGAGTTTTTGCCCACCGAGCCGATATGAAATCGTCGCATAATGAGCGAGCAGCGTACTGCGGTGTCCGATTTCAATATCGGCGTTCGGCAATTCACGGTTGCGAACACATTGGAGGAAATTTTCCTTGTGTTCCGGATCGGGAAAACGGCCATACATCGAATCCGTAACGACAGGTTCACGGTTCTTCGTTCGGACAAAAACTTCCCAGCCGCCGCCGTGACGCCCCATCATCATCAAGCCTTCGGAGCCGTAAATCTCAATGCGCGTCGCACATTGCAGCCAGTACGGAAACATGTCGCTGTTGCGGACATCGGGATCGATCTTCAGCATATACGGAGTGTAGAGCGTCAGTTCGAACGTCATGACGAGGTCGTCGAATTCCCATGTGGCGATCTGCGTATCCGGCGTTTCGGCACTACCCTGGGAATTGAATCGTCCGCCGACGCAGTACGCCGACTTCGGCAGTTCCCTGCCGATCAGCATTCGGGCGAGGTCCAGTTGGTGAATGCCATCGTTAATCATATCGCCGGACGAAAAGTCCCAAAGATGATGCCACACCGACGGATAACTCGGCGAAAACGGGCGCATGGGAGCGGGACCGAGCCAGCGGTCCCAATCGACTCCTTCCGGAACGGCGGTCGCGGGAGCAAGTTCGAAGTTTCCCCATTCTTTCATGTTATAAACACGAACGTAATGAATTTTGCCGAGTTTGCCGTCCGCGATGTACTTTTGTGCGGCGATGCAGTACGGAGCACTGCGGCATTGTGTGCCGTGCTGGACGATGCGTTTGTATTTTCGTGCGGCTTCGACCATTTTTCGGCCTTCCCACGCCGAATGCGAGACGGGTTTCTCCGTATAAACGTCTTTTCCCGCCTGGCAAGCCAAAACACAGGCAAGCGCATGCCAGTGATCCGGCAGAGCGCAGACGACGGCATCGACTTTGGGATCATCGAGAACCGTTCGCATGTCGGTCGAGAGCGTCGGTTTCGTTTTCAGTGCCGAACCTTCGATGGTGCCGGAGGCGGCTTCCGCTCTGTCGCGGAAAGGGTCGCAGCAATGCAAAACATTGACATCGTTGCGTGAAATGAAGTCGCCGAGCAGTTGCCGACCTCGGCCTCCGCAACCGATAAAACCGAGGTTGACTTTGTTGTTGGCCTGTTGTCCGAATACGGAAGCCGATGTTTTCAAAATCGTGACCCCCGCTCCGATTCCCAGTGCCGATTGTTTCATAAAATGTCGTCGATTCATGATCGTTCCTCCCGAAGATTGTTGGTGCAGAATTGATGTCAATGACCGTTTGCGTACGATAACGACATTATACGGGAAAGAGATACGATTGTCACCCTACGCCGTTAAGGTATTCAACGACCTCCGTATTGCCTTTTTCCTTTGCCAGGTCAAGCGAAGTGTTGCCGCCGTTGTCTTTCGCATGAACATCCGCTCCTTCGGAAACGAGAAACCTGATCACGTCGACGTCCGTATTGCCGGAGGCTGCACGATGGAGCGGGGTGGAACCGTATTTATCCTGTGCCTTGACATCCGCCCCCGCAGAAACGAGAAATCGGATGGTTTCCAAACTCTGACGGCCTTGTGCCGCCTTATGAAGCGGTGTGACGCCGTCATGGGTGGTCGCGTTCACATCCGCCCCGTTCGCAACGAGTATCTTGACGATTTGATCGTTCCTGCCTCTTTCAACCGCTCTGTGAAGCACGGTCCAACCGCTCTTTTGTTCTCGTGCATCGACATCCGCCCCTTTGGAAATGAGTAATTCGGCGATTTCCCTGTTTCCCTTGATGGCCGCCATGTGGAGCGGAGTCGAACCGTCCTCGTCTCTCCCGTTGACATTCACGCCCACGCCAATCAGAGTTTTGGCAAATTCGGTGTCATGATCAAATATCGCGGAACAGAGCAGTATGGGGCTGAGGATCGCAATCGCCCATGCGATTCCACCGGCAAGCAACAGCAAGAGACCGGCAATCGTTATCCAACGCGAAATCTTTCTTGACATTTGCTACTCCTTTTTACGAGACGACTCTTTCAAGCCGCATCATATTGATCCACAGCCCGCCCAATAGCCGCGAGGTTGGCGTTCGGCACTTTCATGGGGATGGCACACTCCGGGGAAATCAGCCGGATTCCGGCGTCCAGCAGGTTGTGTACTTCCCGCTCCACGTCGGCGGGTGTTCCCCACAGCAGCGTCTTGTTGCTCAGCCCACCCGTCAGGTGCAGTTTTCCTCCCGCCTCCTTCAGCAACTGTCGCGTGTCGTTGAGCGAATCGAAATGAAACGCATCAAAACCCGCTTCGGCGAAATACTTGATTCTGTCCAGCGTCCTGCCGCAGGCGTGCAAAATGATCGGGCCGCTTTTTTTGAAGAGTGTTTGAAAGATGCGTTGATGCACGGGCAGCAAAAATTTGGCGTAGGCGGCGGGGCTGCATAGATCGCCGCTGGCATGATCGCACCACAGCATCATGTCCGCGCCGGCCTCGAACTGGGCTTCGGCGAACCGGATGCCCGCGTCCTTGAACACCTCCAGATAACGCCGCGTTTTCTCCGGTTCCAGGATCGTGCCCATGAGAAATTTCTCCGTCCCGACCATGTTATACGCGGTCGTCCATGGCCCGAACACCTTTCCGGCGACCGCCACCGCGTCGCCGTACCGTTGTTTCAGCAGCCGGATCGCATCCAGCACGACTTTCGTTTCAAGTCGCTCCAAAAAATCATCGGGCATGACAAACTGTTCGGGATCGCTGATCGGATTTTTCACGATCACCGGCATGAAATCGCCGCTCCGCCAATCGACTTCGGCCCCAAACGCCGCCGCCGAATGAACAATGCTGAATTTCGGCATGACGGAATCAAAACCGCACAGTTCATGGGCCGCAGCCGCCGCAGCCGCCATCTTTTCCGCGTCGAGATGCACATCCGGGCATTTCAACCCCAGTGCGTTCAAACTGTCGAGCGTCAAAACGGAAGTCAGATTGACGACCGCCGCCCTGTCCGTCTTAAGTCCTTGAAATATCTTCGATATTCTTTCGCAGGAGTTCATGGTGATCTCATTTCTTATGCCCGATGATCGTTTGTTGTTATCCAAACCATTTCCTGGCACGGTTTTTCACGTCGTCTTGTTCATGAACCTGGTTAAGCAACCGGGTGTCTTCATTGATTTCATAGTCAAACATACCGAAGACGACAAAGTCGGCACCGTTGCGGCCATGCCGCGCTGTGAGAAATAATAACTACTGCTGTTTTGTTCGTAAATTATTGGTGTAAAACATATTGCAAAATTAATCAACCATTATACTGCTACAGTCTCGAAATATTCTATCGATGCGCGCTCCAGATTTGACCCTGCCCGCATCAAGAGACAACAGACGCATAGCAAGACAAGACGGATGCTCAAAAATTGGAAACATCACGCGATGCTTTACTTTTCCAAAGCCGCCATAAATTCGTCGAGCGTCTGGCATTTCCAAGCAACATTGGTCAAATGCCCAAGTACGTCAAGATCGTTGATCGTGTGCAGTTTGTCGCCGACTGATTGCGGTACGTCACCAAGACGGTTAGTTAATATTAGCAACAAAGTTTCAATTTTATCAGCCGCCCATAAGTTACGTTCTTTGGCCTCACCCTCGGTGAAACCTTCATCTTTCGCCGCTTCCAACCCAGAATAGTATTCGAGCTTCCAGAGTTTTCGGCGACGTTCCAACTCCTGCATTTCCGGGTCAGACGAAAAACGTTGCAATTCGGCGACCGCCTCCATTACCAAAGGGTCGTTTTCTACAATTTGTGACATTTCTTCTTCTCCTTTCAAACCGCCAAAGGCCAGAAAATTCAGCCAATGCCGAAGGTCAGGCGAAACGCCTTCCAATACTTCCAAACGGCCTTGCAACAATTCATAAAGTCGCAAAAAATGGATTTGTAAATGTTTGTTCAGGACGACTTTCGGATTATTACGCTCACGTAGTTCAAAAATCAAATGCGCGCCATCGACCTCATCGAGTATCTTAAACTCGGTGATGACGATACAATAGACCGGCTTGAGCTTCCGATATTGATTTCCTGCGTGAAGTTGTGCCGAAAACGTATCAGCCCACCCAAAAACTACCCGCTCGATAAAGGCCGTATGCGGTGCCGTCTGAACCTCAATATTATAAATCCGATTCAGTTCATCTTTGACCCGAACGTCCAGGACAATCTGCTTGTCGATGGCAAATTCCTTGATATTGAACGGGTTGAGTACCTTGGCCGATTTGATTAGGACATGACCGCTGTTTTGCAGCACAGCATTGATGACGCGCCGCAAAATCGGCTCATTTTTCGGAGCCGACAACAGCATCGCGATAAACAAATCGGAAGTCGCTTTAATAACCTTGCTGTCCGTCCCATCCTGCTGTTGCCTGTCCTTGCTCATTTTATTCTCCATTGTGGTATTACCTTGATAATTACATTTTACTCCATTCAAGCGGGTTTTTCAAGGGATGTTTTTGAATTTTGCTCGATTTTATGCAAAAACTCGCTTGATAGCCATCTTCCCTAAAAAAGAAGAAAAATCTGTCCAATTCACCAATGCCAATACTTGGTCATCTCCTCTCAGCTGGCATTTCGGTGACTTGATTATCCGTCATGCCGGATACCGCAGGTTGTTCACCGGAAGAATTTTTTGTTTGCTCTAAAGTTTAATTCGATTTTGCGTCGGGTACATGAGAATCACTAATCATGAAGAAGTCCTTAACGAATTCATTAATCGGACCACTGATGAGGAAGTTTCTTGCCCGAATCTGCGGCCACTCTTTTGTAAAGTCGGCCAACCTCTCGTCGATTTCCTTGATTTCGCTCTTCTCGAAAAGGACGGTTCCTTTACCGTTGAGCGTCACTTGACCTTCCCTGTTTTCGGATGTCTTCAACGTGAGACCATCGTTCGGGAAAGCGAGCGTGTTCGGTGTCAATGCCACGATATCGGCCTCGCCGATCAGAGCGGCTTCTGTTCGCTTTCCCTTGAGGGAGATAGCGCGGTGGTCTTTCGGCAAGGTGAAAGACTTCCGATGTTCGATGTTGGCAGTGCATACTCTTCCCCAGGCAATGGGACGAGCAACGAAAGATTCACGCCGTGGTTTTCAAGTGGTCGTACTCGGCCACTGCCAACGGTGTTTTTGTCAACAGTTTTTTGAGTAACGAATGACCAACAAAAAAGCGGCCTTCGGGGAATCAGCCCGAAAAACCGCACGTAACACTTATACATTAGGAAGCTAATATTATCATGGAATCGGAGAAAAACAAGTCTGGCTTGAGCAAAGAAGCCCAAGAAATGCAAGATCGTCTTTGCCGGAATTTTGACGACTTGCATTGGCGTATGCAAGAGTACAGCAGAACGCCGGGGATGATTCGGCAAGAGGGGGCCCTTGAAGATTTGTTGTTCTGTTATCAAAATAGTGATGTTGGTGATTTGTTGCCGCTATTTATGAGTGGTAAAAAGTCGCAAGTGCCGGCAGCGGCGGGGGTTCCCTCCAGAGAGGGTGCCGACGCTGCCTTCCTCACCGCTTTGCCCCCTATCGATAACATGGGGCTACACAAGTACCAAACCTCACCCCCTCCCACCGAACAGGAACGAAACGCCGCTCTCCAAAATGCTGTTTTGAACCATGACCAGCACCGCCATCGAACCCTCGGCGGTTATGACGGCGGCGTTGAGGTCGGTTTCAACGGCGATTGGAACCCGCAAGCCTTCACCGAAATTCTTGAGCAACTCAAACACGCTCAAGAGATGTCGCAAGGCAATTAAATGCAGCGGCGACGATTTAAAACGCCAGGGCGACGGTTGCTATGTCACGGCGTATGCCTTGCAATACGGGAGCGAAATCACCGAAGAGGAATACATCGCTGCCGAGATCGAACGTATTAGAACTCATGCCGCCATGATGGTCAAAGAGGTCAAAGAACGTGCCAAAGAGATTGAGGTAACTCGCGGCGTTACTCTGGTCAAACCTGCGACAAATACAGCATCGCCGCCGATTGATGTAATGAACACATTGAACGTAACGAATACATTGAAAGCAACCAATGTGGCGGAAACTACGGACACAACCAGCCTGTATAATGTTATGGAAAGATTTAGAAAAGAGTTTCGGGAAAAAATACAACGCGAACGTTGCGGTCGTGAGATCGAGGCACTGGATTGTTCGTTTTAGGGGGGTGCGGCGTTTGCACAAAGGCTTTGAAGTCGGACAATTCCTACTTCAATGCTTTGCCAAACTCCTCGATTGACTCGCAATCATACGCATAATCAGCGAGTTTTTCAAGGCGTTCCAGATCGGCAATGTTACGAATTTTTTCTTCGATTTGCTGTGGAACTGCACTAAAGCGTTTTGTCAGAGTACGGAGAACAGCTATGGCTTCACGTTCGATTTCACCTTTGACCTTTCCTCTGGCTTCACCTTTGATTTCGGCATGTTTGATTTCAGTATTGTAATCATGCAAGTATTGCTGTCTGGCTTCTTCCAATTGTCGCATTTCCTCATCCTGATTGAATTTCAGATAAAGGTCATACGCCTCATTGACTGCTGAACTGCCTTTTTGTAGTAAAACTCTCATTTCTTCCTCATCTTTCTTATCGCCAAAAAAGAAAAATTCCAGCCACGGGCGCAAAGGGCTATTCATTCTTTGGAGTCGGTCGATTTTCTCTTTCACCAATTCAATGATATGAAACTGCAAATCCTCAGTCAGCACAAATCCCGGAACATCTTCCGCCATAATCAAAAACGTGTTGCGCAGTTTTTCAAGGTCTTCGCACAAGAGAAAACACGCAACAATCATCACAACCACAGGCAGGAGTTTGTCATAATCGTCGCCTTGTTTCATCTGTGCGATGTACGCTCTCGCCCAGTAGTACAACGCCCGACTCAAAAAGGCTTCATGCGAAATCACTTGAAATTCAATGACAAAGTAGCGGTCGTCTTTGGCGACTGCCTTGATGTCGATGATCGACCGTTTGTCGGTGATAAACGTTTTCGGGTTGAAAGGATTTAAAACCTGCGTTGCCTTAACCGGTGGTCGGCCTGCATCTTCCTGCACGGCGTTGACGAATGACAACAATAAATGCTCATTACCGGGGGTCGCAAACAAGTAGTGTACGAATGTGTCTGACGTGGCACTGATTTTTCGTTTTTGCTCGGACATGGTGACTCCTTTCACAGGGTGTTTTTTCTGTACTTAAATGTATTATACACTTAAAACGGTCGGAAAACAAGGGATTTTTTTGGCCGGAATAAATGATATACGCAACAGTTATTTATTGGTTGTGGAGAAATACACATGGATTGTAATAATAGTAGTGGATATACCTGACGCAGTAATTTGTATGATTTTGCATGGAAATCAATTCCGATTGCATTTAATGGACGATTTTTTTCAGATTCGCAAATAAACGCGGAAACAGCAAGCATGAGAGCATCCATGAGTACGCACGAACATTATCAAGGCAAGTCGGGGGATTTGTGCCGACATAAACGTTTTTTTCAGCAATTATTATGTGGGATAATCGGGTTGGTATTGACTCATTTCTGCGGTTGCGTGACTCCGCAGAATCATTTTGAACGCAAAAGGATTTCGCATGATTTGGAAATACGGACAGGTTACCACCTTCTCCGGCAGCATTCATCGGTGCCGATAATTCCGGATTCCATCGTACCGGAAGTCGGTGTGAGTGAAAGTGATGCGGTCACACTCGCACTTTGGAACAACCCGGCTTATGAGGAATTGCTTTGCGATCTCGGCCTGAGTCATGCCGATGTGTTGGATGCCCATCAGTTGAAAAATCCTGATGTGTCGGTGCTGTTTCCGCTTGGGCCGAAACAATTGGAATTCGCCGTCAACGTGCCTCTGGATTCGATCCTGTTGAGGTCGGCCCGATTGGAATTGGCGGTTCTCCGTTCGCAGCAAGTGGGAAACCGGGTCGTTCAGGACAGCTTGAATTTCGTTCGTGATGTCAGGCTTGCACACTCTGATCTCCTTTTGGCTCAGGATCAGTTGGAAAATGCCGAGAGCAGGTATCAGCTTTTGGAAAAAATCAATAGTATTTCAGAATCCCGGTTGGCAGCCGGAACAACCGGTGAGTTGGATGTTATGACGACGCGGATTGAACTTCAAGCCGCCAAAGAACGGCTGGAACGCACCGGTTATGACGTTCAAAATGCACAGGATCGGCTAAAAACATTGATGGGGCTGAGCTTTTCTGATATACTGGCGAGAGCGGTAGAAAAGTCGCAATTGATTTTTGTTGCATCCGATGGCGAGGATTTGGTGGCTGTGGCTTTGAAATCGCGCCCGGATATTTGGGCGGCACAGTATGCTCATCAGGCGGCATGTCGGCAGGCTGATCTTGTCAAATGGGATTTTATCAGTACAACTGGTATCGTTTCCGGAAAGCAAAACGGCCACCAAATCGGCCCCGGCTTGGCGATGACGCTTCCGGTGTTTCATTGGAACGGGGCATCGAAATACCGTGCCGCCGAGGAGTTGAAGAAAACCTGTTACCACTGGGAAGCCCTGGGGCAGCAGGTGGCTATGGAAGTCCGGACTGCTTACACGCGAATGGAACAGGCGGAAAATTCCTGGAATTGTTGGGCAAACGAATTGATCCCGGCGGCGGAAGAAGCGGTGCAAACGTCGGAAAATGCGTACCGTTCCGGCGGGGACTACCTGCTGTTGATGTTGCACAATTCGCAGCAATTGCTCGACGCCGAGTTGAAAAAAGCCGAAGCGGCGGCGGAACTGCGCAAGTCCATCGCCGAACT
>Ga0123353_10016830_pt1 | contig 10709 bp, 4 predicted proteins | sample TergutLab28metaG_3_FD_92763 | JGI IMG/M metagenome (GOLD analysis project Ga0123353, IMG submission 92763) | Labiotermes labralis P3 segment gut microbial communities from Petit-Saut dam, French Guiana - Lab288 P3 | ecosystem: Host-associated > Arthropoda: Insects > Digestive system > Gut ... | reverse complement strand
CATAAACAGGCCCACGGGCGTTTTACAGAATTGTGCGCCCTTCCCCCCCCCTCGCCATTTTAAAAAAGGGAATTTCCCCCCCCCCCCCCGATTCCTATTTGTCAACCATGACGTTTCTAATGCCTGTATAAGTCAATTAAACAAGAAGATACCCTTTTCGCATGCCTTGCAAACAGACGTCGTTAAACGGTCTCTATGCGCATTTTCTGCCATATCTCCAACTTCAAAAACAGGAATAGTTCTATACAGATGAAAATCATCCTCTTTGTTATTATGCTTTTTTGTACAACTGCATTCGCTCAAGACCTCCCGCGAATAGCAGTCTACGTAACCGGCGGCGTCCCCGAAAACGAGAGCGCCGCGCTTGGCACCCGCATACTTGCCGCGTTAGTCAACAGCGGACGTTACATGGGTATAGAGCGTTCCGAATCGTTTCTCGCAGAAGTCAACAGGGAACACATAAAGCAGCGAAGCGGCGCGATAGACGACAGTCAAATAAGCAGATTAGGCAAACAGTTCGGCGTCAAATACGTCTGTGTAGCCGCGATAACCTCTGCGTTCGGCGCGTTTCAGGTCTCCGCCCGCATAATAGACGTAGAAACCGCGGAGGTCATTTACATAGGCGAATCAAACAGCCCTCTTAAGGATATGGACGACTTCGCCTGGGTATCGGATGAAGTGGTGCATATAATGTTTGGCGGAGAGCCAAGAGTCAGGCCCGATCCTGCCGCAAAGCGAAAATCAGGTATGAGCATAGGCGCGGGCGGATTTTTTTCGAGTGATCTTGGCGGCGGGATAAAGCTAAGCAACGGGTCAACGGTAACAATGCCCTACACCGGCGTCGGAGCATACCTGTTTTTTGACGCTTACTACGCGAAAGTTATTGTCGGCTACTCTGCGGGGAGCGGAAGGTGGAAAGGCATTGTTGAACCTGATGTAGAGCGTACATCCGTAAACATTGGCGTGTACGCGAAATACCCCAATTTTCATATCGGGCCGGTACAGGCATTTCCACTGCTCGGCGCTGAATACGCGGCTTCCATCTCTGGCAAAATGACACGCGACGGCGGGAGTGAGGAAGTTTTTGACGGCAGAGACGGGCGCCCTAAATCAAGCGACTTGAGCGAGCTGTGGATAAGGTTTGGCGGCGGCGCAGACGTCAGTCTTAGCGAAAGTCTTTTTTTGAGAGCCGAATTTTTATACGGTTTGAGGACAGCCAACGCGCATGAAGAATCGCTGGCAGAAAATACATTGCTCGGTCATGGGCCTGCTGTGAGAGTTGGGGCTGGATTTAGATTTTGACTTTGACATTAAATAAACATACGGAGGAGATGGATATGATGAAATCAGTTCATTGTAAAAAAGAGGTATCGGTTTTGCGCCTGTTTGCGCTCGCGCTTACCGCTTCCGTTATCACCGCGCTTGCGATGTTTACAGGCTGCGGCGATAAGGGAACCGGTTCAGGTTCAGACGATGATTTACTTGACAGGTTCGGTCGTCCGATGTACGCGCTTACGACAATCGCGTCTCCCGATTCGGGCGGTCGTGTGGAACGTTTACCAGACTCTACAAGATATTCGCAGGGTACAGAGGTCACCGTAACGGCGATACCGGCGGATGGTTACGAGTTTACCGGCTGGTCGGGAGCGTCTACTGAAACGACCCATGTGATTGTGGTTGCGATGAGTGACAGTATGACACTAATCGCAAATTTCGATTTGGTACAGGCGGATCACTATACGCTGATGGTTGAAACAAATGACGCAAGCTACGGCACCGTGACGCGAGAGCCGAATCAGACAAGCTATGCCGGCGGTACGGAGGTGGTAGTTACGGCAATTCCAAATCCGGGCTATAGATTTATAGGCTGGTCGGCGGCATCGACCGATACAGATACCGCAATAACGATTACCGTAAATAGTAACCAAAGATTGATTGCCAACTTTCAGATTATTACGTGTACGCTTACGGTAAGTAAAGAACCTGCTTTAGATGGTACTGTATATATCAACAATGCGGTATCAACGGCAATTACGACCCACAACTTCGAAACATTAGTTACCGTAAGAGCCGAAATTCCTGGTTACACCTTTATCGGCTGGTCGGGTGCGTCAAACTCTACAGACGCCGCAATAACAATCACTATGGACGAAAACAAGGAATTAATTGCTAATTTCAGGCTTGATACTTACACGCTTACGACGAATGCGGTTCCTGAAAACGGAGGTACCGTAACGCGAAATCTTGATCAGGAGAATTACATCACCGGAACAGTGGTTACCGTAACGGCGACACCGGCGGAGGGCTTTGCTTTTGTCGGCTGGGCAGGTGCATTAAATTCCACTGTTAATACGGCAGCGGTTACCATGAACGGCGACAGAGAGCTTACCGCTGTCTTCGAGTTGATCCCCATAAGCTATTATACGCTTGGAATAGGGTTAGATCCTGTGCTTGGCGGTACAGTAACACGCAATCCGGAGGCGACAAGCTACCCCGGCGGAACGCAGGTTACCGTAACCGCCGAAGCGTCGCCCGGCTACAGATTCATCAGCTGGCAGGGAGTGTCTTCATCTACAGAATCGGAAGTGCTGGTCACCATGAACAGCCACGGTATGATGTTGACCGCAAAATTTCAGCAGATGTATGTGCTCACGATAGATCAAAACCCGGCGGACGGCGGCACAGTTACTCCACAGAGCGGATTAAGTCATGATGTTGGAACGCAAACCAATATAACTGCCGCAGCAGCGGACGGTTACAGATTTGTCAACTGGACTGTAACGAGCGGTTCTGCAATGTTCGCCAATCCCAACAACGCAAACACAACCGTCTCATCAAGTGTTAACACAACGATCAGGGCCAATTTTCAGCGGATGTATATGCTTACTATTGAGAGCCCAACTGTCGGCGCCGCTATTACTCCTGTCAGCGGATTAAGTCACGATGCCGGAGCGCCGGTTGCTATATCAGCCGCCGCTGTAACCGGTTACAGATTTGTCAATTGGACGGTAACAAACGGTACTGCAGTATTAGACAATCCCGCTGGCGCGGCCGCTACAGTTACTATGAGTTCGGACGCGGCAATCAGGGCCAACTATCAGCGAATATTCACACTCACTATTGACCGGCATCCAACAGGCGGCGGCACCGTCACTCCCGCTGGCGGATTAAATTACGATGCCCAAATGCCTGTTGACATAACCGCAGCGGCGGCGGGCTGTTACAGATTCGTTAATTGGACGGTGGTAAACGGTACTGCGGTGTTCGGCAATGCAAACAGCGCGGCCACTACAGTTACTATGAGTTCGGATGCTGCTGTCAGAGCCAATTTTGAGCGTATGTATACGCTGATGATTAACCGGAATCTAACAATCGGCGGCACAGTTACACCGGAGAGCGGTCTGTGCTATAACGCCGAAATGCCAATCGAAATAACGGCTGCTCCCGCGATTGGTTACAGTTTCGTAAACTGGACGGTAACAAACGGTACGGCAGATTTTGCCGACGCGAGCAACGCAGCTACAACAGTTACCTTGAGTTCGGACGCAGAGATTAGAGCCAATTTTGAATTGAACACATACACACTTGCGGTCAACTTGGATCCAACGGATGGCAGCGGCGGTACAGTAACGCGCAGCCTTAATTTGGAAAACTACCCTCATGGTACACACGTCACCGTAACGGCAATCCCTGTTGCGGACTACACATTCGCCAGATGGTCTGGAGCGTTAAATTCCACAGCTAATCCTGTAGTAATTATTATGGACGGCAGCAAAGAATTGACCGCCGTTTTCGATTTGATCCCCCCCAACCATTATACGCTTGGGATTGAGATAGATCCGGTAGCTGGCGGCAGCGTGTCGCGCAGTCCGGAAGCATCAAGTTACGCTGCCGGAACGCAAGTTACCGTAACTGCCGAGGCGGCTGATGGCTTTATGTTTGTCAGTTGGTCGGGGGCATCAAGCTCTACAAATCCGTCTGTGGCAATTACCATAAACAATAACACGAATCTGACCGCAAACTTTCAACGGCAAACGCACACGCTTACGATCAACCAATCCCCGCAAGGCGGCGCTCGTACTATTACTCCGAATAGCGGATTAAATCACAACGCTCTAGTGCCGATTGCTATAACAGCAGCAGCGGCTGACTGCTATAGATTTGTCAATTGGACGGTGACAAGCGGTACGGCGGCATTCAACAACGCGAACAGTGCGCAAACAACAGTTACTTTGAGTTCGAACGCGACTATTTCAGCTAATTTTGAGCGGTTGTATACGCTGACGATAGAACGTAATCCAACAGGCGGCGGCTCTTTTACTCCGGCAAGCGGTGGATGTTATAATGCCGGGACGCCGATCAACATAACCGCCGTTAACGCAATCGGCTACAGGTTTACTAACTGGACGGTCATAAACGGTACAGCTGTGTTTGCAAACGCAAATAGCGCCAACACAACGGTTACGTTGAGTTCAGACGCGGCAATCAGAGCTAATTTTCAACGTGTGACTTATGCGCTTACGATCAATTCTAATCCGGTAACCGGCGGTACCTTTACTCCGGCGAGCGGATTAAGTCATGATTCTGGGGCGGTAGTCAATATAGCGGCTGTTGAAGGGAGCTGCTACAGGTTTGTCAATTGGGTAGTTACAAACGGTACAGCGCAAATCGCCAACGTGAATAACGCAATTACCACAGTTACTATGAGCTCGAACGCGACTATTAGAGCTAATTTTGTACGAATGCATACGTTGACGATTGATCGAAATATAGCAGCCGGCGGCACCGTTATTCCGGCAAGCGGGCAATGTCATAGCGCCGGGCCGGTAAACATAACGGCTAATGTGGCAAATGGTTACAGATTTGTCAACTGGACGTTAGTAAGCGGTTCTGCTTCATTCGCTAATCCTAACAGCGCTGCCACAACTGTTACATTGAGCGAAAACACGACGATCAGAGCTAATTTTCAACGGATTTACACACTAACGGTCAATCAATTACCGGCGGTTGGCAGTACCCTCACGCCGGCGAGCGGGTTAACTCACGATGCAGGAACACCGGTCAGTATAAATGCCACTATGGTGAACGGTTACAGATTCGTCAATTGGACGGTTACGAGCGGTAACGCAACGTTTGCCAATTCAAATAATGCGAATACAACTGTAACTTTGAGTTCGGACGCAACGATCCGCGCCAATTTTGCACAGTTCCGTACGATTGATACTACATTTACCGAATCTAGAACTTTCCTTTTACCTCCGCGTGTACTTTTCCCAGCAACAGTAGAAGTTTATGCCCTTGGCGGCGGTGGTGGCGGGCAGGGTGGGTATAGCAGGACTGGAAGAATAGACGGTAATAATCACTCAGGATCCGGTGGAGCGGGCGGGGGGGGAGCTGCTGCTTATGTGAAATTTGATCTATATAGTTCGGTTACATTTGACATAACTGTGGGCAATGGCGGGGCAGGCGGGCGCAGCAGAAATGTTGATGGGTGGACGGGGACTTGGACACCGGGAGATAACGGGATCAATGGTGATAGCACGACAGTACGTTGGGGAACTAACTTAACTCTTACTGCTGGAGGGGGTGTGGGGGGATCAGGATGGAGTGGAACTGGTGGAGCTGGCGGAAGACATATAGCACTGCCTTCCAGTTTCATACGCGCTGACACTGGTCACGGGGGTAACGGTAGTAGTGGCAGTATGGGGGAGAACGCTGTTAGAAGAGAAAGTACTGGTGGACACGCAGCAAAAATTACTAGCACTCCTAGCAATAGCAGTACAGTCTCTTTATTTGGCGGTGGTTCAGGAGCTTGGCGTCCCGTAAATGAAAATAGCGCGACTCGTCAGGCTGCTGTTGGCGGTGGCGGAGCCAGTGGACATAGCCATACTAGCGGTAACAATGGTACTGCACGAGCCGGTTCACCAGGTGGCAACGGCCTTGTTAGAATTATAATCACATACTACGAGTAATTCCAACCTCAACCAACTTGACCCCCTAAGGCAGCCGCCCCACCCGGCTGCCTCCCTTACCCGCCTCAACTTTTCACCAGTGCCTCATTTTTTACTTTGGTGAGGGGGATGTGTTTATTCCCCCAACCCCCAATAACCGCAATCCCAATTGTCCGACCGTGTTTACCTGTCAGCAGACAATCGGGCGGTGTGAATTTCTTTTGGCGTTTTTTTATTGTTTTGCCCGCGCGTATAACATTAACAAATGAACCTCCCTGTTGAACGATTCTTCAACGTTTTTTACAAAAATAACGTGCGCTGCGGATATAAAACTCTTATATTGATAGATAGAGGAATATTTGACGAATCAAAAAGTATCAGATAATTAATAACGCAGGATAATAATATTCTAAGGAGGGGCGTATGAATCCCAAATCAATTCTTATTGCGGGCGCGGTAATCTTGAGTACTGTTGCTTCCGCATTCGCGCAGGCGCCTTACACATGGCGGCCCTACAGTCCCAACATTCATTTTGACTTTAGGGATGTTCCCGGCTTTCAAACGGCAGCGCCTACAAGAGATACTGTTCCGCGCGGCTGTAATGTTCATGGCTCGCGTTCAAGCGGATGGTGGTCGTTTTACTGGGGCTCGGCTGTAAATCCTCTTCTGTCAAACGGTCAGCACGGCGCGAACAACAGCCGTGTAGTGAGAAACGAGATTATAGACCCCATGCTTGAGCGGATGAACGATGAGTTCGCTTACTTCAGAGACGTTATGGGGTGGCCCGCGTGCAGAAGAAACCGTCAGGGTTTCCGCAGTGTCATTCATCTGTATGGCTCCGGTTTGGGCTGTGTAGGCGGCGGGAGAGACAGCATGGCGCAGGGCGGTTGGCAGAGCGGCGACGGGTTCAGCCCCGTAGTGCTTCTTTCGTGGAGACCGGTTTTGGCGTTTCATCCGGCGAGTTACAGCGCCGCCGGGTTTAATGACAGGGCAGGCCAGACCGGCGGTGTAGTTCACGAAGGTATACACGTACTTTTGGCGAGTATGACAGACCCGTCGGGTAATCCGGTTGAGAGAAACGTACCGGGCTGGTTCCATGAGGGCGGCAACACATGGCTTCAGAAGCAGGCTGACGCTCAGCGCAATAACAGATTCGGTACATGGGCGATGCTTGACGGCACTCAGTTTATAGCTCCGTTTATGCCTATTGAGTGCTACAGCGGATGGCTTCAGGACGGCTCTTTTGGCGGCCCGAACGCAGAAGGCGTTAACTTATGGAGAGACGCGCAGGGCAATGTGACCACTACAAGAACCAATCAGCAGGTTTGTACTTGGCGCACATGGCTTGGCGGTACTCAGTACGGTAACGGATTCCCATCGTTTATGGGCGAATGGCTCGGTCTTGGTTCTATTCCGTGGATATGGGTGAATTCAACCAATCGAAACGACAGAGTTCTCGGTACAATCGCAAAAGGTTTGGGCGAAGAGCAGACGAGGCGTCTTATATACGAGTACAGAGCGAAACAGGCGGTTTTGGATTTGAGGAGATGGACGGAAGGCGCCAGAGCTCATATTGTCAGTTATTTCGGCAGAAATCTTGGGCCTGAAGGAAACACCAACGGCGGGAACTGGTTTCCGAATCTGCCGGCGTGGTGGTCAACTCCTTACGCCATAACGACCGCCAGCACAAGCGGCGGCGTGACCACTCTCACTCCCGATCCGCTCACCTTGCCGGGTTGGTCGGGCGCAAATCAGATCCCGCTTCTCATACCGCCCGGTGTGAACGAGGTTGTTGTTGACTTTATGCCTGATACCGCCAATATGGTTTTACAGCTTGCCTACAGAGACTCCGGCGGCCGTGCGGTTTACAGCGCGCCGTTAACCAATGTCCGCGCGGGTCAAACCGGTACGGTCAGACTGCGTCTTGACACGGCGCCGAGTATGGGGCCCTCCTCCGGTACCGGTTCTGTAACCGGCAACGCCAGAAGAGTTGTGATCGCGGTTATATCGAATACCGACTATCTCTACAGAAACGATCAGACGCGTTTTGCCAAATACAAGTATAGAATCGCGGTAAGAGACGGCGTTACGCCGGCGAACGTAAGAACCGCATGGTTCAATACGCCCAATATGCAGATCTCTTCCGAATATCAACCGGAACAAACATCTGCAGTAAAAACCGCCGGACAAATGGCGGTGCAAAACGCAGCATTTAATGTTGCCGCAAGCAAGCCCGGCTGCATCCGTGTGAGTTACAGTGTCGCGGCTCCGTCAAACATAACGTTTGACATATACAACACCACGGGAGCGAGAGTAAAATCGGTGCCCGCGGGATATAAGCGCGCAGGCGAGTACAATGAGGAGCTTGATTTGCGCAGGATGGGGTTATCATCGGGTAAGTATATAGTGAGGCTTAGAGGAGCGCCGGGGGGCATGGCGAAGTCGGTGGCGTTTATTAAATAGGGGCGCATGACGGAGCCCCGGGGGCGGGAAGAAAGGGCGGCTGGGGCGCATGCCGGAGCCCCCCGGGGGCGCGGGAAAAAAGGGCGGCTGGGGGTGATTGTGTTGCGGGGTGTTGCGGGGTGTCCCCGCAGAGGGGGTAGCGGAAGACAGTAAAATCCAAACGTCTTTTTGTTTGGATTTTGCTGGCTGGAGCGTGGGGGAGACTTCCCCCTTTGTATTTGTTTTTGACTTTGCCTTTTCTTTTATTTCTTGACTTCTCCCAAGCGCAATTTGAATATTTATATACATAACAAATATTTACTATCTTTCGGAGATCGGCATAATGCCAAACAATAAAGCTACTAAACTTGATTTAATCGCTGAAGTTTCCCGCTCAACCGGACTTACGCAGTCTGAAACTAGAATTGCTGTTGAGGAGCTGCTCTCTGTTATTGTAGAAGAGCTTGAGGGCGGCAAAGCCATAGAACTGCGCGGGTTTGGAACTTTTTTTTCAAAGGTGCGCAAGGCGCGTCCCGCACGCAATCCTAAAACAGGAGAGGTTATCCCGCTTCAAAAAAGATTCGTTCCGCTGTTTAAATACGCCGGCGAACTCAAAAAAAGGATCTCTTTAAATCCGGTTAATAAAGCGGCGGCCGTGTAGGTTTTCATTGAGTAATAATATGTTATAGAAAATAATTGTTGACAGGGAGTGCGCTTATATAGCATTTTCCTTAGCATGTTATTTTGTAATTGTGATATGTTTGGATATTTTAGTTGTTGAATGTTGATGATATTTGAGCTTAAGGCGAGGGTTTTAAACTGATGAATAAACGAATTGGCGTACTGCTGCGGTCTTGCGTTTATATGATTGCGCTGGCTTTTGTCCTGCCTGTTAAATTGGCGGCTCAGGGTGATATTACTGATGATATTGATTTTAAGGTTGACCTGCCTACCTTTAAGGCGGGGCTGTCCGTGGGTTTTAACTACGATTTGCTGCGTACCCCTACAGCAGTCTCTTTTGATTATCCGGTGGGTTTTTTCGGATTCAATATCCCTTTCGGCGGGGTCTTTGATATCCGTAATGTGGGCGGGGAGCTGATAGATACGCTTTTTGACGATGAGACCCTTTTTAGAAACGGTGACGCTTTCAGACCCGATGCCGGCGCCAGTCAAAACCCCAACTATACGGTCAGAGTTGACATGCCTATGCTTGGCGGAGTGGGAAGTTTTTCGTATACTCAGAACTTTTTTCTGAATTATAATACTACTTTGGGAAACTCAGCCATTGACATTGGAACAAAATCAGAATTCGGCGATATTGATGGTGTAGACGATCTCTCATTTTTTATGAAAGGCGGCGTGAGCGTACCGCTGCATCTCTCCTTGGGCTGGGAAACGGTAACATTCGGTTACGCGTACAGGCTTAACAGGCACGTTGTTTTCGCTCTTAATCTGCACCGCCACCTGTTTTCAATGGATTTTAGAGGCAGGGCGGATGTTGACCTCCTCGGCACTCTCGACGCGTCGATTGACGCGGGGCCTTTGGGGGAGATGACGATCAACCATCTGATTGATTTCCCGGCGGAAAAGGCGAACGGTTCCATAAACGGAAAATTCACCGCCGCCGCCTGGACGCCCTCTGTTGGAGTTAAGCTGAGCCGGTTGTCGCTTGCGTCAAGGTTCGGGCTTAACACTAAGGCCAAGGGCTCTATCCGCGGTCAGTTTAAAGCGCCTGATATCGTTAACATTGAAACAGGAAAGATTGACGCGGATTTGGAAAAAGAGATCAAAACTCCCGATGAGGCGATAACATTTATAAACAGGATTACCGATATCTCTGTCGATTCGATAGTATATGAGTCTACAGAGAAGCTGCACTGGAAACTGCCTCAGGGGCATACTTTTATGCTTGACGTTATTCCCGGTGTGTTTTCGCTGTCGTACACAAAAATTTTCGGCGACATTGAGATGAGGCAGAACATCAGCCGCGAGCGTACCTCGGAGTCGTATGATCTTGACCAGGATGATATCATTTGGAATGATAATATCAGCATAGATCTTGGGGTTACGGTTGACCACATAATGATGGCGAATTTCTCTCTTTGGGGCAGGGCGTTTTTGAATGTGGGCGTATTCGCTTTTGATTTTAGATCTGAAGATAATGATAATATTATCGGCAGCGCGATGGGCGATCTTTCGGCTCCCCTTAACAAGTTTCGTATAGGTGACGCGGCGATGCTGCCGGTGCTTGGTTTCGGCGGTACGCTGGGTTCCAAGATAAAACTTCACCTTGAGTGTGATATAGTGCCTCTGCCT
>Ga0123353_10016829_pt1 | contig 10709 bp, 11 predicted proteins | sample TergutLab28metaG_3_FD_92763 | JGI IMG/M metagenome (GOLD analysis project Ga0123353, IMG submission 92763) | Labiotermes labralis P3 segment gut microbial communities from Petit-Saut dam, French Guiana - Lab288 P3 | ecosystem: Host-associated > Arthropoda: Insects > Digestive system > Gut ... | reverse complement strand
TTTCTGGATTGCTTCGTCGCTTTGATCCTCGCAATGACTGAGCAGGAAAGTCAATGGATTCAACCAATACCGTCATTGCAAGCGAAGCGAAGCAATCCAGTGTTGGGGTTATGCAGGGGTTCCCTAACCTATACAGCTAAAGCATTTTCGGTTTTATCGGACGGCAGCTTTCTAAAATATTGTTTTGCCATAAATAGCAGAAATTGCCCGACGCGTATATATCGTGCTGTATTTTGCAATGCAATGAGGGAAATCCGCACGGATGGCGATAACGGAGTTGGAACGTGAATTATTCATCTTGTGAGTGCTGACAACTTACTTAAGCTTGGGTTCGTCAGTTCCATGAAATGCGAGAGTTTTCCAATGAGTCATCCAAATTTCCAGACCGAAATCCGGGAATTAAACATTGCGTACCTGATGCTTGCGCAAAAAATGCTGCATTGCGATCGGGAAACAGCCATGTTTCGGTTGGGGATTGGCAAGGCATTGGCGGATTTTGTTGAAAACCTGTCGGCGGCCAGACTGGTCAAGATGGCCGACAACCCGGTATTGATTCCACGTTTTCGCTTTGATGACGAGCAGATTGCCCGTCTAATGGCCGGGGAGGGTCGGGACGAAACAGCTTCCACATTGCACGCGGCCATCATTGCTGCTAACCGTTCGACCGAAGAGAGCGCATGACCTTGCTCCTGGAGAGAGAGCAAATGAAAAACAAACGAATTATTGACGAGGCGGAAGATATTCAACGCGCCGCTGAAATGGTGCGGCTTGGCGCCCGTATGCAGATGCTTGAAGCCGAAACACGGTTAAGCCGTGAAAAACTGCTCAAGATCTACAAGGAGGTGCGCGGCGTTTCCCCCCCGAAAGGCATGTTGCCGTTTTCGACGGATTGGTTCATGACCTGGCAGCCAAATGTGCATTCCTCACTTTTCATGGGGTATTACCGCTATTTTGAATGTTACGAGGGATTGAACGGGCTGGACGCGATCATCAAGGCATACCATCTTTATCTCGACCAGATCGAGGCTGGGAAGGTGGAGCCGGTATTGAGCCTGACCCGGGCCTGGACGCTGGTGCGGTTTTTCGTTGCCGACCTACTGCAACTGTCCGAGTGTCACAGTTGCGGCGGGAGTTTCGTCGCGCATGCCCATGACCCGCAGCACGGTTATGTGTGCGGGTTATGTAACATGCCCTCGCGTGCGGGCAAGACCCGGCAGGCTGCGGTACGCAAAACGCGCGCTTTGGAAATGGCGGAACTCTGATCCGGGCAGCCTCGGTCTTTCGGTTGACGTGATCGAAAGGCTGTTCGTGAGGGTAGCTTTTTTTATTCCAGCTACAAGTTTTCACGGCGATCCCGCAGAAACTCATGCATTGTATGAGTGAGCCTGCTCACCGTTTCGGGATAACCTGTGTATCTGCTCATTGGTTACGTCATCATCCTCGTGTCTGCGCTGGGGTCGTTTTCAGTGCATGGCAGCCTTATGGCGCTTTGGGTTCCAGCCGAATATGCGGCCATTTTTGGGTTGTTTATCGGCGGCTTCATCGCCAGCAACGGTTCTAAGGTAATCAAGTCTTCGATCAAGTCGTTGGGTCTGGCATTCAAAGGCTCGAAGTACAACCGCGCTCTTTACGTCGACCTGCTTTCGCTGCTCTTTGAACTGCTCGTCAAAGTGCGCAAGGAAGGGTTGATGTCAATAGAAAACGATGTCGAACTACCGGGTTCCAGCCCAATTTTTGCGAAATATCCAAGCGTGGCTTCCGATCATCATGCTGTCGAGTTCATGTGCGACTACCTGCGCATGATGGTGGGCGGAAACCTCAATGCCTTCGAGATCGAAAACCTGATGGACATGGAAATTGAAACGCATCACCAGGAGGCGCATCAGGCCCCGCATGCGATTGACGAAATAGGGCAGGCGATGCCGGCCTTCGGCATCGTGGTCTGTGTAATGGGGGTTGTCAATACGATGGGCGCGGTTGGGGAGCCGCCCGCAGTGCTTGGCAAGATGATAGCCGGGGCGTTGGTAGGGACATTCTTGGGCATCCTTCTTTCATATGGTTTCATTTGTCCGGTGGCGACCCAGATCAGGCAAAAAGTCGAAGAGAGCAGCAAAATTTTCCAAGTAATGAAGGTGGTGTTGCTGGCGAGCATGAATGGTTACGCCCCACAGATCGCAGTGGAATTCGGGCGTAAGGTGCTCTTTGCCAACGACCGGCCCACTTTCCTGGAACTTGAGCAGGAAATCAAGAATCGTAGGAGCTAAAGGGAATGGGCGATGGACAACACGCAGCACCCCATCATGGTCAAACGCATCAAGAAAATCTCTGCCACTAAGCACGGTGGGGCATGGAAGATCGCCTACGCTGACTTCGTGACCGCGATGATGGCGTTTTTTCTGATGCTGTGGTTGCTCGGTTCAACCGCCCAGGGGGATCTCCAGGGCATCACCGACTACTTCAAGAACCCGCTCAAGGTAGCGATGCAGGGCGGGCAGGGTACAGGCGACAGTTCGAGCATCGTCCGGGGCGGCGGCGAAGATTTGTCCCGCAAAGTGGGTCAGGTGCGGCAGGGCGATACGCCATCGACGCGGTCAATCAACCTCGACGCTGCGCGCAAAAAGCAGATGGGCGAAGCCAGTCTCGAAGGACTGGAACTGGAAAGGCAACGCGAACGCCTCCGCCTGATCGACCTCAAAGGGAAGATTGAAGCGCTCATCGAGGCCAATACCCAGTTGCGCATGTTCAGAAAACAGATACTGATCGACATCGTTTCGGAAGGGCTGCGCATTCAGATCGTCGATGAGAATAACCGTCCGATGTTCGACATCTCCAGTGATGTGTTGCGCTCGTACACCGTGGCGCTATTGCGCGCCATCGGTCAGGCACTCAACGAGGTCGACAACCGCATCAGCCTTTCGGGACATACTGATTCGGCACAGTACGCGGGCAACGAACGGGGGTTTTCAAATTGGGAGCTTTCGGCAAACCGCGCCAACACGGCGCGGCGCGAGTTGGTTGCTGGTGGGCTGGCGTCGCATAAAGTGGTGCGTGTGGTGGGATTGGCCGACACCATTCATTTGAATAACAATGATCCGTTGGATCCAATCAATCGGCGCATCAGCATCATCGTCCTCAACAAGGAATCCGAGGAGGCCATCCGTAGCGAGTTGATGGGCCGTTCGCCAGAGACCCCGGTGGAATCGGTTCCGAAAGCGATGGAGTTGGGACGCGACATCGAAAATAAATTGAACACGCCGCCCGGCAAGACTCTCGGGCCATAAACGAAAAGGTTTTGTTATGGCATCTCCTCCGGCTTCCCGTGACCCCCACGACAAATCCAGTTTTGGATCCCTTTCCAGTTTGGGAGGTTTGCATTCCAAACCATCTGACAGGCCGGGAACGAACGCTACCAGAAGCGAACTTGACAAGAAGGTTTTGGACGTCTCCAGCTTGTCTCCGCTCCGGGATCGCGAATTCCAGTTCACCGACGCCGATTTCGAACGTATCCGTGATCTGTTGTACAAAAATTCGGGGATTGTGCTCTCGCCCTCCAAGCACGACATGGTCTACAGCCGATTGGCGCGGCGTTTACGGGCATGCGGGGACAAAACCTTTGCCCAGTATTTGCGCCGGCTCGAACAGAATCGCAATGAGTGGGAAGTTTTCATCAATTCGCTGACGACCAACCTGACTGCCTTTTTCCGCGAAGCGCACCATTTCGAGATTCTTGCCAACCAACTCAGGCAGATAACGGAAAAACGGATCATTAAGATATGGTGCTGCGCCTCATCGACGGGGGAAGAACCGTATTCACTGGCTATTACGGTCTGCGAAACGTTTGCATCTCTGTTACCGTCGGTGGAAATCGTTGCCAGCGATATCGACACCGCCGTACTCGCACAGGCTGAAAAAGGCATTTACCGCCGTGACAGGTTGGATCGCATGCAGCCCGCACGTCTGTCGCGGTATTTCATCCCCACCCCCGGCAACGAAAATTCCTATACTGTACGGGCCGAATTGCGGCGGCTCATCAGTTTTCGCCGTATCAACCTGCTGTCTCCGGCGTGGTCGGTGCAAGGGCCGTTCGACGCGATTTTCTGCCGCAATGTCATGATTTATTTCGACAGGCCGACACAGTACGGTATTTTGAAACGTTTCGTCCCGCTATTGCGATGGGACGGGAAGCTCTACGCCGGACATTCCGAGAGTTTCACGCACGCTGCCGATTTGTTGCGTTCTATCGGGCGCACGGTGTATGTGCGCCTGGATTCACCATTGCGTTGATTTGGGAACCGGATTTGCAAGGAGCAACAATGTCACGCCCGTTTCAGGCTCGACAGGATTCTTCTCCGACGGCGTCCACCTTGCCCCGGACGCAGATCGTTCCCTATTCGGGGGCCATCATCTTTATTGGCGCATCGACGGGTGGAACCGAGGCCATTCGTGAAGTTCTGGCCCGTTTACCAGCAGACATACCGCCAATTCTCATGACGCAGCACATGCCGGAAATGTTTACCGGCTCTTTTGCGCGGCGTCTCGACATGTTGAGCAAGATAAGCGTGAAAGAGGCCGTTCATGGCGAGATAATCGAGCCTGGGGTGGCTTATCTGGCTCCCGGTCATTCGCACCTGCAAATAAAAAAAAGGCCCACTGGCGGCTATCAGTGTGAATTGTCGCGCTCAGTCCCCGTCAACCATCACCGGCCTTCGGTCGATGTCCTGTTTCATTCCGCGGCGGAGCAGGTCGGGCGCAGCGCAATTGGCGTAATCCTCACAGGGATGGGCAAAGATGGCGCTGCTGGCCTGCTGCATATGATGCAGGAAGGCGCCTGGACGATAGGGCAGGATCAGGCTACGTGTGTCGTCTATGGCATGCCCCGTGAAGCGGCATTGCTTGGCGCGCTAAAGGAAGTAGTGCCAATTACCGAAGTTGCCGCACGGGTATTGCATCGATTGGGAGGCGGATTTCACACTCATGCCGAATACCCACGCGTATGATTGTGGTAAATCATATTCACGGCTGGTTATGCCGCCGTACTTACAGTCCGTATGGATATAAAAAGGCTTCCGATCGACGCTTTCAGAAACAGGTCGTCCAAAGACGAAGAATGTAAGCCACTACGGCCGGTCGTGTTGGCCAGGATATGGCCGCTTTCGGCGGAGAACGCGAAATGTCCGATTTGTTGAAGAATATCGATGCCCGTACCAAACTGGCCGGGACAAATAAGCTGGAAATCCTGTTATTCACGTTAGGTGAAGATCAACGGAGCGGGCGGCGGGAAACTTTCGGGATCAACGTATTTAAGGTGCGCGAAGTCATGCGCACGCCCGAAATTACTGCTGCGCCCGAAATGCCCGCCGCAGTCAAAGGCATGGTAAGCCTGCGTGGCGTACTGGTTCCCGTTGTTGACCTGGCCAAATATGCCGGGATAGGGGATGGGCCTGCGCGCGACATCATGATCGTCACCGAATACAACGGCCATACCCAGGGTTTTCTGGTCGAAGCGGTCGACACTATTCTCAGGCTCGATTGGGGGCAGATGCGTGTGCCGCCGGATATGCTGGTTGCGCATATGGGTGGCCTGGTCACGGCGGTTACTGAACTGGCGGACGACCGGCTTGTGATGTTGCTCGATGTCGAAAAAGTGCTGTCGGAAACCACGCGTTACGACGAAGACAGCGCGCTTTATAAGGACATCAAGCCGATTGCCAACGCCGAGAATTACATGGTGGTGTTCGCCGACGATTCTCTGGTGGCGCGCAAGCAGATCACGCAAACTCTCGACACGATGGGCGTGAAATATATCGGTGCAATCAATGGGCGCAAGGCATGGGAAGAGTTGAAGAAAATCGCCGATTCGGCAGACTCTTCCGGGCGAAAAGTCTCCGACATACTTAGCCTGGTGCTGACCGATGTCGAAATGCCTGAAATGGACGGCTATATCCTGACCCGTAACATCAAAACCGATCCGCGTTTTCAGGGCGTGCCGGTGGTCATGCATTCCTCGCTGACGGGGATGTCGAACCAGCAACTCGGCCTTTCGGTTGGTGTAGACGAATACGTCCCAAAATTCGAGCCGCTGCGTTTGTCGCAGACCCTGCGGCACTTGATTCTTGGCGCCCCTCCTGAATCCGAAGAAACCCCTGCCAGGTAAGAACGAAAATGAGGTGAAACCATGTTGAACCTGGAATCACAAGGCAATACCGAAATCAAACCCGAGCAGGCGCCGTTTGGCACGGACGAAAGCCAAGCCATGCTTGCAGGGTCGAACCGCATGGAAATCCTCCTGTTTTCACTGGGGACGAATGAGACGTTTGGCATCAACGTTTTCAAAGTAAGGGAGGTTTCGGCCAGACCCTTCATCACTAAAACCCCCAACATGCCGCGCGGCGTGGAAGGGTTGATTTCCCTGCGCGGCAACGTGATCCCGGTGCTCTCGCTCGCCAAGATACTGGGGTTGGCGAGTCCTGATGCGCCGCTTGGCGGCTCGATGATGGTGACGGAATACAGCCAGCACACCCTGGCTTTCATCGTTGAGGCAGTCGACCGCATCATCCGCGTGGAATGGGACAAGGTGCGTGCGCCGGAAAACGTTTCGGGCAGCCTGCAAAATTACATCACCGCGATTACGGAACTGGCCGGCGGCAAACTGGTATCCATACTCGATGTCGAAACCGTCCTCGCCAACACGTTTGGCGACGTGGTTGTTGGCAATATCGATCCTTTGCTCAGCGGGCATAGCTACAACGTGTTCTTCGTCGACGATTCCTCCGTGGCGCGACGCAAGATCATCGAAGTACTCGACAAACTCGGTGTACATCACAAGCACGCTGTAAACGGCCTGGAAGCATGGACGCGCCTCGAAGGCATGGCTGGACACGCACAACAGGCTGGCCGGCAGATGTCGGAGGAGATCGACCTCATTCTGGTCGATGCCGAGATGCCGGAAATGGACGGTTATGTGCTGACGCGAAACATCAAGAACGATAAACGGTTCGATAGCATTCCCGTCGTCATGCATTCGTCGTTGTCGTCCGAAGCCAACCGGGCGATGGGCAAGCGTGTTGGTGTGGATGCCTATGTGGCGAAATTTGATGCCGAAGTGCTTGCACAAACCCTACGGCCGCTTCTCCAGCGAGGGCATCATGGATGAGGCGGCGGTACGTATCAAAGGTGAGAAGGCGATACGTACTTAAGAGAGAGGCCGGAGAAGACAAATGGGCGATCCGAAAACGAAATTCTTAATCGTGGACGACTTCTCAACGATGCGGCGTATCGTCCGCAATTTGCTTAAAGAGTTGGGATATGCCAATGCGGACGAAGCTGAGGATGGTGTGGTGGCTTTGCAGAAGTTGGAATCGATGGTGGCGGAGTTCGATTTCGTCGTTTCCGACTGGAACATGCCCAACATGGACGGCCTTATGCTGCTGCAAAAAATTCGCAGTTCACCACAACTCAAGCATTTGCCGGTGCTGATGATTACAGCGGAGGCCAAAAAGGAAAACATCATTGCCGCTGCGCAGGCAGGAGCGAGCGGGTACATCGTCAAGCCGTTTACGGCGGTAACCCTGGCTGAGAAGTTGGAAAAGATATTTGAAAAAATGAAAGCGGCTTGAGTCCGGCGGTTGACGGGAAACGACGGAAATCTGAACGTTTCCAGCAGGACAAACATACGACGGGGATAGATGGTGGCTAAACGCAAGATCGATGAAACGGGAGACTCGGACGAACTTCAGTCCTTGTTCGACAACATCGCGGCGGGCGGGGGTAGCGAAGAGGTTGCCACCGCTGAAACAGCACCCGCGCCTTCTTTGGCGCCTGCGCCGAGGGCTGCTTCAGGCAAGAGTGATGAGGACGACAACGAGGAACTGCAAGCGCTGTTCGACACCGAATCCAACCGATATGCCGCTCCGACGGCCAATGGCGTGGCAAGTGCGGAAGAGACGGACGACCGCGATACCGTGATGTTCAATCGCATTGGCAAGATGACGCGCAAGCTGCATGACATGCTGGTTGAGCTTGGTTTAGACAGCAAATTGCAGGCAGTGGCCGATTCGGTACCCGATGCCCGACAACGCCTGACCTATGTCGTGCAGATGACGGAACAGGCGGCAAGCAGGGTGCTTAATGCGGCGGACATTGCCAGACCTTTGGTTGAGAAAATCCAAGAAGAATCTGGAGCCTTGCATACGCGTTGGGGCAGTTTGTTCGACAACCGGCTTTCAGTCGAAGAGTTCAAAGCGCTGGCCACAGAAACGCGCACATTTCTCGGTCTGGCTGTCGAAGGCTGCCGGACGGTCGATACCCAGTTGTTTGAAATCATCATGGCTCAGGATTTTCAGGATTTGACCGGGCAGGTCATCAAGAAAGTCCTCGAAATGGCGCAGGGAATCGAATCGCAACTACTGAGCATCCTCATCGAGGCTGCGCCGGAAGATGCTTTTCCTGAAAAGGCGGGGAGCCTGCTCAATGGGCCGGTCATCAATGGCGAAGGCCGCGACGATGTCGTGACCGACCAGGGGCAGGTTGACGATCTGCTCGCAAGCCTGGGTTTTTAATGCGGCAATGAGGTTCAGAGTAATGAGATTGGGAGTAAACCATGAGTGATTTTGCCGGAATGGAAGACCTGTTACAGGATTTTCTCACTGAAGCGGAAGACCTGTTGTCGGATGTCGACAACAAGCTGGTCGACCTTGAACGCAGCCCGGGCGACCAGGGCTTGCTCAACGACATTTTCCGGGGTTTTCATACCATCAAGGGTGGCGCGGGCTTCCTGAACGCTACCGAACTGGTGACGCTTTGCCATCTCACCGAGAGCCTGTTCGACAAACTGCGCAACGGCGAGCTTGCAGTGACTTCCGAAATCATGGATGCCATCCTGGCCGCAACCGCTGGGGTGCGTGTCATGTTCAATCGGCTTTCGCAGGGAACGCTGCCGCATCCGGCTGACCCCGCCATCATCACCGTGCTCAAGGAGGTCTTGAGCGGTGGAAGCGCCGTCGTGCCCGCTATCCCCCTGGTGGCTTCCGAAACGCCACAGATAGTGCCTGCAGAGCAGGGCAACGCCCCCAACTGGGAAGAATTGCATTCTGCTGTTTCCACAGCCTTGGTTCCCACGTCTGTCAAACGCGAAATGCCACCCCCTGCGGGGACTTCCGTGCTTCCTGCGGTCACTGAGGCCGAGATCATCATCAAGAATGCGCTTGGTCGGCGGGTCACCGACGTTCCAGGAGTTACCGGGCCGATCGGGCGGCGCGCCGAAGAACGCCAGCGCGACACATCGATCCGGGTCGACACCGCACGTCTCGACCAGGTGCTCAACCTGTCGGGCGAAATCGGCCTGACCAAGAACCGTCTCAACGCGCTACGTAGCGACATCCTCAATGGCCAAAGCGATACCGAGACATTACATGCGCTCGATGTGGCGGTGAGCCAGCTCGATTTGCTGGTCTCCGATTTGCAGAACGCTGTCATGAAGACGCGCATGCAGCCTATCGGGCGACTTTTTCAGAAATATCCGCGCATTGCGCGCGACCTCGCCCGCAGCCTTGGCAAAGACGTCGAATTGGTGTTGATCGGTGAGGAAACCGAGATTGACAAGACGATGATTGAAGATTTGTCCGACCCGATCATCCACCTGATCCGCAACGCAGTCGACCACGGCGTTGAAGGCGCTCAAGAGCGTCGCTTCGCCGGTAAACCGGAAAAGGCGGATGTGCGGTTGGAAGCGCGTCAGGAAGGTGACCATATTGTCATTCTCGTCGCCGACGATGGGCATGGCATGAATGCCGAAAAACTGCGCGCCAAGGCTGTCGAAAAGGGCCTCATCTCCGATGAGGAAGCCAACACGATGGACGAGCGGCAAAGCTTCAATCTGGTCTTTTTGCCGGGCTTCTCGCTGGCTTCCAGGGTTTCGGACGTTTCGGGCCGTGGTGTGGGCATGGATGTCGTGCGCACTAACATCCAGAAACTTAACGGGAGCATCGACATTCACTCGGTGCAGGGCAAGGGCACAACCTTCATCATCAGCCTGCCCTTGACGCTGGCCATCCTGCCCGTGCTGCTAGTCAAACTAGGTGATCAGCCATTCGCTGTGCCTCTGTCGATGGTGCGCGAGATATTGCCTATCGACCCGAACGAGGTGAAGGAAGTCGGTGGCCGCGCTACGATGGTGGTGCGGGGCGAAGTCCTGCCCATCCTGCCCCTGAGCAAGATGCTCGGATGGGAGCAGGAAAACACCCCCGAATATGGCGTGCTGATGCAAATGGCCGAACTGTCGTTCATTCTTGCTGTTGACACCTTTGCCGGACGCGAGGACGCAGTCATTAAATCGCTTGACGATTTTCGTCCAAAAGGCGTGGCCGGCGTTACTACACTCTCGAACGGGCAGATCGTGTTGATCCTCGACATGAAGGAACTCCTCGGCGCGGCGGGCGATCAGCGCGGAGTGCCAAGGGCATTGTTGATCAAATCGGCAGAAGGTAAAGCGCGATCCGAACTAAAAGAGCCGGTCGACGCTTGAACCGTTCGCAGGCGAAAAACCCGGTGAATTTAGCAGGATGCTCAAAAACTATTTTTTCAGATGTCAGAGTCCACAAAACGGGTCAAAATAAGTCCGAAAAGCAGCTTTACAAGGTAGTTTTCGGTCATTTTTGGCCTTGTAGACATGGGTTTCTCCAGTGCTTCAGACTTTTTGAGCATCCTGTTAG
>Ga0123353_10016827_pt1 | contig 10710 bp, 4 predicted proteins | sample TergutLab28metaG_3_FD_92763 | JGI IMG/M metagenome (GOLD analysis project Ga0123353, IMG submission 92763) | Labiotermes labralis P3 segment gut microbial communities from Petit-Saut dam, French Guiana - Lab288 P3 | ecosystem: Host-associated > Arthropoda: Insects > Digestive system > Gut ... | reverse complement strand
GAGTCTGTGTTGAATTTGAATCTGTACTTTATTATCTGGACACTGCTTTAGAGTCTGTTGAATTTGAATCTGTACTTTATTATCTGGACACTGCTTTAGAATCTGTGTTGAATTTGAATATCTGAACAATACTTTAGTACTTGGGTAGTGCGTTAGTATCCGGGCACTTTTGGAGCAACTAGACTGTACCTTAGCATATGGGCAGCACTTCAGTATCAGGACAATATGTCAGTCTCTTTCCAATCCACCGAACAGTGAAATGCAGGGTTCTTTCAAGAACAGCTCCATCTTCAGAAAATAAAGTTTATTTGAATAAATCTGTAATAAGTGTTGTAGATAATAAATAGATTTTCCTTTATTTTCTTCTTTCTGGCATCCAGTAATCAGTGCTTCTCGAGCGATGAAGAAGTGTGAGAGAGAGAAAAAGATGAAATGAAAACAAAGGACAGAAAATAAAGAAAGAGAGGAGAAAGCTCTTGGAAGCTGTTCGCTATAAATGAGCTGCTGTGATTACGAGGAGTACAAAATTAAAATGAAGTCTCAGTGGGTGAGGGCAATAAACAGTCACATAGAGCGGAGCAGTAACAAGGGTGCTGTAAAAAGGAGAGGATCTTACTCTCTTAATTCCTTCACATTTTATTTTTAAACGAAAGCGATATAAAAGTAAGTCGGAGTTGAGAAGCCAAATTGAATTCGGTTTGTGTTAAAATATGAACGTGACCTAAAGTGATTTTCAGGTGGCCTTACCATTACCACATCTTGTTGTAACTTGCATTCCTATTTCGTTTAAGTATCTGACATCGTTCGCTCTGTGCTTCCGTGTTGTTTGTAAGCTATGTTAACTGCTGGTTAGGATATTATAATTATGCTTATATTAAATTTTATTCTAATGACTTTAGCACTGGGTAAATTGCCATTTCTTCTTCCACCCACACACACACACACACACAAACATACGCACACACATACGCACACACATACACACCCACACATATACACACACAGTACATGTATTTTCGAAACAAATTAATCAGGTGAAATACAACAAATAAATAAGTAAACAATCATGATGAATCCAATACCCTAAGTTACTTAAGAAATTTCTCCTGTCCTAAGAAGAAATCTGTAGATTCTTTCACTCACACCTCCAATGGTACTGGGATCTTTAGTGAAGCAACCGAATCCAATTCATACATTATTTCTGTAAGATCCGCTTCAATTTTATCATCCCATCTATGCCTAAGCCTTCCGAAGTCTATGTTTTCCATGTTCTGCATCTACAGCTCTACATACACAGTAACTAACCCATAAACTGCGTGCTACGCGCCTCGCACATTCTCCTTCAGTTTGTTATTTTAAATCATACATCTCATCGTTATGAACTTTTCTGCGTCCTGCTGTCACTTCCTTCCTTTTTGGTCGAAATATTTCCCTCAGCACGCTGTTTTGAAACGTATTTCAGTTTCTTCACACCTAAACAAAAGAACCAGTGAGACCATAGTTTGTATATTCTTCCACGGGATTTTATGTAGGTGATTAGGTTGATCACTTTTGCCTCGTTATATCATTCCTGTGAACAGCATTAGCATTTTGTTGGTTAATGGAAAGGTAATTTGTTACTTGAAAGGTAAGAACTGAAATTCTAAGTATTATGTAGAGGTACGCCATATTTCAAAGGGTTCAGCCAGCACACTGCAGTTTATTGCTGTAGTCTCTGAATGGGTTAGCAGCTCTTTAAGTTGTTATGTCACTGGATGCTGTTACAAGTAACTCGGAGGGTTATGTAATTTAGCCATTTGTATTCTAGAGGCTACACGCCACGAATTTCACAGCCAATAAAAACCTCGACTCCGGTTTCTGAATCTCCTCTTCTCATACAGCAACCTACAAGGGCTTCAGGCAGAGTATCCCTTTGCGACGATTAGATCAACAGTGGGGACATGTTCCCTCAATCAATACCAGTTCTTGCATCAGGATTACTGTTACACACTTTGGTCATTCCTTTTGTCTTATTTCCAACTAAATAGCTGTGTTTCTTTCGACACGCATATTAGTATTATTTGTTTCTTTTTATATTTATCGATTATTTAACGACTCTGTCAGTAACCACTGGCTATACATCACAGAATGTTAGATAAACAATGAATAGTAATTGGAAAAACGTGGAAGGAGGCGGTTATTATTGGGCGCGTTCGTAGTATTTGGAGAAGTAAATCCTTAACTTTGTCATGTCTGTCTGTCCGTCCGGATGAAACAAATCCGCTCCCACTAGACGGATTTTCATGAAATTTGATATTTGAAGAATTTTCGAAAATTTGTCACGAAAATTCAAGTTTTATTAAAAATCTGCCAAGAATAACCGATACTTTAAATGAAGGCCTACGAAAATTCATGATATCTCGATGACTGATCTTATAATGAGATATATTTCTTAAGAAGTTTTAGAGAAAATCAACAAACATATTTTATATTCAATTTTTCTTCCAAAAATTGTGCTGTTTATGAGATAATGTAGAAAACACAGAATGCATTATAGCATTTCCACACTATCAATTGTTCCGCTGACGCACCACAATGTTATGTTACGCGTACATTGCCTGTCTTGTGAAATATGAGGTATGGTTTCTTTATTTGCCTCGAATACTGAAGAATGTATTGAAAATCCTCAGCCTTCAGACACAGATCTGAAACTGCAGGCTACCTAGACACAACATAAGGCCATTAATTACATGACCACGATTTTGTAGGCAGTATGTGGCCCTAAAGAACGTTATTACATAATTATTACCCTATTCAACAGCTTCTGTTGAGTGGTTAGTCATTTAAAGCACTGAAGTTCATAAAATTAATTGCAGAACGAAATCCGGCTAAATAATTTACTGACTGTTTTTACCAATAATCTAATAGGGCAAGTCCTATTAAAAATTAGACGTAATAATTAAATATTTGTTGGGATCGACATGTATTAGTTAATGTGGTTATTAACTATGCTATGGTCTGAAAGACTTTGCTTCGTTTCCAGGTGAGAGCGGAGAAATTGCATTTACCACCGCATCAAAATGGGCTCTGTGCCCTACACAGACGCCCCTCTAATACTTACCGGTGACATCTTTCTCATAGGCAAAGTGGCTGTGACACAGACATGACCACGGTTCCATACAGTACAGACGTTAAAGTACAGTACAGTAATAAATGCTATGATTCTAAACTAACTATACGGAACATTTCCATTTTAGGTGAGCTCGCATAGTTGTGAAAGCGCCTGTTAACTTCGTCATGTCTGCCCGTCCGCCTGTTCTCTCTCTTCATGTGTCAGTGCGTCTCCCACTGGACAGATTACTGTGGAATTTGATGTTGGAGACTTTATTAAAATCTGTCCCGAAAATGGGACACAGATGTCAGGCATTTTACATGAAGACAGACGCAAAATTGGGCACTTCACATGAAGACATAAACACGTTTTAACATTGTTGGCGTTATTACATTTCCATAAAAGCCCCCTCTCTTCCAGTGAAATGATGTCAGGCTGTTAGAATATCCCAAAAAGTGTGAACATTATGCAGGCGCGCCACAGTGTTACGTTACACATACATTGCCTACCTTCTTAACTTTCTTATTTTGTGTTTATTTTACGTTTAGTACAAGTAGCCTTTGTTTTAAGCCTCTTTCTTTAACGTCACTTGCCAATGTATAGTCCTTAGTTTGTGCTGTCTTATTTTCAGTTTAAAGCTGTTTGCCTGCCTGCCTGCCTACACAGTTGGCCGCTGTAGGGCGAGTACAAATCTTACGGCGCCTAAAAAAACTGAGAGGTTGCATGCTCACTGCAAAGTACGTCAATCCTCATTCTTCGTGCGCTCGCCATTTAATTCAAAACACGTGGTTTACTTGCATTTATGTTTACTTTATTTTGTTCTGCTTGCAGACGCAAAGTTCAAACAGCTAATCGAGAAAAAAATGACATTAAGATGAATAACTGCAGCACTAATCCTAAAGGTAATAATATGTATTATTTGTGGGTAATAAAGTGACTGTGTAGTAAAATCTGTGGAGAGGGTTTTGATTGTTGGTGACGGCCACGACATGGAAAAATCTACCATCCGTCATAAGCCTCGTGACTACGAACTAGGCTGAAAAAGACTGAGACGAAGATGAATAAAACAAAACCTAACCTAACCTAACCTACGTGTAAAAAACTCACACGACCAACCCCTTAACTTAGGCGCAGCAAAGCTCTTAACTATGGTAATAATTTGCCTGAGCTGTAAAGGCTGTGAGAGTGAACTGAGTTATCCGTAACAGCAGTAACACAACATGTATCATCCGTGATAATTTTAGCCATTTGTTTTTTCCTTCTCATTTTACGTAGGTTAAAGATTATGTGTGTCTTAATACATTAAGAACAGTTACAAAACAATAAAATTAATAATGATAAATACACCTACATAAACCGAATATGAACATGCTGTCTTTTGTGTGATTGCCCCTAACAGCTGATTATTACATTATTTCGTATGGGAACGTAATGTTCGATTTACCCCTTTTAATTAACGCCAACTTTTCAGGAGTATGACTCTATGTAAAATAAGGGCTACATGTATCCAAGTAGCAAACATCATAAAATTGGGAAAATTTAGCCAGACTTCGCTGCTCTATCATTAAGATTCGAGTCTACTGGGAATTGATACTGTATTTGTAAACCTGAGCTGCTCAACAGCAATGCCACGTTGATGTCTTGCGGCTATGTGCCATGTGTTAATTAATTAAAGCTTGAAACTCATCTAGATAATATATATACAATTTAAATTTTTACCTCACAGTAAACATTATTATCCTACAATGCAAAGAAAAACCGCTTAATGTTTTTTGGGACTATACCCGTATTCCCATTTCATGGCGAGAATTATAAGGAACATAATTTGTGTGTGAAATTTTCTATAAATCATAAAGCAAGCGGTGTATGTGGTACTAATACAGGCCTAATCAAATTTACAGCCACTCGAGGACCAGGACCTCCTCATTATCGAAGCTTCACGATCACAGCCAGATACACCACACTGGGTAGGACTCCTCTGGAAGAGTAATAAACCCGGCGCAGGTATCTCTACCTGACAAAACACAACACACACAAGAGAGAGATATATCCATGCTACAGGCGGGACTCGAATCCACAATATTAGCAAGCAAGCGGCCGCAGACCTCCGCCATGCACTGGAATCGGCTACACCCTATATGGTTACTTGTATGTCAGTTCCTTTGGTAATGATTACTGCGTGCTGCACCGCAGCTAATATAAGCCGCTGCAATAAAGTTTCCAATTCCAGATTAGGAAACTCTCATATGTGAAATTCAGTGATAACCAATTGGAGCAAAGTTAAAGAGATAAATAAAAGACGAAAATAGGCGGAACGATTTGGTGTACGCTGATTCTCGCTTGTTATTGTGATTGATTGGGGTTTCGATCGCAGCGGTAATTAAAACAGACGCTCTGCGAGATTCATGTTATGCTGGCGGTAATGACGGTACAAGTTCCGTCGTGTGCTCCCCGTTGAAGCTTATAATAACGGTACCCGCACATTTCCTAATCGATAGACCACACAGGAGATGCAAGGATATGACAGATAATTTTACACCTGTTTTGATCATTCCTCTGTCCCCACCCCCCACCCCGCCCTTCCCAGATAACAGTGAAGTTACAATTCGCATTAGGGGTTTATGTACTTTATATTCTAAAATTAGTTAATAGGAAGTTCTTAATACCCGAACAACGACAAATTTCCTTTCTATCCATTGCTGCTCCAAGGTCTGAAACAGCAATGCTTAGGTTGGAGTTTCCTACGGTCGTCTGGCTCTTTCAAGAGATCGGTAGATCGGTGAAATATAAAGTGAATTTTATTTTGTGTTGTAAGGTGTTATAAGATTGCAGTATTGTGACGTAAAAAAGAATTTTAAATTATTTGGTTCTTTAATAATATTTTCTCCGAAAAATAGATGCGTGCAAAGTCGGTGAAAGTGTGATTCAGAACGTATTAGAGATGCCACCATTAAGAGGTACAGCAGAAAAAGTCGGATAAAGGACCTACGACCCTACCCCCCCCCCCCCCCACCTAATACATGGGGTACAGGCAAGTGAAAAAGAGGAAGAAATTTTATTTTAAACAACAAAAATATATCAGGAAAATATTTTTGATTTCTCTCTTCTGTGAATACTGAAATGCTTGTTTGTTATCACACTTACATTGTCGCCATCTATTTGTTGCTGTTGCTACTTACAACAATGAAGAATGAATTGTAATTCCGTAGAGTGTGATGGAGGAGTCAATCTAAGGCTTTCTCTACTTTTGGCATGATCTGACCTCCCAAACCAGAATTCACCGCTGCAAATGGTCCTTTTTATCACAAGTATCACGCATTCAGACATAAACGTTTAATCTCCACTAAGCTATTATTAGAGTCGTCACGTAATTATATGAGGCACATCCTGTAAATATTATCAATAGTAATTGAATTTGAAATTATTTTTCATTAATTGGTATTCAATAATAAAAATGTAGAAATTTTATACTTTTTTCTACCAGGCTACAGTAGTTGTATTCTTTATCATGTTCTGTTTATTCCCTTTTTCTTTTATTGTCAGTATTACAATATTTTAAATTTACTACATAGGTAAGATTACTTATTTGTGATTTTGAAGATTATCACATTATTTTATACCAACGTAATGTTTTTCTTATTTGTTACATTAAATTACACAAAAGTGGCTTATAGTAATGTTTTGTCACTATAACACGAGGGGTGCTGATAAGTCCTTATACCGACCAGGAAGGAAACAAGCTACAGCGACCAAACTCGGAATTTATTCAATACCCTCCCCACGAAGCTCAATACACTTCTTAGCCCACGGATCTAACTTCTGAAAGCCACTCAAAAAAAAATCAGAAGGTTCTCCGTCCAACCAGGTCTTCGCGGCAGCAATGGCCTCCGCGGTGGACGAAAAATGGCGAATTTTCAATTTTTTTTTCAGTCCATGGAACAGGTGCTAGCCCAACGGGGCCAGATCCGGAGAATAGGGTGGGTGATCAAAACACTGGAAGCCCTGGTATGCCAGTTTCTTTTGGGTTGCAAGTGCCCGATGAGCCGGGAAATTGTCGTGCAAGAACAAGACCCCATTGGTGATCTCCCCGCAGCGTTTTTCCTTCAAAATGTCCTTCAATTGCACCAGCAGATATGAATAATACTCCGCGTTGATAGTTTGGCCCTTTGGAAGATAATCAATGGGAGGATGCCGTCTTGATCCCAAAAAAATCGAAGCGAGAACTTTTCCAGCGGATTTTCGCACTCGAAATTTGTTAGGGCGGAATTAGCCGCTATGCCACCACTCCATTGATTGTTGCTTTGTCTCCGGGTCATAGTGATATAACCAGGTTTCGTCCATAGTCACCAATCGCGACAGGAAATCATTTGGATCGCTCCGAAAAAATTTCAAAAGTTGCTCAGACGACTGGCACCGTTGACGTTTTTGATTCCCGTTCAGGCATTTCGGGACCCACTTAGCGGAGAGCTTCCTCTTGTCCAAATTTTCACGGTTGATTGCCCCGACCCACTCACGTGAGAGGCCCAGTTGCTCAGCTATTGATTTAGCCGAAATCCGGCGGTCTTCCAAGATTAGCTCGTGAATTTGATCAATGATCTCCGGGGTGGTCACTGTTTTGGGTCTCCCAGGACGAGGCGCATCACAGGTGGAAAAATCACCACGTTTACACTGGGCCACCCAGTTTTTGACGGTGGCATACGATGTTGCATGTTCCCCTAATGTTTATGTCAGAATGGCGTGAATTTCCTTCGGCGCCTTGCCTTGCAGGAAAAACACTATTAATGACAGCTCACTTCTCGATGTTGTTGAAAATACGCGCGTCGCCTGACATGCTTCCTTTCAACCTCTGTAACAAGAAAATACTTGCAATTCGGCATATGGACAGACCCCTTTTTCCAACGACACTATTGATTCCGTCCTACGACATCGGGAAATAGGTCGTTCAAAGGACTTATCAGCACCCCTTCTTATACATTGATGCCTTTTTCCCGTTTAAAAAATTGGTTGCTCTGTTGCTATTTCACTTGTAATATGATTTTAATGGTGTGAATAGATTCACTGTGTCTCTAATCGTCACAGATGCACTATTTATTTAGAGTATGAAAAATTTCTCTCCTTGTTACTTTATGTGATCCGAAAATATTTTTCTTCTTATACGCACTGTTTCTTTCACATATGTTGTGTTATGTAGCTCATTTTCGCCATTAAGATATTTACGTATTTATTATGGCCGTAGGATCCTAGACGGCATAACACTGTGTTGGTTGTACATGTGTATGTGGAATGTGGACTGATGATATATGCCTGTTGAAGAGTTCTTTGTTTCGCCTGGCCGCAAGATAGGAATTCTATTTGTTTCGTTGGTACACAAATGTACCGTAGCACTTGTTGTTGCAAATTATGTGCTATTAGTTTGCAGTATACACTATTTCCGTCATTTACAAACGTGACAACCTTCATCAATATATATCACGGCCACTAAAATATTGCTTATAATTTCTCCATTTTTAATCCATTTGCCTATGTTCTGTATTATTTTCCATTGTGCGTCGCGCAGATTAGATTCATTCGTGTTTCATGTTAATGATATTTATATGTTCAGAACATCTTACTTTGGAACGAACTCTTTACACAATTTGTACTCTGTCGCAGTATTCTGTGTCAAAATATTTACGTATAATTTCACATTCTGTGGACCGCGCATCGTGATATACTGCGTAATAAAGACCAACAAGATGCCCTTTTCTTTCTTAATTTATCCTTTTCATGTTTCGAATAGAGTAACTATTCGTCTTCAGGGGACAGTTGCTGTATATTCGGCATATGGTATTTACGGAGATAGTATGTACAACATTTAACTATAACGTAAGACGCTATTGCATTTTCTAAAATACTTCTATTATCCAAAAAAAAAACCTTTTAATATAATCTGAAAATTTACACATAATAAAATGTTTTATACTCTTAGTGACATGTATATATATATATATATATAAGTAATTTTAAACAATTTTAATATATTTCAACATGGTGAAATCTGTATGCTGCATATACAGTAGTTGCCTACTAATGATGAATAGTTACTCTATTCGCAACATGTAGAGGATAGATTATTGAAAAAATTAAGAAATAAAAGTGCTTTTTTTGTCTTTATTGCACAAATTTACGTAGAAATAGTCACTAAATTCCAGGCTTTATTTCTAGTGTAGTTACTGAAGTTCACGTAGTGCAAAACTCCATCATACCTTCTTGATTTGAAACTTTTGCCGTGTTCTGAATGTTATATGCTTTCTTCTGGGTAATTCCCCGGCGTCTGAATTTTATATGCCGACGTTTCGGAATACTCTGTCCGTTCCATATTCATAGGCAGGTAGGTATGAAGTATGACTGGATTTGAGAAAAAAATCTCAAATCCAGTCATACTTCATACTTACCTGACTAAGAAGATGGAACAGACAGAGTGTTCCGAAACGTCGGCATATAATATTCAGACGACGGGGAATTACCCAGAAGAAAGCATACAACCATAACACCTAGTGCCGCTTATTTTGCCCTGTATTATCTACATGTATGGAAGTAAATTAAACTGTCTACATGCGCGACAAAAACAGTCTAGCTACATCATACAAACGCTCTGATGTCGTATCTCCATATTAATTGTCTGAAAGCCACTTCATTAAAAGATAAACTGCAAAAGAACAATCAGCCTCAACTGCCCATAGGTTGTGACAGACGCTTGAAAACAATACCGATCTTGTGAAACGCAGCCTCAAACCTCCACTTCTGCCAGCATACACTAAAGGGTGCTTATTTTTTATAAGTACGTACGAGAAAAAGTGATTACATTTTCCTTCATAAGTCTAACGTATTGCACAAACATGCCTCCTGATATGGAATCAATTTTTTTCTCAAATCATTGCACAAATTTTATTCCGAACTTGGCACTTGGGTAGAAAATCTTATCTACTGTATAAGCATTTAGACTACAGGAATGCCTGGACTTTAATGACTAGGGAAATGTTTAACTTCTAGGTTTACTTGTATATCCCATTAAAACAAATTAAGCTCTTCGTTCACAGGCCCTTGTTCTGTGTGTCAAAATTGTTTTCTTCACTTAACACCAGTTGCTAGTCATAATGTACTTGTCAATTCAGCGAAATTTTACGGAGCACAAAACTTCATGTATGCTCCATTGCAACTGCCAAACGGAACGATTTTTTGTATTATTTATTCGAACCAACAAATTCATATATATATATATATATGTGTGTGTGTGTGCATTTTTTATTACAAATAAATAATAAACAATAAAAACGCATGGTATGTACATAAAAAATTATAGGAACGATCTCTGTTCACCTGCAACTGAGTGACTCCTTGCAAAGAAAGTTCCTTCTCTTCTAAATTCAACAATAAAGTTTTTGGTCGAAATACAGTTTTGGAAGTATTCCACAGGCCGAGTTTAATATTTAGAATCCTGTAACGTGATTGGTGAAACTAAACCTCGAACTATAAGTCTCTGAATTAAATATGACTAGCCCAAATTCGCGAATAACTTTTAACTTTGGCGAAACAATCGACTCCAAGCTTAAATTTTGGGTAAAAAATATTTCACTCTG
>Ga0123353_10016826_pt1 | contig 10710 bp, 8 predicted proteins | sample TergutLab28metaG_3_FD_92763 | JGI IMG/M metagenome (GOLD analysis project Ga0123353, IMG submission 92763) | Labiotermes labralis P3 segment gut microbial communities from Petit-Saut dam, French Guiana - Lab288 P3 | ecosystem: Host-associated > Arthropoda: Insects > Digestive system > Gut ... | reverse complement strand
CTTTTTGCCCTCTGTCTGCGTCAAAAAGGCTTTTTATTCCAGTCGAGTACCATAAGAGTACACTCCTTTCATAAAAAGCCTTTTTTCCTTGGCAGAGAACAAAAATTCTCCTCGTGACGACACGTCTACAGCAAGCTCTTACTCGCCGTTAAGCTCAGCGCGGAACTTGCGCGAAAGACGAAATACCACTACCTTGCGCGGGGGCAGAGTGATGGTGGTATCGGTCTGCGGATTGCGCCCCTTGCGGGCCTTTTTGTCATAGGCTTCAAATTTGCCCAGACCGCTGACGAGCAGAAAGTGATCCTTTTTAATGGCCTGCTTGCTCAGTCTGAGCAGGGATTCGACCAGCTTTTTGACTTCGTTGCGATTTTTTTCAGTTTTTTCGTAGATAATATCCACGATGTCGGCTTTGGTCAGTGTTTTTGCACTCATGTATGTCTCCCGGCGGGCTATTTGCCCACACGCGCGCTGATGGAGCGCGCCAGTTGCTGCATCTCGTCAGTATCGGCGTACTTCCCTCCCGGCCAATCCGGGAGGCCGTCATTGTCAAAACGGGGAATAATGTGCCAGTGGGAATGAAACACCATTTGTCCGGCGGGAGCAAAGTTGTTCTGGATGCAGTTGAAGCCCCCGGCCCCGGTTTCTTCCTTAACGGCTCCGGCAACAAGGCGCAGAGCCTTAAGCAGGGCTTCTCCCTCGCTCTCGGGAAGTTCCAGAAGCGTGGGAAAATGGCCTTTGGGAACCACCAGGGTATGTCCTTTGGCTATGGGGTTGATATCGAGAAAAGCTATCACATCTTCGTCTTCATACACGCGGGCGCACGGCATTTCGCCCGCGATGATCTTACAAAAAATGCAGGTGGGATCTTTTTTATACTTTTTCTGAGAATCGGACATAAGCTCTCCTCGCACAACTAAAGTGTACAGGCGCAACCGTTTTGACAACGCTGTGCGGTCATGTTGCAGTACAAGACATATCGTGACTATGCGGATAATTTACACCAATAAAAACAGAAAGATCAAGAGTATTCAGGGGCTGTTTCAAATAAAAGATTTTGCTCCTAAGGGATAGGCCATGATTCTTTTCCCTGAATCCCATATTTTCCCTTCACCGGAGCCGCCAAAGGATCGCGGGCGGATCTATCCTCTTTTTTTACCCTTTTCCGGCTGCGCCGTCCGTTGCGTGTTTTGCGCCCAGCATGCGCAGACCGGGACAGCAAGCACGGACGTGCTTTCAGCCCTTGAGCGCGCTGACCGGGATTTGCGGGAACGGGAAAGCCGCCCGGCCCTGGATTTGGCTTTTTTCGGGGGCACTTTCACCGCGCTGCCTCCTGAAGATTTTCGCGCTTGCCTCGATTTCGCTACCCGCTGGCAGGAACGGGGTCTTATCCGCCGGGTGCGCTGTTCCACCCGGCCCGATGCTGTTGACGCTCCCGTTCTGGCCTCACTCAAGGCGGCCGGGTTCTCCTTGCTGGAACTCGGCGTGCAAAGCTTTGACGATGGGGCGCTTGCCCGGTCCCGGCGCGGCTATACCGCTGCTGACGCTCGCAGGGCCTGTGCGCTGGTCCGGGATTCCGGCCTTGAACTCGGCATCCAGCTCATGCCGGGCCTGCCGGGGGCAAGGCCGGAAACAGCCTTGCGCGACGTGGAAGAGAGCGCGGATCTCGCGCCCGCTTGCGTGCGTCTGTATCCTTGCGTTGTGCTGGAGGGCACGCCCCTGGCCCGGACATGGCAGCAGGGAGAGTACGCTCCCTGGAGTCTGGAACAGGCCTTCGATTTTCTGGGATCGGCCTGCCTCATCCTGTGGCGCGCCGGAGTGCCTGTTATCCGCATGGGCCTGGCCCAGGAAGCCGGGCTGGAAAAAAAGGTGCTGGCCGGTCCTTATCATCCGGATCTCGGCGGCATGGCCAAAGGCCGGGCCCTGTACCTGTACCTGCGCGAACGCATAGAGGCCGTATCCCACGGCAATGCTCCGAGGGACGGCCTGACCCTGCATGTGCCGCGCATCTGGCAAGGCGCGTTCTGGGGTCACCGCGGATCCCTTGAACCGCTATACGCCGCCTTGGGCCTGCCGCGCAAAAATGTCCTCTGGTGGGACAAGGACTGTTTTGCCCTGGGAAGCCGGTAGAGGCTCCGTTATGCCGGTAGTGTCTTTTTTGACGCCCGAAGCATGGGATGATATAAAACAAAATTTGGAGGGGCAGAGCCCCTCCAAACCTCCCCGCAAGGGGACGCAGTAACACGCCGGTTTCGCCTCTGCCATGCTCGGCGATGCGAGTCACGCCAGCCTTTATGATAATGTGTTGCCCCCTTGACCCCGCAATTTACCAGAAAACAGCTTTGCTGTTTTCTGGCCATTGAGGGGTGCAGGGGCATCATGCCCCTGCCGGGGGAGTCTGAGGGGGCAGAGCCCCCTCAGGGCCAAACAAGGAGGCCCTAATGGATATACTCAAAAGTTTCGGTGTGATCTGCCGCATGATCAAGATAGAGCACTCCATATTCGCCCTGCCTTTTGCCTGGGCGGGCGCCATACTGGCGGCCGGGGGGCTTCCGCCGCTGGGGACGCTCCTGCTGCTGACCGTGGCTATGGTGGGCATCCGCTCTTTTGCCATGGCCTTTAACCGCATCGTGGATCTGCCCTTTGACCGCAAAAATTCGCGCAGCGCCGCCTGGCCGTTGGTCACGGGCGAAATCACGCTCTGGCAGACCTGGCGCTTCTGCGGTTTTATGGCCGCCGTGTTCGTGCTGGCCTGCATGGGCATAAACAGCGTCTGCCTCGCCCTGTCTCCCTTTGCCCTGCTCCTGGCCGCCGCATACAGCTATACCAAACGCTTTACCTGGCTCTGCCACTTCGTGCTGGGCGCGGTTATCGGGCTGGCTCCGGTAGCGGGTTGGTTGAGCGTGCAGCCGTATTTCGCCCTGCCTCCGATCCTGCTCGGTCTTGGCGTTCTGTTCTGGATTGCCGGATTCGACATCCTGTATTCCTGCCAGGACGTAAACTTTGACCGTGATATCGGCTTGCATTCCCTGCCGGTTCGCTTCGGCCTGCAAGGAGCCATGATCATTTCTGCCTTCTGCCACCTCAATACCGTGCTTTTCCTGCTCCTGGCCGGCCTGAGCCTCAGTCTCGCGCCCGGCTGGTATCTGACGCTGGCCGGGGTCGCGGCTATTCTCTGGTGGGAGCACCGGCTGGTCGGCCCGGACAAGCTGGAAAACATCCGCCTCGCCTTTGCCCTGAACGGCCCTATTTCCATACTGCTGCTGATCGGCGCGATTCTCGGCGTCTGGTAAACAAGATTATGCGTGAGCAAAAAGAACAAGAAAGGCTGGACAAAAGCCGTTCCAGCAAGAAGCGGGAGAGCACGGCCCTGCAGAAACGGGGGAAGGAACTGGCCGCGCTCGGCCCCGGCGTGTGGAAGACCCTGCCGCTTCCGGCGGGTCTTTTTGAAGCCCTGCATGACTTCCGCTCCATGAAGGAGCATGAGGCCGGACGACGGCAGATGCAGTACATCGGCCGTCTGATGCGGGAAGCGGACGCCGGGGAAATGGACGCTCTGCTGTCGGCCCTGGACGGCCTGCAGGCAGGTTCCCGGCAGGAAAAGGATGCCTTGCGCGCCATTGAAGCCCTGCGCGAACGGCTGCTCGACCCGGAGGAGAAAACCAGGGATGCGGCTGTGCGGGAAGCCTTGGCCGCAGCCCCGGCCTTGAGTGAAGCCAGGTTGCGCCACTTGGCCGGGGCCGCCTTGGCTGAGCGCGAAAAACAGCGCCCGCCCAAACATGCCCGTGAATTGTTCCGCTATCTGCGGGAGGCAATATTTGAGGCCGGCGCATAAGGCCGCGCATCAGGCTATGCTGACAAATGAGCAATTTTGTTCGACCGCAAGGAAGATGAGCCTGCTATAAGGGAGTGTACTCTTGTGGTACTCGACCGAAATAGCAGGCTCATCTGACGCAGCGGTCGGGCAAAAGGGCCATTTGTCAGTATAGCCTACTTACGCAATACGGCCTTCTCAATCACTACCGGCTCCACAGGCACGTTTTCGTGCCAGCCCGCGGAGTCGGTTTGGACGTTTTCAATGGCGTCCACCACGTCCTGGCCTTCGATAACCTTGCCGAACACGCTATAGCCCCAGCCTCTGGGCGTGGGTTCGGAATGGTTCAGAAAAACGTTATCCGAGGAATTGATAAAAAATTGGGATGAAGCCGAATGCGGATCGTTGGTTCTGGCCATGGCAATGGTATATTTGTCGTTGCGCAGGCCGTTATCCGCCTCGTTCTTGATGCTTGCGCGGGTTTCTTTCTCTTTCATGTCCGGGGTCATGCCGCCGCCCTGGATCATGAAGCCTTTGATTACGCGGTGAAAAATGGTGCCGTCGTAGAACTTTTCTTCAACATACTGTTTGAAGTTGGCCGCCGTGTCCGGGGCTTTTTCGTGATCCAGTTCTACTACGATCAATCCTTTGTTGGTGTGCAGTTCAATCACTGATGACTCCTTTTGTGCGTGTGCCCCTTGCGGCAACAACAATAAAACCGCCACAAAAAGCGCTATAAGATAATGTCGCATGCCCTTACTCCTTGGATTTCCGGCCCGCCATTATGACGACCGTTGCAGCCAGCCATACGCGGAAACAGAATCTAGATCAATCGAAGATGCTGCTCTTTGCGCGTGGTTTTGGCCACCAGCGTGGAGCGGGAGAGCAGTTCCCGCGAGATGGCGTCCAGAAAACGGGAAGGTCTGAGGCGCAGTTCCCGTCCGTAGAGCATGCGTTTGTCCGCATGGCTGAGATAGAGAAAATCCTTGGTCCGGGTTAAAGCCACATAGAGCAGGCGGCGTTCTTCCGCCTCATCTCTGTCCGGCGTCGTTGCGGCGCCCTTTTCCGGAAACTTTCCGGTCAGCAGATCCGGCCCGGCAAAGGGCAGCAGGCCGTCTTCCAGGGCGGGCAGAAAGACCGTGCGGAACTCAAGCCCCTTGGCCGCGTGCATACTGATGACCTGCACCTTTTCGCCCTTGGCCCGCACCAGCTCAAGCTCGTTCTGCAAACTGATCCAGGAGAGCAGCCCGGCCCAGCCGTTATTTTCGTTATATGCCTTGACCATGGCCCGGAAGACCGTGGATTGCCAGAACCGGTCGTCAAAGGGCGGGAAGGCGGCCAGGTAAGCGGCCACGCCGAGGGGGCCTTTGGCCAGCACCTTGTCCGGGCACGCGGGAACAGCGTGGTCCCGCTTTTCCTCGGTCACGGCAATGCCGAGTATGCGGCCCGCCGCGTGCAGGATAAGCTTCACCCGCTCATCAGCCCAGAAGGCGTCACCCACCGGTTCGGAAACAGGCACGCCCTTACGGGCCAGGGCCTTGCGGTACATGGAAGCCAAGGCATGGGTACGCACCAGCACGGCGATCTCGCCGGGACTGTGATCAGCTTCCTTGCCGTGCAGGGAGGGAGCGGCCGCGGCTTTGGCGTCCGCCAGCGTGTGGCTGCCAAGGCCGATCAGTTCCGCGGCCCGGTCGGCTATCCAGTTGGCCTCGGCTTCGACCGAAGGCGCGGCAAAGATATGGAGGCAGGCTTTCTCCTGTCTGGCCGGAATGAGCGGTTCGCCGGAAGCCTGCGGCCCGAGCACGCTGTGGGCCGCTTCCAGAATACCGCCCCGTGAACGGTAGTTCCGGGTCAGGTGGATGCATTCCAGGCTCGGCCAGACCGCGCGGAAAAACTCCAGGCTTTTGCCGTGGGCTCCCCGGAAACCGTAAATGGATTGGTCAGGGTCGCCTATGCCGAAAAAGCCTTCCCCGGAACCCGGAAACAAAGAGCGCACCAGGGTCAGTTGCAGCGGCGACAGATCCTGCACTTCATCCACCAGCACGTGGCCCCAGGGCGAGCTAAACAGACCGGCGGCGATCTGCTCCAGCCAGAATTCCGGCAAATCCGTGTAATCCGCCAGATTCCAGGCGGTTTTCTGGGCTATGTAGCGCTCTGCCATGATCCCGTATTCGGGCAGGGGAATCTCCAGGCGTTCACGGGCAAGATTCACGGCCTGCCAAGCCTCGCGGATGGTCTGGGGAGTCTCGTCCGGATTGGCTTCGGCAAAGACGCGCCGGGCATCCTCTTCGGACAGGAGCACGGGCACGTCAGCATGGGTTTTGTGCCACAATTCCAGGGCCAGAGCATGCAGGGTGTCGGTGCGCGGCAGCGGAGAGCCCGGCGCAAGGGCGGCGGTCAGCCGGGCGTCCATTTCGGACGCGGCCCGGCGGGTAAAGGTCACGGCCAGAATGCGGCGCGATCCGATGCCTTCATCCAGAAGATGCAGGATCCGGGCGATGAGCGTGCGGGTTTTGCCCGTGCCCGGACCGGCCAGTACCAGCACCGGACCCGGACCGGCGCAGACGGCCCGTTCCTGTTCCGGGGTCAGGCTTCCGGAGGTTGCGGCCTGAATACTTGAAGCGCCGGAGCCGCGTTCCGTTTCCCCGGCAGTGTCCGTGACTGTTGGGCTGTCCTCCACGACATCGGCAAAGGGGGCAAAGGACGCTCCTTCATCAGCGCAGGAAAAGATAAAATCTTCATCAGGGTCGGGTTGCCCGGCATCCTGCCGTCCGGATCGCCGCGTCTTGCCAGTTGCAGGGCTTTGCGCCGGGCCCTGCAACTGGCCGGACGGCGCGTCTTCCGGGATGTCGGGCGGGATGCCGGGCTTTTCCGGCGTGCCGGGCAAAGCCAGTCCCAGGGTCTGCACACCGCCCCGTTTGCGGGAAGCGCCCCCGGTTCCGCCCAGGATGTCTTGCCGCTCTTTGTCGCTGAACATGCGGACCACGCCGTACTCTCCGTCATATCCCCCTTGCAGATGCACCTCACCCCGGCGCATGCGGCCGACAGCCTCGCCCAGAGGCGGGGAAAAGCGGGTCAGATCCGCTTCCGGCACATCGCGCAGAATGCCCAGTTCCGGGCCGAACCGTTCCAGGACCGTAGCGTACATGTCGCCGACCTTGCGCGACTTGGGGCCAACGCCGAGAATCTCGCCCAGTATTTCCGCAAGGGGTACCAGAGAGACAAAGCCGTTGCCGTCCTTGCCGCCCTGTCCGTCGCCGGGCTGGTACTCGGGCTCGTCCCGGTCCGCCAGTTCCATGACCCGGTTGAACACGCCCACGGTGATCTCTCCTTCGCAAACCGGACAGATGCCGCCTAGCTCATTGGTTTCTTTCGGGCTGAGCACCACATTGCACTTGCGGTGCCCGTCCATGTGGTATTTGCCCTCTTCCGGGAAAAATTCCAGCGTGCCCTGGAACACGGTGTCTTTTGCCCGTTCGGGATGCTTCAGGGCTTGCAGCATGCCCCCATAGGAAATTTCACCGCTGAACACGTTGGCCTCGCGGCCCAGGTTCTCACCCGAATGGGCGTCCGAATTGGAGACCAGCCGGAAAGCATCCAGTTCGCTCCATAGACGGTTCATGGCCGGGTCAGAAGAGAGGCCGGTTTCCAGAGCGAAAATCTCAGAGGACAGATCGCCGTAGCAGTCTGTCAGATGGTCGAAGCCGGACTTGGAGCCGAACAGGGAGAACCAGGGCGTCCAGATATGGGCCGGAACAAGAAAGGCCTGGGGATGCGCTTCCAGCACCAGTTCCAGCAGGTCCCGCGAGTCAAGACCCAGGATGGGCCGCCCGTCCGAGTTCAGGTTGCCCAGTTCGCCAAGCTTGCGACTGAAAGCGTCCGCCGCCTCAAGGGTGGGCATGAACACCAGGTTGTGCACCTTGCGCACCTTGCCGCCCCGCTTGTAGATGGAGCTGATTTCACTCTGCAACATGAAGCGGGTCAGGGGAACGGACAAACCGGTGGCGTCTTCCACGGCTTCCCGCGCCGGCAGGGCCGGGCGTGTGCCGCTCAGGCCGTCAACAGGCAGTTCCGGCAGGACAGCAGCTACGTCCTCCGGCTTTTTCAGCATGTACAGGCCGCTGGCCTCGTCCATGATCAATTCGTCGCGCAGTTCGTCTCGCCACTTGGGATGGGTGAAATCGCCCGTGCCGAGCACGGCAATGCCTTTGAGCCGCGCCCAGGCGGACAAAAGGGGCAGGTTCAGCTTACGGCTGGTGGCTCGTGAAAAACGCGAGTGAATATGCAGGTCTGCCAGAAATTCTTGCATAGGGTGTGAAGGGGCTGTGAGTGGTGCGGCGCACTGGGGACTAAAACATCTACGTCATCCGGGTACGGTATCAGAAAGCTGAAGGGCTGACAATTGACGGTAGTGTCTCAGTTTGGTTGTGCTTGCGGGCAGGGCCGGGCCGCAGGTCCGGCCGCGCCGGTAGGCACTTAGAGCGACGCAGGCGGGCGCAGGGAGCTCCGCTCCCGGAGCATATTCCCGCCAAGGAGCGGAAGAAGGACGCGGGTGATCTTCTCGCGTCGGAAGGCAAACCGGGCTTTTGTCTTTATACTTCGTCAGAACGCCGATTTTCTTCGGGGCAGTACTTGAGTACAGCCCCTAGAAAATCGGCGCTCTTCCTCGTCTAAAACCAAAATACCGTCTTTTGCCCCCCGCCGCTCGAAAGTCGCCATCCGGCTCCTATCCGTCGCCTGTCGGCGACGAATGCGGGCCGGAGATAAAGGAAGGATGCCATTCAGAGGCGTCCGGTAAGCTAACGGAAACTCTCAAAATGGCTCCCTTCCTTAACGCCCCCGCAAGGGGCCGGGCCTGCGGTCCGGCCGCGCCGGTAGGCGCTTAGAGCGACGATGGCGGACGGAGGGGGCTCTGCTCCCGGAGCATCTTACCGCCAAGGAGCGGAAGAAGGGCGCTGTTCTTGCCGATTTCACGCTCTCCACGCACAGAGTTCATTCCATCTTCACACGCTTCGTTTAGAGTGCCTCACCAGCCGGAAAATTTTTTAATTCAAGGAGTTGTTTACCATGAACGATACTTCGGACACGCCAAAAAAGAACGGCCCCAAGGCCTCTGGTTTCATGACGGAGTTTTTTGGCCCCAATTTTTCCAAGGTATTTTCTTCCACCCTTCTGGCCCGCTCCGGGCTGATCGCCGCCATTGCTCTGGCCTTGTATATCCCCCTCGGCATGGTGAAAAGCGTTATTGAGGAGCGGGAACACCTGTATCGGGCAGCCAAGCAGGAGATCGCCGCAAGCTGGGGCATCGATCAAACCATCAGCGGCCCCGTTCTGGTCATCCCCTACGAAGTGTGGGAGGACCGCGCGGAGGCCGTCAAGGAGCAGGTCATGCGTATGATCAACGGGACGCCGCAGGAAGTGACGGAAACCAGGCACATCACCCGTCGGCACTATATTCTGCGCCACAAAATCGTCCTGCCTGCCCAGGTCGCTTTTGAAGCCGGGCTGGATACCGAGACCCGCTATCGGGGCATTCATCGACAGGTAGTTTATGCGGCGCCGGTTGCCATTCGAGGAAATTTTGCCCTGCCGGATGTCTCGGCCTTTGAACCCAGACTCCACGAGATCCATTGGGAAAAGGCGTGGCTCGCCATAGGCGTCACAGACCCCAAAACCATTGCCGAAACAGCTCCCCTGATGTGGGAAGGCACACCTGTTCCGGAATACCGTCCGGGTACCGGCGTGGAACGTATTCTGGGATTGGGTTTCCATGCCCCCGTACCCTTGACGGACCAAGCGGCAAATACGGAACAGGCATTTTCTCTGAGTTTGAAAATACGCGGCAGCGGCGGTATTTCCTTCACGCCCGTAGGAGAGCATACCGACATCAGGGTGACCAGCCCATGGCCCGATCCCAGCTTTCGCGGCAATCTGCTGCCTATGGAGCGCCAGATCAGCCCTGAAGGCTTTACCGCGCAATGGACTATTTCCAATCTGACCCGCAGCTATCCGCAGATCGGCGATCTGGTGGGGGATGCTTTTCTTGCCCCGCGGTCCATCCTCGACTTTACAGCCGGCGTGGACTTGCAGGAAACGGTTTCCCTGTACCGCATGAACATGCGGGCGACTCATTACGCAATACTGTTTATTGCCGCAACCTTTGCGGTTCTGTTCGCTTTTGAAATGGCCATACGGCAGCGCATGCACCTCTTGCAGTATGGCATGGTGGGGCTTTCCCTTTCCCTGTTTTATCTGGTACTGCTGTCCTTGGCGGAACATATCGATTTCAGGCAGGCCTTTACAGCCGCCGCCGCAATCACCGTAATCATGAACAGTCTGTATGTCGCCGCCGTCTTGCGCAGCAAAACCCGGGGCCTGCTCATGGCCGTGCTCCTTGCCGTTCTGTACGCCTTGCTCTTCTCCCTGCTGCGCATGGAGGACTTTGCCCTGCTTGCGGGCACGACCCTTGTCGTCGCCATAATGGGCGTATTGATGTTTTTCACCAGACGCCTGCCCCAGGCTCCGGTTCCGGTCGAGCAGTGATAGTGCTCCAGTTTGAGCAAAGCCGGTAGTGTCTCAGTTTGGGGTCAGGCGAGGACGAAAAACGTGGGTATCGTGAAGTCCGTCGCAGTCCAATAAGTATTGACACTCTTTGCCTTCACTGTCCATTAGGTTTCACAAAAGCCATTTTTGACCCGTTGCATCCATCTAAAACTTGGGTATTATCTTGGGTATCGAAAGTCAATGCCACACCCGATACCCAAGCCGTAAAGCTTTGAGCAGCAAGGACCGTGACAAGCATGGGTATCGGGAGAAAAATCCCTCATACGGAGTACCCACGATGCTCAACGATACCCTAATCAGAAGCTTGAAGCCCACAGAAAAGGCCAAAAAGCATT
>Ga0123353_10016825_pt1 | contig 10710 bp, 5 predicted proteins | sample TergutLab28metaG_3_FD_92763 | JGI IMG/M metagenome (GOLD analysis project Ga0123353, IMG submission 92763) | Labiotermes labralis P3 segment gut microbial communities from Petit-Saut dam, French Guiana - Lab288 P3 | ecosystem: Host-associated > Arthropoda: Insects > Digestive system > Gut ... | reverse complement strand
CGTGGTTTCACCACGCCGGGACGTACTGCGGGGAAAGGTCAGTTCCCGCACGGCGACCTTGCCGATCGGCGTAGGGTCGATGACAAGCTGGGGAATGACGCAGGAAAAGACGCTGCCTTTGCCGTATTCGCTGTCCACCTCCATCCGTCCGCCCATCTTCTCCACCAGGCCCTTGCAGATGGCAAGGCCCAGGCCCGTGCCCTCGATAAGCCGGTTGGTTTTGCTGTCGAACCTGGTATACGAGGTGAACAGTTTTTCAATGTTGCCGGCTGCAATGCCCTGGCCGGTATCACGGACGCTGAAGCGTATGGACACGCTGCCGGCTTGCGTTTCCTCCTCCGGCGCCAGCCCGATGCCCAGCGTGATCGTGCCCTGTTCCGTGTATTTGAACGCGTTGCTCAACAGGTTGTTGATCACCTGCTTGATGCGCAGATCGTCGCCGTAGAGCCAGGACGGCAAGTTTTCGTCTATATCCAGGCGACAATGGATATGTTTTGACTCCAGCCGGAACCTGTTGAGGCGGACGATGTCGTCAATAAAGCCGACAAGACGGTAGTTGTCACGCGTGAGGTCGAAGTGGTCCGTCTCTATTTTGGAAATGTCCAGAATGTCGTCGATGAGGTATAGCAGGTTATGGCAGGCGTCCAGGGAAATTTCCAGATTGGCGGCCGTTTCCCGGGGCAGCCGCTTTTGCAGTTCCAGGCCCAGAAAACCGATCACGGCATTGAGGGGCGTGCGCAGTTCATGGCTCATCTTGGCCAAAAACTCGCTTTTCGCATGGGAAGCCATCTCGGCGGCCTTGGAGATGACTTCCAGGGACTGGGCGCGCTCCTCCGCTTCCCGAAGGGCCATGCGATCGCGCAAATCGCGGATACAGGCCGCAACGCACCAGGCGCCTTTCCAGGGAATCCGTATCAGATACATTTCAGTCGGCAAGGGATCGCCTGAACTTGTACAATGCATCCATTCGTATTCTTGGCTGCCGGTTTCAAAAGCGGCGCGGATAAACGCAGCCGCTTTTTCCCTGCTGGGCGCCCCGTCGGGTTGGAATTCCGGATCGAGCTCATGATAGCGAGCCATATACTCGGCTCTATCGGCAAGACCGAACATGCGCAAGGCTGTCTGATTGCAGTCGATAATGTTGTGTTCCATATCAAAGAGGACGGCGCCCTGCGGTATGGCGTCCAAAAACACCCTGGCTTGCTCCTCCGCCTCCCGGCGGGCCATGCGTTCGCGCAAGTCATAGGTGTAGGATGCGACACACCAGCCGCCTTTCCAGGGAATCCGGAACTGGGTTTTTTCCGTCGGGAGCGTTTCCCCTGAGGCTGTGAGATGCATCCATTCGAATTTTTGATAGCCGGTTGCAAAGGTCGCACGGAGATTCGCAGCCCATGCATCCCCGCTGGCTGTGCCGTCGGGCTGAAATTCCGGCATCATCTCGGCAAAGCGATGAATAAATTCGTCTTTATCGGCGATGCCGAACATGCGTACGAACGCCTGATTACAGTCAAGAATATTGCCATTTTCATCCCACAGGACAGCCCCCACAGGTGAGGCATCCAGCAGTATCCTGCCGCGCTCCTCCGCTTCCAGGCGAGCCGCATACTCACGCAGATCGCGGGTGTAGGCCGCGACACACCAACCGCCTTGCCAGGGAAGACGAATCAGGATTTTTCCCGTCGGAAACTCTGCCCCTGAGGGCGCACGATGCATCCATTCGTATTTTTGGTAGCCGGTTTCAAAGGCCGCGCGGAGATACTCCTCTCTTTGCCTCCTGCTGACTGTGCCGTCGGGTTGGAATATTGGATTGAATTCATCAAAACGCGTCATATACTCGGCTTTATCGGCGAGGCCGAACATGCGCAGGCTTTCCTGATTGCACGCAAGCACATTGCCTTTCGCATCCCACAGGACAGCTCCCACAGGTGAGGCATCCAGCAGTATCCTGCCGCGCTCCTCCGCTTCCAGGCGGGCCGCATGCTCGCGCAGATCGCGGGTGTAGGCCGCGACGCGCCAGCCGCCTCGCCAAGGAGTCCGAATCAAGATTTTTTCCGTCGGAAACACTGCTCCTGAGGCTGTACGATGCAGCCATACGCATTGCTGGTAGCCGGTTTCAAAGGCGGCACGGACTAATACAACCATTTTTTCCGCGCTGGCAGTGCCGTCAGGCTGAAATTCCGGCATCATCTCGGCATAGCGCCGAATCAAGTCGCCTTTATCGTTGAGACCGACCATGCGCAAGAGCGCCTGATTGCAGTCAAGAAAATTACCTTCCGGATCCCACAGGGCGGCCCCTATGGGTGATGAGTCCAGCAGTACCCTGGCATGCTCTTCCGCTTCCCGTCGGGCCTCGCGTTCACGCAAATCGCGGGTGTAGGCCGCGACGCGCCAGCCGCCTCGCCAAGGAAGCCGCACCAGCGTCACTTCTGTGGGCAGCGGCTCCCCTGATGCGGTACAATGCATCCATTCAGCTTTTCGGTAACCGCTTTCAAAAGCCGCGCGGATATGCGCAAACGCTTCATCCCTGCTGACTGAGCCATTGGGCTGAAATACCGGATATAGGCTATGAAAGCGACGAGGCGCGTCGGATTTCTCGCTGAGACTGAACATGCGCAAAAATGCCGGATTGCAGTCTAAAATATTGAGTTCCGAATCCCACAGGGAGACGCCGAGCGGCGTGGCGTCCAGCAGTACCCTGGCGCGCTCCTCCGCTTCCAGGTGAGCCGCATGCGCACGTAAATCGTGGGTGTAGGCCGCGACACGCCAGCCGCCTTGCCAGGGAAACCGCACCAGTGTCACTTCTGTGGGCAGCGGCTCCCCCGAGGCCGTGCGGTGCATCCATTCGAATTTTTGGTAGCCGGTTTCAAAAGCCGCGCCGATAACCGCCACGCTTCTCTTCCTGCTGGTTGATCCGTCGGGTTGGAATTCCGGACTGAATTCGTGAAAGCAATGTATAACGTCGGATTTACTGGCGACGCCAAACATAAATAAAAACGCCTGATTGCAGTCGATAACCTTGTGTGTCGAAGCCCATAGAGAGATCCCTATGGGGGAGAAGTCCAGCAGCGCCCTGGCGCTCTCCTGCGCTTCCCACTCGTCATGCGTGGGGGATGTTTTCGTATCTGAATCCATAGCGCTCTCCCCGGCGCGACCGCGCGCCCCCGGAGCATTTGCACAGTTTATCCGCTCTCCCCGGCCGCGCCGAAGCGATGCGCCTTGATCTCCTTGAGCAGATACGCGCATCGCTCACGAGCCTCAGCATAATCCAGGGCATCGACCAAGCTGCAGACGGCTGTTATATGTTCTTCCAGGTTCTTGCGCACAGCCATCCTCCTTAGTCCGTTCACGGTTTCCTGGGCCTCCGCGGCGCGGTGGGACAGGCACGCGTCATGCAAACGAGCTACATAACGGCTGAGTTTCACCAGATCCGCCGGATCCGTCCGCTCCCACTCCTGTTCGCGCCGCTCGGCGGCGCGTTCCAGGATCTTGCCAGCATGCAGTCCCGTAAGCCTGGCTCGCAGACGCATCATGGCGTCGCAATAGTTTTGGATGCGCGGCAGCCAGTCCCTGACGCCGCCCCGCCCGCCATCCTGTTTGAGGGCTGTGCCCCCAGCGGCTTCCGCGGCAGCGTCCGCCGCCAGAACGACGGCCTCCCGCGCCAGTTCCTCCGCGCCGATGCCGGCGAAAAATTCCCGCAGCACATGCAGGCGCAGGGCGGTCTCCTCCCAGGCGTCGCCGCCGGGCAGAACCAGCAAAGGGTCGATGTAGTCGTTCAGTTCAGCCGTGAAGCGCCGCAGCATGCCGGCATAGATCTCCACGTTGCCTCCCGCGTTGGTCAAGCCCTTTTCCGCATCCAGCCCCGCAATGCCGGACAGATCGTGCACCAAGTTTTTTTGCGCGCCGCTCATGGGGTCCGGCGCGCCTGCCCGCAAAGGGGGGACTATGCCCCGCTGCCCCCGCCACGTCCGCGACGGACCAAGCCCGGCCGCGTCCTGCGCGACACACGCGGCCTCCGCGCTCTGGTCGTACACGCGCGGCAACAATTCCCGCAACACGTGATTCAACTCGCGCGGGTCAACGGGTTTAGCCAGACAGCCCTGCATTCCGGCCTGCAAAAAGGCGGCCTTCATATTTCTGGCAGAGCCCGCGCCGGGGCTCATGCCTACAATAAGACCGCACTGCGGGCGCGCCTTCTCGAGGAGCATGGCGGCGCTTTGGATCCCGTTCATTTTCGGCAAGGAATAATCCATGAAGATCAGGTCATAGCGTTGAGCGCTCAGTTTCTTAAGCGCTTGCTGGCCGCTTTCAGCGGCCTCGGCCGCGATGTTGTGCAAAAAAAGCAGATATACGCCCAACGCGCGGCTGACGGGGCTGTCGTCCACCACCAGAGCGGTGACGCCATCTTTGGCATACACATGTTCTGCGGCTTTTGCCGCCGCGTGCTCCACCAGGGACGGCTCGCCGGGGATCAGCGGTATCCTGACGGCATAGCGCGCTTCCATGCCATGCGGATCTTTCGCGAGGAAATACCCCCCCATGCGCGTGGCGAACTCTTCCATCTCGGTCCGGTTGAACCAACTGCGCAGACCTTCGTCCCCGCCTCCGGAAACGCCGCTGTGCCAGACATTAAAACTGACATAATCCCGGTCGCTCTCCTCGGTCAAATGCACCGCAAAGGTTGTGTATCCCACGCCGGGGTGCCGATCCATGGCATAGTCCAGCATCTGGGACACCGTCAGCCTGAGCAGTTCGGCATTGGCCCGGATGACCAAGGGCAGCCTGTCGTCATACCGGGCCAGGAAGCGTATCTTCATGGCGGATCCGATGTTCACGCCCCGATCCGTTATCTGACCGAAAAATGAAGGCAGATGCACATGCTGGAGCTTTGACAGGCTCTCGGAATCAGACGCCAAAAAACGCTGCAAACTCGTCTTCATGCCTTTGCGGAGATGGCTCCATGTATGCAACAGACCGGATTGCGCGGGCATCACGATTTTTCGCGGGACCAGAGGGTATAGACATTGTTTTGGTATCCCGTGGGCGCATCCATGTCCAGGGCTTCCAAAACCTTTTGCAGCAGCAGGCTGGGTTTGAAGGGTTTGAGGATATATCCTGCGGCGCCCGCCTCCGCGGCGCGCCGTATAAAGCTGCGGGAGGCATGCGTGGTGACGAAGACAACGGGGAGCTGCGCAAGGGCCGGATCTTCCCGGATGAGCGCCATGAGCTCAAATCCGTTATAGCCCGGCATTTCGATATCCAACAGCACAAGATCAATCTTTTCCCGTTTGAGCAGGGCAAGCGCCTGTTCTCCTTCCTTGACGAGACGGACATCGAACAGGGTTTCCAGTATCTTTTGGACGGCGATCAGATTCGACGGCAGATCGTCAACGGCCAGAATAACTTTTTTTCCGTCAGCGGCGTACATCTCGGCAGGTCTCCACCACGAACATGCGACGTATTTGATTGATGTGTAAAAAGTCTAGCCCCATGTCGCAGAAAACACAAGAAACGGCCTATGTATCGGTTTCCCGAACGGCCCTTGCAAACTCGCCTTTGACCCTTCGGAATGCCTGCACCAGAACAGGGTCAAAATGCGTTCCCGCGCCATCTTCGATAATTTTGCATGCTTCCTCGTGGGTGAAGGCCTGTTTATAGGGACGGACGGTCACCAGCGCGTCGTACACGTCCGCGATCGCCATCAGCCGCCCTTCCAGGGGGATATCCCTGCCCTTAAGTCCCAGAGGATAGCCGCTGCCGTCCCATCTTTCGTGGTGGGAGCCCGCGATGACCAGGGCATGGCGCAAAAAAGCATGCTCGTTCGTGTGGAGCATGATTTTTTCTATGGCGCCCACCCCCACCGTCACATGCGTTTTCATAATTTCGAATTCTTCCGGGGTGAGTCTGGCGGGTTTGTTCAAAATAAGGTCGCTGATGGCGATTTTGCCCACGTCGTGGAGCAGCGCCGAAGCAAAGAAAAACATCTGATCCCAGGTACTGATTTCCTCCGCGTACGTTCCTTCCCGGATAAGATCCCCGATCAGGGCCTCCAGGTAACGCTGGGTGCGGACGATGTGGCCGCCGGTACGCTTGTCGCGACATTCCACCAGATCAGCCACCGTGGAGAGTACCGCGCTTTGCAGCGTAAGCACTTCCCGGGTCTTGTCGCGCACCTTGATTTCCAAATTGTCCGCATAATCCTTCAGGGCCGCCCGGCTGGCCAGCAATTCCCTTTTCTGCCGTACAATCAAAAGCTGATTGGCGATGCGCTGCAGCACCAGGGCCTCGGAAAAGGGCTTGGCTATGTAATCCGCCGCACCCAGCTCAAGGCCCGCCAGTTCACTGTCTTCATCGTTTTTCGCCGTGAGAAAGATCACCGGGATGTCCGAAAAGCGCGCATCGGCCTTCATCTTTGTGATGGCTTCGTAACCGTTCATTTCCGGCATCTCGATGTCCAAAAGCACCATGTCTGGAAGAACGTTGTCGAGAATTTCAAACAACTTGGCCGCAGACGGCGCGGGATAGACCTTGTAGAAGGGCTTGAGCATGTGCCTGCCCATGGTCAGGTTCGCCATGTTGTCATCAACCATAATGATTTTATGACGAACGAAATCCATGTCCCCTCCCGTTTTACGCGAGCAACGCCGAAAGTCTTTCTCGAATCTGCGCGAAATTCATGCTCTCCACATTGCTTTTCAGCCAGGCCACGAGGCCTCCGTCGAATTCGTAGACATACTCTTCGATCTCAGCCATGGCTTCGTCCACCTCGTCCATATCGTAGTTCCGGCAGGCATCAAGAAGCTTCGACAACATTGCCTCATCCGGCTTGTTCCGTTTGGGCTTTGGGTGCTCCTCGTCCATGTGGCCGAGCATGTAGTTGATATCCGCCACAAGCTTCCAGGCGACTTTCAGGAAGATGGGGTTATTGGCGATCACAAAATCGAAATCCCCGGCCATGGCCGCTTGCGCCAGGTCGTGCGCCCTGGCGCTTACCATGCCCGCGCAGATGCCCTGGCTTGAAGCCTTGATCCCGTGAAGCGCAATGGCGTAAGCGGCCAGAGTATTCTGATCCACCCCGGCAGCCGCCTCAAGGAGAGACGGGGTGTGTTCCGCGAACACACGCAGGACTTCCAGAAAGGCTGTCGTGTTACCGCCGAAACGCGCTATCCCCTTGCTCATATGTAGCCCGGCGATGCCCCCCTCAATGTTCCGCCGGTCGATGCCGCTCCTTCTTTCCGCAACGGATCGTCTCTCCCGTCCGCTACGCACGGCCGCAGGCGCCTTTTCCATGTTCTCGTCCCGCACCCATGCCCGGAGCACGGCATCAAGGGAGGCCGCTTCAAGGGGCTTGGGCAACACAGCCTGGAAACCCCTGCTCAGAAACCTTCCCGCCTCCCCCGTGTCAATGCTGGCCGTAAGGGCTATGATAGGCACAGTTCTCGCGTATTCGCTTCCTATGTCCTCCCGGATGCTCCTGACGGTTTCCATGCCGTCCATCTCGGGCATCAAGTCATCCATGAACACGGCGTTGTAGCGGATGTGCCCGGCACGAATGGCGTCGACGGCCAACCGGCCGTTCGTCACGCAGTCGACATGCATCCCGTAGGGCTGCATCATTCTTTTCGCCATCTCCAGATTGGCGACAAGATCGTCCACCACCAGCACCCACGCGTACGGCAGACGAAGGCTCGGCTGTCGCGAGACCCGGGCGCGCACGGCGATTCCGCGCTTCCCACGCGGTGGTTTCGACCCGGCATGACTCATGCGTCTACTCCCCTCCTGCAAAGCAGCAGGCTACGGATTCCATTTATTTATTATAAAAAAGTTGGCCGCCAATGTCCAGCCGCAATCCGTTTGAACACAGGCTCTTTTCATCCGGTAAAAGGCATGGCATACACACAGCAGGGGCGCTCGCCCGGGTCGAACAACCAAAGTGTTCAGGGGGCAGCATGTCCGACCAACAAGGTCTTCCATTCCCATACGGCACTCCAGGCCTGTCTCCGGCAGCCGTATGCAGCCGCCGGACTTTCATCAAAACTTCGGGCTGCGTTCTGGCCGGTCTTGCCGTCCTGCGCGGCTCGGAACTGTTCGGCGCGCAGCCGCTTGTCATCACCAGCCAGGCCACAGGTCTGATCGTCGGGCTGCCTTCCCTCTGCGTCGGCTGCCAGCGTTGCGAACTGGCCTGTACCGAATTCAACGACGGGAAGGCCGATCCGGGCCTCACACGCATCAAGATTGACCGCAACCTGAAGTACGGCCCGTCCGGCATTCCCGGGCAAGACAAACTCGGCGCCTTCGGCAACGGTCTTGTAGTGCAGGATACCTGCCGCCAGTGCCCCCATCCCGTGCCCTGCGCCACGGTCTGTCCCTACGGCGCGATTATCGACGAAGCAAAGAGCGGCACACGGATCGTGGACGCGCAGAAATGCGTCGGCTGCCGCCTGTGCCAGAACGCCTGCCCCTGGGGCATGATGAGCTTTGACGAGGAACGAGGCACGGCCGCCAAATGCTTCCTCTGCGACGGAGTGCCCAAATGCGTCACGGCCTGTCCTGCCGGGGCCTTACGCTTTGTGCCGTGGCGCAATCTGACCAAAACGCCGCCGCGCGTGCCCCTGCTCGCCCCTATCCCGGCGGAACAGGCCGCCGGCTGCGTAGTGTGCCATACGTAGCAAACTCTGTTGAGGAGAATATCATGGCTGCGAAATACGGCGGCTGGGCCGGACAGGTACTGCGGGTGGATTTGTCCACGGGCGCAATCCGCAAAGAAGACACTCTAGAACGCTACATGGATGTAATCGGCGGCACGGGCATCGGCTACAAGGTATTGTGGGAGGAAAGCGGCGCGGACGTGCAGCCCTTCGATCCGGCCAATAAACTCATTTTCGGGGTCGGCCCGCTGGCGGGCACGGGCGTGCCGTGCAACGGCCGTACGGCCGTGACTACGCTTTTCCCCACCTGCTGGCCCAAGCCGCTCGCGGCTACCGGGCATATGGGCGGCACCTTTGCCGCCAAGCTGAAATATGCCGGCTTTGACGCCGTGATCATCGAGGGCCGAGCCGACAAACCCGTGTGGCTGCACATCTGCGATGGTCAAGCGCAACTGCGCGATGCGCGCCATATCTGGGGCCAGGGCATCAATCGCGCGGATCAGGAAATCAGCCGGGAAATAGGCCCGGACTGTTCCGTGGCGGCCATCGGCCAAGCGGGCGAGCGTTGCGTGCCCATGTCGGTTCTTATCAATGCCAGGTCGCATTCCGCCGGAGGCGTGGGCGCGGTGCTGGGCGCCAAGAATCTTAAAGCCGTTGCCGTGCAGGGCAGTCGCCCGGTGCATATCGCGGCGGACAAAGGCAGGTGGGAGGAACTCATAAAACTGCACCTGCGCCTGCTGGGCGCGAACAATCAGCATGTGGTGCCGAATTTTCCCAGCCCCGGAAGCGAGTATTATCATCCCGGCTCCCGTTGGAACGGCGCGCCGGGCAAGCGCTGGGGGGCTGCCGATCCGCCGGTGCAGCTTACGGACGACATCTATTCCCTAAACCGTATCGCCTTCCGCACCAACAGCGCGGCCTTTTTCCTGGGCGACGGGGCCTGGAAATACACCGTGCGCGGCAACGGCTGCCATAGTTGTCCGATCCGCTGCCATACCATCATCAAAGACCCTGGCGTGGCCGCCAAATACGGCATCCGCGAAATAGCCCAAAATACCTGCAGCGGCATGAACTTCGGGCGGGCCTTCTTCCCTTCTCTGCTCAAAGACCGGGGCGACGCCGGGCGCGAAGCCTGCATGATGGGGATGCACCTGGCGGATGATCTCGGCATTTGGTGTAACTACGGCCAGCTACAACGCGATTTTGTCCGCCTGTACAGGGAAGGCATTTTCAAGGCAAAGCTCGGCGCGGAGGAATATTCCTCCATCCCCTGGAAAAAATGCGACGAAGGCGAGCCGACCTTTCTCATGGACATTTTGCCGCGCATTGCCGAAAAGCGCGGCGAATTCGGCACGGTGCTCGGCCTCGGCACAGGTTACATGCTTGCTACATGGGGACTGGATGCAACACGCTGGGGAGCGGACCCCGCCACCGCCTATTGGAAGATGGGACATCCCAAGCACCACGCCAATGAAGACGACGGCCAGTGCGGGGTGATCATCAACACCCAGTACAACCGCGACGCCCAGTGCCATTCGCACAGCAACTTCGTGCGCAACGGTCTGCCTATACACGAGCAGAAGCGGCTGGCCGAAAACCTCTGGGGTTCGCCCGAGGCCGTGGATGCCGTGGGCGATTACACGCCGGTCAACATCCACAAGATGAAACGCGCCAAATGGGCCGTCTTGCGCAAAGAATTGCACGACAGTCTTTCCCTGTGCAACTGGATGGGGCCGTGGGTGGCCTCGCCGCTCAAGGAACGCGGCTACGCGGGCGACGACAGTCTGGAATCGCAGCTCTATTCCCTGGCCACCGGGCACAAGGTCTCCCGCGATGAACTTGATCGCATAGCCGAACGCATCTTCACGCTCCACCGCGCCCTGACCATCCGGGGCATGCGCGAGCCGAACATGCGCGCACGGCACGACCTGTGCCCGGACTGGATCTATGTCGATAAAAACGACAGGCCCGCCTTCAGCAAGGGCACCATCCGCATGGACCGGGCCGACATCCGGCTGGGACTCGATATGTTCTACGAGCTGCTGGGATGGGATAAGGCCACCGG
>Ga0123353_10016823_pt1 | contig 10710 bp, 8 predicted proteins | sample TergutLab28metaG_3_FD_92763 | JGI IMG/M metagenome (GOLD analysis project Ga0123353, IMG submission 92763) | Labiotermes labralis P3 segment gut microbial communities from Petit-Saut dam, French Guiana - Lab288 P3 | ecosystem: Host-associated > Arthropoda: Insects > Digestive system > Gut ... | reverse complement strand
CAGGAAAAATGATCTCCTGATGATGAGCTTACCGAAAGCTCGAAACATAAAGAGAATGAATGACGACTACCCATGAAAATAAAGGATAGTCCACAAGTGACATCGTGTTGGTTATTTTTTAAATAAATTGGTTAAAATGCATTTCGAAGTGTACGAATTGGTACTCTGGTGATATGACTTACCCAAACACATCCTCCTTCGGACACGAATTAATACAATGAAATGAAACGTTAGACAAGTGTCTGTGGTATAGTAAATTATACGAACTAGTACGTTGTAATGGGTGGTAATTAATGTACTGCTTGGTCTTGTGGTTGGGCGAACTCCTTTCTCCAGCGTTCTCCGTTTTTAGACGCTTCCGTAAAATTGCGAAAAGCGACTATTAGCTTTGTCATGTCTGTCCATCCGTTTGTCCGCATGAAACAACTCGGCTCCCACTGGACGGATTTTCATGAAATTTGATATTTGTTTATTTTTCGAAAATATGTCGCGAAAATTCAAGTTTCATTAAAATCGGACAAGAATCACTATTACTTTACATGAGGACCAATATACATTTTTTAAAATCATATCTCGCTCAGTTCTTCTCGGTATGAGAAATGTTTCAGACAAAAGTTGAAGAGAAAATCAAAACACATTAAGTGTTCAGCAATATTTTTCCGAAAATCGTGCCGTTTATGAGATAACATGAAAAAAATATTTTAGAGCCGGAGAGACCACGAATGAAAATAGGGCGCATGCGTTTTGCTGAACGCCTAAGGCTACAAACATACACACTGAAAATATGTAATACTTATTCCTTTTCCGCTGTGACAATGGTTACACCAACGCGCCTCATTGGTATGTTATACATACATTGCCTCTTTTGCTCCTTCTGTGGCCTGCTTAGAAGATGGCTGTAACCAATCCGATGGTGTCAGTGATATTTACGTTCACCGTTGTTACTTTGCTTGATAACCACGAATGTCCCTGTATAAGAGTGCGAGGCCCTGGTAGTAAATGGTAGAATATTGGTAATATGAATATGATATTCGCAGGATTCTTTTAATAAGAAAGCAGTGTTATTATTTCCGTGTAGATTGTTGTTAGGAAAACGAGGGCAAGAAACGGTAGATTTTCTGACTGATCAGCAGTTACTACTTTAACAATGAGATTCCATGCAGTTGCCAGCAGATATATTGTGAATGATTTCCTGTATTGGCCAGGTTGTTAAGTACTGACGTACAGCGAGTTTCTTATCCGTGTGCCGCAGAGTGAAAGGAAACTTGTGTCACGTAGACTATTTGACTCATTTCAACACATTTGGTATATTTTGTTTAATATTTGATGTGTTTAAAATCTTTCATTACGCTCGTGTGCTAGTAGATAATTATTATCTATGAATTGCTGTTTTTGTTCAAATTCTAAATTATTTTAAGACATCTTGTAAATAAACCAACTTTGTGCACAATTTTTTTCTTAGTATATTTATATTTGTCAATCTGTACACGTTTAGGGCTGCTATTGGCTCATCACCAGGAGAAACAACTGTGTTTATGCGACACTTGGTGCTTTTTATTCTGTGTGGGTGACTGTCTGGTATGCAGGGTGGAATTCCATAGCAGCCCGAAACATGTAGAGATGGACGAATATAAATATACTAAGAAGAAAATTGTACAGAAATTTGGTTTATTTGTAAGATTATACAGAGATGCACGGTCAACAAAACATAAAAAATTTTAAGACTTTTTCTCAACCCGACAAGCACTGGTGTGGACCACATTTGCTCTTGCAAGCAGGTGGATACTCTATCAGCCAACGTATTTTTATTCTGGTGTTGGGGGGTTGGTTATTGTTCGCCTCGAACTGGAGTATTGAACCTTTGGATAAGTGTAATGTGAGTGGTGAATAATGCGACCCCAGTTGGTGGGAACTAACTCACACCTTCTTTCAAGTTTCTTGAACCAACTTGATGGCAAATTCGCGTGTCTAACAGTCTTTAATCTTTGCCTTTTAATTTGTTCTTCTTCACAGCATCTGACAGAGTGTGTTGACAAATGAAAGCAACATTGATTTTTGATCCATAAAGGCACATTGTTTGTGTTTTCTGTAACACCAGTAACAGAAGACTTGGTTGAATTGTGTAGCCTACAAAGTATACTGATGTATGTTTTCTGTAAACCCCATAAAGTGAAAATTGAATTTTCGGAAGAACGTATTGAAAGCCAACATGAATACTTTATTAGCAGGTCGCACTATATATTTTTTTGTGCTACAAAGAAGTACCACAGAGGTGAGGAACCCAATCACCACTTCGCTTGATGGTATTGACAAATATAAAATATCTGAGAGTTTTTAATTCGGTCTGGGAATTTAGAATTGACTCTAGTTCTTTTTGACTAAAAATAATATAATTTCACCTTTCAGTTGGATGGTTACTGGCAAGTGTAATAGTTTAACATGCAGTGTATATTAGAATTTTAGGTTCAAGGGACCATTGGTAAACTCATACAGCTAATTATTGGTTCACCTGAAACAACATTTATAAATGTCATAATCGATAACATGTAACAGAACTAGCTGAACCTTCGGTGCAGTATTGGATTAGCTGATTATGTTCTTTGTTCATACTGCAAAACACAATAAATAATCCATACAGGCGATGATATTTCAACCTGGGTTAGTAAATCAATCAATCAACCAGTGCTTAATAATCAACTGGTCCTGCTGCATATTACAATGGAGAGGGTTGTGGATTGTGGGAGAGCTGATTCCGAAACGTCCCACAGTCCAGTGAAGGTTTATATATAAAACGTAGCTTATTTGCATTTAACCTTTGTCCTACTAACGCACCAGATCCTTTTAAAGTCCGGTTTCGAAGTTTCGCTGCCTGCTGTAAATCGCATTTCACGCCGGAACACCATGTCGTGATAAACTGACACACGAATGCTGTGCTCTGGAAATGCTTGTTGTTGTGATTATGCAGTTGATGTAACCATACTTCTGAAGTTTCTAAATCCTCAAGCCGACTGGTGATCGATGGAAGCTTATGAACAGACACGGCTGAGGGAATATTGGAGAGAAATTATATGATGCATTATCCCATTGACTGTATTTTAACATTTAGTGCTGCGCAATTTACTCTTGACCCATGCATTAAATGTGATTGGTGTGCCTTTTTCGTACTTCCTGCTGAATAATGTCGTCTATGAAGCGAGTGTTTCAGCTGAGTTAAGAGACATAATTTAGTGTTTGATTTGTAAGCTACACGATTCATGAAGGAAAGAGGCTTTGAATATCTAATATATTCTAAGATTTAACTTTCGTAGTGACAAAAATTCACTTGCCCCCAAATTTGCTTTTCATAGTCCTGGCAAAAAAAGGATAAAATCCGAAGTTCATTAGCCTGTATTTTTTTTTTTCAAAAGTCAGTGTAGTTAATGTCAGACAGCTGATTTCATTATCCAACAGTGCACTAATTTCATTGGAAGAGTTCTTGGGAAGTTGACGGTCGCTCAATTGATCAGTATATTCCAGGTATTTTATGCAAGACGGAGGTTCATTATGTTCAGATGCATCGGCGGTGGGCCTGTCGAATCCAATTACGTGTTGAAGGTACTATGTAATATTATTTAATAGTGACGGTGAGTCATATGTGCTAATGATAAGCGAACAACTGAATTCGATTCGATAGAGTATTCTTTTCCAAAAACATTTAAAATTTATTCAGGCATGATCGTATAAAAACAAGTTTCAGTTTTTGAGGCAAGGTTGATAATCTAGAACGGTGCCCTCAAGGGTTTTCAACAGATACCCAAATTAAAAGAAAAAATATACCCACAATCTGCTGCATAATAAAATGACAGTTTTTTAAAAACAAAATTTGATATAATGTTAGAGAACAGAAACTTACTCTACTCGTATGTCAATTCTGTAGGGGTCTAGCAATGCAATATTCCACTCAGATTTCCTAGGCGTCTGGTTCTTGTCCATCGTTTCGATTCAGAACAATAAAAAACCAAGACAGGCAATGTATGAATAACGTCACATTGAGGCGCGATCATGCAACCATTGTTGCAGTGGAAAAACGAGTATTACACAACCAGAATATGTGTATTTGTAGCCTTAGGTATCCAGCATGCATTGCGCATGCGTCATATTGACGTCTGTGGCCTGCCCAGCTCTGCAGTATTTTTCCACATTATCACATAAACGGCACGATTTTCGGAAAAAAAAGTTATTGAGCATAAAATGTGTGTTTTGATTTTCTCTACAGTCATTTCTGAAACGCTTCTCATTCTAAAAAAATGAGCGAGATATGATAAAAAATGTATATCGGTCTTCATGTAAACTACCCGTTATTGTTGTCAGATTTTAATGAAATTTGAATATTCACAAAAGATTTTCGAAAAATTCTCAAATATCAAATTTAATGAGAATCCTTCCAGTACGAGCCGAGTTGTTCCACGCGGACGGACGGACAGACGGACAGACATGAAGCTAGTAGTAGTATTTTGCAATTTTGCGAAAGTGCCTAAAAAGGAACCAACCCTTTCTGTTGACATCCGCAATAGAGAGGTTAGGTGGCATCTCAGCACATGGGTGTGACAGAAGGACTTTCGCTTGCCAAGTGGACAACTGCCCTTGTATGCGCACCTGGATTACGGACTTTTTCGCGGGGGTTATATAGCATGTGCCCTAAATTTTACGATTTTAATTATTTGAATACAAAAGGAAATTCACAACTAAGGCAAAGAGTGAAGTTGACACTTAATGGTACATTTTCTGGAGATCAAATTTTACGTAAATCCGTTCGGCCGTCCTCGAGTTCTTTCATTCGTAGCGGTAGACGGCTGGACGTGTGGATATTAGTAAGCGATCAGCGGGATTGTGAGGCGCGTGAAATGTACTGGCCGCGAAGATGGAGCTTTGACTACACCAAAAGGCCTGGAGACTCTCTAGACCTGATTTTACACAAGTTGTTTTTCAGACTTATCATATTGAAGATCCACGTACAGTGATCTATTTCTTGTACTTGGGTATCTTGTAACAAGGCTGCAAATATCTCGAAGAGACAGCTCTTTGCATGACACCAGATATGACAGTCAGGCGCAAGAATGGAAGGCATTAAATGACAGTTAACCGCACCAGTAACTAGGTTAAATTAGAGAAACAATGGAGCGAAAGAATTAAATTATCCTTTTGCAACATAGAGACGGCGTAGTCTTATGTGTGCATATATGACCATGTGTACTGCAACAATGCATGGACACCGTGTCAGGAATGGTGTAAACTCATAAATTTGTGGCCTACACTTTGGAAGAGTGATCGGAAAGGGGACAGGGTTTCGTAACAGACACACCTATCTCATCCCCTTCTCCACGTCATCTGTGCTGTGTGTGATTTATCTCGGGTGGCCAGACCTGTTCAGGGGGCGGAAACAATTTGCATGGAGTAAATTGAAGTTAAAATGAACATTAATGTGGATCATCGCTCATTAGGCATTATGCAAGATGGTGTGCTCATCTCTCATGCTGTAAACGTGGAGAAATAGTCTGAGAAAAAATGCGAAGGTGGAGCAGTAAACAGTCATGATGAACTGTCTGCTATCCGTCAGTGCACCGATCCTGAGAATTGTACACCACTCGCTCTGTTGTTGCGTGCAAACACGGTTAAAATGCAATTAATCACGAATTTTCACAACACAAAATGCGTTAAATATAGGCTTATGTGAGTGCATGCAAACGAGCATTATCTCCTACTTAAAATTACTCTCGTTTCAGTAGGTTTTCTATCTGTGGAATGTACGGTACAAATCAGGCGAATCATCAGTCAGTACGCGCACTGTGGGAATATCAGTGAAGTACAAGTGCAAGTGTTTACTGGATAGATACACCAGCAAAACATACCACAAAACGTAGTTTGAAAATGCGGTAATATTAATAATAGCCTACACTTAAATACACTTAAATAACGGCGGTGAAATGTAGTGTTAGTGATCGGTAACACTAAATGTAGTGTTAGTGATCGGTAACACTAAATGTGTACCTGAAACCTTAGCGTGTTGTGGGTGGAGGCAGTGGATGTGATTAATGCTGCTTGCAGGACTTGTTTTCAGCATCCTCCCCTTAGCCCTACTTTAACTAACCCATTCTGATGGGAACCAACAGCTAACCTGTAGTAAAGCGGCAATACATCTCTCGTCCGATACAACTTATTTTCTTATTACCTCCCTAATTGCATCATTTGTCACTTATACTGTGTAGGACTCCCTGGTGTGAACCGTAAGCCCTTTAAGTTATCTGGTGCCTCGAATATTACATGTAAGTGATTGCCTTGCTAGGGCTTTTAGCTGTATGGAAATGATATAGGAAGGTGGTATTGTTCGGAGTTCCTCTAGAGTACGAGCGAGCTGTGAAATGTGTAATATTTGTGTTCGTCCTAGAAATCAAGGAATCGTAACATTGTGTAATTATATCGGAATCTACGACAAGTTCCGACAGTGGAGATAAAATGTGCACATTTTTGTCGGAAATACGTGTGGATTAATTTAGTTCACATGACGACGTATAACAGTGAAATTATATGGAATTTTGGGGACAAGAATTTCTTACCAAGATGTACTTGGAGCCATAGTTTTTAAAAACTAATTCTAAATCAGAGCATTTATAATTTTTGCATTTCATGTGGACACTGTGTACTGCGGTTTACACTTACTGGACTTTAAAATTGAAAAGTTCCCTAAAAGCATTTCACTGAGCAGTAGACGCAAGCGGAGGATTTCCATGCATTTTTCGTGTTATGTTCCAATCCATGCCACTATGAGGATCTGTCAAACGAGCGGTGTGCAGAGAGAGAGACTTGCATATCTTTGTGCATAAATGCATTGAGGAAAATGAGGTAAACAATAAGAATGGCATAACAGACCCAAAATGGTACAGCCTAGAATAGGTGATTGTAGGTTTTGTTTAAAACCAGCAAGTTAGCGGATTATATTACAGACGAGGCGCACGGATCGCTCTATCCGCTCAACATACCACCCTAACTGCCTTCTGTCTCCTTAGTTCCGCAGGCATTTCGACTGGTCCAACTAGTTGTAAGTTCAGTGGAGATCGTTTGCTAATTCTGTCGGAAGGAAAACAGAAAAGGGAACCGATTTCTTTCTTACTTTAAGAGTGCTGAGAACTCGCTAGGAGGGGCAGGGTCCCTGTCCCAACCTGATCATGCGAGGTCGTTTTTTATTTATCGGTTAGAAATGGATATCGAAAACTTTATTTGGAACTCCATGATATATACCACTATTGATGCTGCTGCTGAACTACTACAACTACTATTACCACCACCACCACCACCAGTAGTAGTACTAATAACTCTGAAAGCAATAAAGTTAGTCTGTAAGATATTTAAAGTTTCCACCAATCAACAAATAATTCCGAGCAGAACTGATCAAGCCGGTGCGAGATTTGATGTTCTCATTGCGAAGTTGCTGAACATTCTTGTTACCGAGATTTCGAAGGAACTTAGTGCTTCTACCTTCAAGGTTAAACAGTTCAAGAAAACAACCAACCTTAGCGTGATCCTAGGAGACTAAGATGCTTCTTTTTTTTCGAAACGTCGGGAACAACTAACCCGACGACGCAACGTCAAAACCTTGAAGACCTTACCATAAAGTCTCTTTCTCTGCTGATTTCAAATCATGAATAATAATAATAATAATATTTTGAAATAAACTCTTCTGGTACTATCATGACATTGCATCTGTCGCATGTAATATTAAATATTCTTACCATTGTGTGATGGCTGACATACGAACAGTCTTCAAAGCTTTACGTGCAAGTATATGTGCTATACAGCCTCATAGCAAACATGTGAGTGAAGTGCCTAGCTTCACAGATTGTTTAGTTATGGTCACGAAACTGAAAGCTATGAAGAAGTTGCTTAAGTAGTGTTGGGCTTCGCAAGAGTTGTTAATCAGGCCAAAATATAGCTACACCAGAGTAAAATCTGCAATAGACTCTTAGAAAACAAGACATAAAATGTACCAGGGGACACCAAAATGCTACACAATGAACCCACGACACAATATATCCAAAATTATTTTAGACGAATCTAAATGCTTTAAGATATTTTTTTCTACTCCACGAAGGTTTCTTATAGCGTGTACTTTACACCTAAAATCGATTGAGTTGACTATGGAGGTCACGTTAGGTTCACATAATTGTAAAACACTGTAATTTGTAGTCTTCTAGCTAACATTTAAGAATAACCTCAGAGAGTAGTCTAAATATGTAATGTTGAATGTACATACGTAAAGTGATTCTGACGTTTAACCTACACATTTGCATTGACCGTCTGGAAAATAACTGCCTCATAGGAGTCTTAACATACGATAAAACTTTGTTCAAGAAAAATAAGATATTTTTTAATTACCAGCGTGACAGTGCGACAAGAAGACTGAAGAATCGTACTGCTCGTAACAAGTAAATAGAATTCATTATTAGGTTGCAATATTATTGACTCTTAAGTAAGTACAAATGCATTTTTTTTAAATTTTCACCGTGTTCTTTAAGTGATAATTCATGGGTCCTGGAAGGCAAAGCAAAGTTGTTCCTTTCCACGTCATGAAGGCATGTAGGGCAGTAGATCTATTGCTCCAGTCTTTCTTAGCCCCTGTCGTAGCTGTAAAGGAATGGGTAACTTCACACCCCGCTCCCTTTAGCCCCGGGAAAGAAACCCGTTTCCCCTCGAATAGGAAGCTAGGTGGACCTCAAAGCCAGTCAGGTGTTTTGGAGAGAGAAAACCGCCTGCCTGTGCCGGAATTCGAACCGCGAATTGTCCAGCCGAGACCTAGTCTCTCTACCGAGTACGCTGTTGCGGTTTCCTTAGTTCCTTTAAAAATCCAAAATTATGAATTTTAATAACTCGATCGTATAAAACTCCGTTCAATTCGGCGCGCCCTTTCCGGAATCGACGGCTTTCCCGATGCTGGCTTTCCAACAGAATTCTCAATGAAGAACCTCAGGGAAGCTCCGTGTAAAATGGGGAAAGTGTTCCTGGGGGTTCGGTTCCTCCTTGCCTCATTAGTTACTAGTAGCTTCATTTACAAATTAACAAATTATTGTACCTGGTATGCAAAAAGAATACGAGACACGGTTGGGCTCAGTTTCGCTTTAATGCTGCTAGAAGCGATGTGGCGACTGCTGAGAGCTACACTGCCTGCAAGGGAGGGTACGTTGGATTCAGTAATGGATTGCGTTAGGGGTTATTCCTGAACACCGCTGTAAAGGGAGCGAACTGCATTCGATTTGTGGAGGTGTTTGTGTATACAGAAAAGGGGTAGCAAACGAGGGAGGGAGGTTGTGTTTATCAGAGCACGAGAAGGATAGTAGATTTAATCAGATCAGACATCTACAGCCCACTAGACCACACATGCCATTTGCAACTGCCAGGCTAGCTTTCCCATCCCACGTTATCATCAACATGTGGCCATATTTTAGCCATTTGTCTCTATTCTGGTTAAAATTTTAAATTCCTACCTGCACCTGCCCTGTTTGTTCAATGCTCTGTGCAGTGCGTTTCAGTGTGTGCTGTCGCTATTAACACCTGTCCGCCCAATAAGCAGATAAACATTTCTAAACGTATTAAAAAATAATAACCATTTTATAATTCAATAATAAAATTATCTATTTTGTAAAGGTAAAGGTTATCCTAGAACAGGCCACGAAGATCCAGGGGAGAGTAGATGTATAGCTCTACTCTTTCTTTAACCTCGGCGCTAGATGGTGGTTGGGTAGTCAACGCCACACTTCGGCCGCTTTACCTCCGGCAAAGACCCGGTACCCATTGTATAGGAGACTGGGCGGGCCCCAGGGCCGATCTGGATGGGTGCGGAATATCTCGTCCCTACCGGGATTCCATCCCCGGACCTTCAAGCCCGTAGCGAATCGCTATACCGACTGAGCTATCCCGGCCCAATTCTATTTTGTAGAGGACTCATATGATGATGTGTTTTTTACACCGTACGGTGTGGTGGATTTGTTCCGACGTTTCGGGCGACTGTGGTGCCTCCGACTTCAGGGTGACTGAACTTGGTTCAGGTCACCTGGAGGCAGCGCAGTTTTCCGAAACGTCGGAACTTTTTCAATGTGAATTCGCAGACCATCATTTGAGCGCCACTTGCCGTGAATCCTGAGTATTGTGTAGAATATTCGATATCAAATATCAAAACTCACCTCCATCTAGTGCGGACGTGTTAAGAGTCGTGTTCACGGGGTGGACCTTTTACCATTGTGTCAAATATAATAGAAATAAGAAGATTAACTCAGTGTGCACTGAGTATGTTTACGTTAGGTATGGTTTAATGCCGGGTACTCTAACATTAGACAATAACACATAGTTTTTAAAGTCTTGAAGTCCTTGTACATTTAGCAGATTGTGTAAAGTAGAAACACGTGGTGGCGGTAGCACAGTGGTTAAGGTCGAAAGGTAGCTTGTTCGATCCCAGCTGGCGTCAGTGGAATTTTTCATGGATACAAAATCCTTCCGATCGCACTATGGCCCTAGGGTCGACTCAGCCTCTAATAGAAATGAGTACCAGGAGCATTTCCTGGGGGTAAAGGCGGCCGGTGTGTAAGGCTGACAACCTTACCACCATCCTGTGCCGTTGTCATGAAATCTGGGAACCCTAACTTCCTGGAACCCTCTGGGCCACTCCAGGCCTGTAACGGGACT
>Ga0123353_10016822_pt1 | contig 10711 bp, 7 predicted proteins | sample TergutLab28metaG_3_FD_92763 | JGI IMG/M metagenome (GOLD analysis project Ga0123353, IMG submission 92763) | Labiotermes labralis P3 segment gut microbial communities from Petit-Saut dam, French Guiana - Lab288 P3 | ecosystem: Host-associated > Arthropoda: Insects > Digestive system > Gut ... | reverse complement strand
TGCTTCAGTAAGATTAGAAGGTAGTTTTAAAATGTGTTGAACACTGTACGTGTTGTTGAACTGTGGTTGAGGCATCTTTAAAATATATCCTTGTTCTGGTTTCCTTGACATTTATTACAGTGTTTCCTTTGTCACTGTCCTAAGCATCACAGCTTACTTGGGATGCCCTAGTGGACAGAGGCATACTGTGCAATAAAGCTGCTTTACTAGATTCAGTGTTTAATAAATAATTTTGTCATTGAAAAGGTGTGCCAACATGAACAAGAACAAGCACAATTGAAGGAAAGAGCGCGACGACTCGAACGTCGACTGGGTACCCTGGATTCAGAGTATGCACAGCAAGTTGAAAATCTTAGAGCTGCATATCAAAAGACACTTTCAGCTGGGTTAGAACGTGATGTTGAAGGAGAAGAAAATATTCGGCAGCGGTATCAGGCTGAGATTGAGCAACTTCGTGTAAGGATTTCTATTATTTTGTTCTGTATATTTTTTATATATATAGTAAAATAAAAGAAGGGGTGCTGTAGGATGAATAGTAGGTTTTTATGAATTTTGAGCCTTAGGTTGTGCATACCTTTACTGCCATCTGAAGAGGTCACACAATTTGTGTGCCTTGTTTAAAGCTCTCTTTGAATTGTTAGAGAGAGAATTGGGAGGTGTATTGATTGGCTAGTTAGAATAAGTTTGGCAGGTTATCTGTATTGGCTAATTAGAATAAGTGTTGACAAGTTGTCTAGTGTGTAGTGTTAACAGACTTCATTGTTTCAGAATATTTTGAATTCCATGCAAATAAAAAAGGCTGATGGTAAACACACACACACACACACACAAAGAACATATAATAGGTCTTGTGCAGTACACCAAAGAAGAAGGTAGTAGCAATAAAAATTTACAACTTGTCATGTTATGCTAGGAACTTGATTCTCATCACATGTGCAACATTCGTTGCATTTTCTGTGACACCAGGTACTTGACTGTTGCACAGATAATGTTTGTGGGCTGGAAAGGTTTTACTGTCCTTGAAAAGAAGTCAGCTTTGTTATGTCTGTTAGAATACTTGTGAAGCAGTTTACACAATTCACAAGGGCTTTCTGTAGAGCAAGATATGTTACAGAATTTTGTACCCTGATAGAAAGTGTTGGCTTGGATTAAGTTTTTTTTTTTAACTTAATTGTCTGCTAAGGAGAGGGACCATGCACAATCAGGAAATTTTATCTGTTTAATTTATTTTGTTGGTACTGCAGGCTCTGTGTGAAAAGGGTCTGGTTGCCATGGAGAATTCTCATCGCCGCATCATTGCTGAACTGGAAGAGAAACATCGCCAAGAAATAGAGCAGTTGCGGCATGAGAAAGAACAAGCACTGGCGGAGGAAACACAAGCGACACTTGCAGGTACAGAAAACTGCTCAAATATGCAACATGTTCTGTTTGGCAAACATTTATTTTTGCATGAGATTTTTTAAGACTCTGTTATGAAATAGACAGGTAGGACTTACTTGTTTCACATGAATGCCTCTTAGTATAATACGGTTTATCCACATTGTGCAGGTAACACATGTGAATGTGATTGGTTGCTGAGTGTATAGTTTACTTTGCTACAATGCATTATTCATGGTTTTTAATACACTGTAAAATAAGACTAGGACCTAAGGTATAACTGACCTAACATATTTTTTGGTGGTGGCATTTTCCACGTTGGAGATTTAACGACTGTGGAACCATGGCTTTTACACTGAAGAAGCATTGTAAATATGGAGGTGAGATTGGTATTGATGCTTTGTATGATGCATTCTAACCTTTCCATTCCAAAATTGTTTTGAATTTGGACAGAAGCATGTTCTGTTAATGCTGGAATTGCAATTGGAAAATTGAAATATTGTGACTATAAGTCAAACAAAAGACAGGCTATTGAAAGTAAAGGTTTGTGGGTGTAAGGTTTCTTTTCAACTAGATAACAATGTGGTTTATGTATAGACGGTTACTGTATGCAGTCAACAAGAAAGATAAACTGTACTCTCATGTGGGATAGAGTTCCCCTTCACTATTACAACATTAAAAGCTAATTCAGATATTTGCCAGGGTGTGTGAATGAAATTTTTTATACTAATGAACAGGAGTTCTTATGTAATAAATTACTAACTATTGAAATGTTGTGTGTTGCAATTATCAGCAGGAAAAATGAGAACGTATTGCTCTTTTTCGCCACTTTATGGGTGTCAAAATAAAATTGACACAGTTGAAGAAAATATACAGTGTGATTCAAAAAGATGGTCAAAATTGAATAGTAACAGATGTATGAAATTGAGTCCGTCTCTTTGAATCACCCTGTATTAAACATCTTGTTCATATCCATGCAGTGGAATCACTATGTCCAATAAATACCAAGAAATCCACTCATATATTATTAAATCACCACGTTATTAACACTATGCATAACTCCAATGTGCTTCAACCCTTAAAGGGCCATCTTTAGAGAGTATAATTGATACATTCTAGCAGTGTGGGTCAGCAAAATGAATCACCAGTTGTAAAATTCAACTTAGTGTGCAGTTGACCCACGCTGCTAGAATGTATCAGTTATACTCCCTGAAGATGACCCTTTAAGGGTTGAAACATGTTGGAGTTACATATAGTGTTAATAATAAAGTGATGGTTTAATAATATGTGCATTTGTCGTTGTTTGTTTGATACATTAAACAGAATTTAAATTTAGTTTGGCTCATGTGAAACCATTGATAGGTTCACAAAGTGTAGTCCACAGAGAATCTGCATGTTCATGTAGGTTGGTTCAGTGTCTAGACTTAAAAAACTTGTCGGTTGCCATTACCTTTTAGTTACATTGTAGAATAGTGTTGCAGTTGGAGAGAAATGGGTTGTGGGGAGGGGGTGGAGTGGAATTGAAGTACGTAGTAATAATGAAGCTTCAGTGTGTGTATGTTGTTGAGTGGAACTGAGTCAGGCCATGAAGTTCTTGCCCCATGGAATGATGGATTAAAAGTTATGTTCTATGAAGCAGGTCAAGAAATATATAATTTGAAAGGTCTAGCTTTAGCAAATACAGTACAGCATACCAAAACATCAAATGTACCATCAAGGACTGAAAGGGGGATAGGGGGAAGAAAAAAAGAAGAAGAGGGGAGGATTCATGAAAGAATCAGTCTGAGTTGAACCTTATTTTGTTTGGCTTGTTCCAGCAAAATCCATTAAAGCATGTCAAAATAGGCTAAATATAGAATTGTGAACTGAAAGGTTAAAAAAATGTAGTTCTTTGAGATGTGTGAATTTTATACGTATCTTTGTTGTAAAAATACTGATTAGTGATTTGATGTCCCATATGAAAAACCTCCACTGTTAAAGATAAAAGGTCTGGTTTTTTAAGTAGTTGTAGATTTTGTTACACATTGTGTTTGTGTGCACAAAAATAATTCCATTCTGCCCTGGGCAAAGCCAAGGTGTAAACACCTTGTGTGTTTGTTTTGTGTATGTGTGTGTGTTTAGCTTTGCAAATATTACCTTAAAGATGTATGATGTCTCTGCTTTGTCCACAGCACTGGATGCCATGAGGAAAGCTCATGAAATGGAAGTGCAGAAGGAGGTTGCAAAGTTCAAGTCTGAGTTCATCAAAAAGATGCAGTCAACACATGACATTGGAGCTTTGCATAAGGAGCATGAGTATGTGTAGTATTATGATCTGCTTGTTTTCATCCATTGTAATGCTTTTTTAATATATCTTCCTAGATATTGTGTGGGAATAAAATATTAATTGTATGTTCGAGGAACAGCCATTCATACTGTTCCTAAAATAGTATCTTACCAATTTATTGACAAACCTACTTTGATTGTGTGATGTCTGCCCAGTGTGATGGTGCTGTTTAACTTTAACAACTGTGAAATATCAAACAGTGAAAAATGTAGACAGTTTACGTTTTAGGCAATAGATGTAGAATACCTGTATAAATGTTCTTTGACAGTTTCAAAGTAATTTTATTAGGTAATTTTAGTATACAAGAGTCAAATACTGTAATATGCCAGTGGGATAAATCACACCATAAGTGAATATTAGAAGCTTGTGCAGGTGAGCATATAAAAGTAATATTGAAGAATTTTTCTCTTATGTTGCTAGTGTCAAACATAACATATGATGTCAGGGAAACATATGTTTGGGTAATAAGAAATAAATTTAATGTTTGTAAAAGTACTTTGTGACTCAGAATCTGTCATATCCTTGAGATGTTCATCACAGGGTGAATGCTGAAGAATGTAATTGAAACTGTCAAAAGAATGTAATTATGCTGCCAGAGTGATCTGTAGAAGGAGAGGAGTTTTAAGTCTTTTCATAATAAACTTCAGATCTCATATCCATTGATCTGTAATTTCTAATATTCTTGTACACATGCAGCTTGTTATCAAAAGTAGACTATTTTATTATTTTTAAACATTTGCAGAGCTGAAATGGAAGAAATCAAGCAGGAGATCCTGTCTCTGTCAGAACGGTATTCTGTGAAATGTGTGGAGTCTGCAGCTCTAGAGGAACAGCTGGCAGTGATAACTAAGCAGCTGACACATGCTCAACAAAACATTCAGCAGCTGGATGCCAGGTAAATATAAACTTCATTCAGGTCAGGCAGAAGAAAGACTTACCTGAAGTTGTTTATTTTCATTTGGATAAACAAATTATAAGATGGGATCATAATGTACAGGTGACATATTTTTATTCTTTGCTTGCTTATTACCAATAGCCCTCACTTTGAGTTCAGCAAATATTAATATTCCTGTGTTGTGTTCAGAAACATGCAGTTGCGTGCACATCTGGTATCGGAAGCAAGTGAGCTGGAATTGGGATCGGAAGGTAATGCAGTAAAGCTGCTGTGCCAGCGTAAACAGGAACTGGAGCAGAAATGTGAGGAGGTGGATCGGCTTCAACACCAGCTTGAAGCAGCTAGAACTGTAAGCATGTCACCACAGTTCTTACTCTATTTTTCTCACTGCATGGGCATTTGTTGATTATCACCCAATGGATGAATAGTGGAAACAACACATTATTCCCCACCGCACCCTCACCTCATCTTGTAACGGTCTGTTTAACTAACGGGATGAATGCATATTGTCATAGTATTGTACTTGAATGAATTCTGTGACAAAAAAAAGTTAAAAATACTCAAAAATATTTACTGACTTCCCAAAAACATTCTTTTGTTCTGAAATATGCCATATTACTTTTTGTGTTTATTTACTGACTTCCCAAAAACATTCCTTTGTTCTGAAATATGCCATATTACTTTTTGTGTTTATTTACTGACTTCCCAGAAACATTCCTTGTTCTGAAATATGCCATATTACTTTTTGTGTTTGTTTACTGACTTCCCAAAAACATTCCTTGTTCTGAAATATGCCATATTACTTTTTGTGTTTGTTTACTGACTTCCCAAAAACATTCCTTGTTCTGAAATATGCCATATTACTTTTTGTGTTTATTTACTGACTTCCCAAAAACATTCCTTGTTCTGAAATATGCCATATTACTTTTTGTGTTTATTTGTGGCTGATAAAACCCGTTACACTGTATACAGTCATATCCCTTGTATTTCATTAAATATTTGTCCCCCTAACAAAACGTGTGTCAAATAAAAGTTGCAGGTTTCTGTGAGGCCCTTGTTTGATGTCTTATTTCATGGCTGCTTTGAAGAAAATTTATAGTTTTATGAGTTTAAAGTGTAAAATGGTTACATTGAACCAGTGTACTGTATGTAGTATGTAGATCATCAGATTCTAAAATTATTAATTTATAATTTTTCCTGTCCACTCAGTATAGTTTCAAGCATTTAAAAGAAAGCAGAAGTAATGTTCTTTCAAGAAAGTCTTTAAATTGAGTCCTGTCAATTGATGAATGTGGAAATGCATAGAATAAGTTACAATACCACTAGCTGTGACGGTCTGGGATCAAATCCCGATGGGGATGAGATTTTTCACCCGTCCAGACCGGCCCTGGGGCCCACCCAGGCTCCTGTAGAATGGGTACTGGGTCTTTCCTGGGGGTAAAGTGCGGCCGGGGCATGATGCCGACCACTCACCCCCTTCTAGTACCACGGTCATGGAAGAGTAGAGCTATACCTCTACCCACCCTCTGGGCCACACCGGGCCTGTAACAGGATCACCTTTACCTGACCACCAGCTATGACACAATTTCAAAAGAAAATTTTTATGTAAGTACTGATATGCTGTAAATGTCACAACAAGAACTTAATTATTATCAGGGTAAGTTGGTCAGTAAAGCAGCTGACTCTGGATCCCACCCATGCTTTTGTTGAGTAAGTACTGTGCACTTTTATGTGAGAGTAAACGAGTCAGATCTTGAAACTTATCACCGACTTCTATCTATTGCAGAGGTATAAAACTTGTGGAGCTGTACTTTAATGGCACTACTACAACTTTATGAAATTTTGTGTAGGCACAGGTGAAACTTTCTTTATCTCCCAAAAATGTTATTAGCAGGTATTTCTTCATCCTTTTGACTGCATTGATGTATATGCATAATTTTACCCTTTCATGTGCAATTTTAATGTGAATTCAGGTGCTTAAAAATTAGCAAAGAAGCAAGTTGAATTTACAGAAGCACAGTATATAGTGAACCTATATTAAGATATTCTTGTAGTGAAAAAAAACCTGCAAGAAAGTAGAAACCCATGCACAGTGAAATCATATTGCAACTATGCTATCCCAACTAATAAAAGTCTATCAACTGCACAGTTTATGACTTATGCAGATCTTTTGACCTGTAGATGATTTCCCCTTTCTTTACATCTCTCCATTCATCCATCATGTGACATGATTGTGATGAAGGGTTTGCTTGTGTATTTGTGTTACTAACAGCATGGGGAGCAGCTGAGTGCACTTTGTGCACAGCTGAGTGATGGGTACATGTGTACCGAACATTGCCACAACAACCGGATGGGGCCTCTGTGGGAACGACTGCGGCAGCTGTCAGCAGCATGGCCACTTCACAGTGCAGGTGAAATAAAGTCATATCATTTGTAGAACTGACACCATGAGTTTTGGGAAGCAGCTTTAGGGATTTAAATCAATAACTCTTCTCTCATATTACAGAAATTGAATTAATATTTAAATAAATTCTCAGTAGTATTTTCTAAACATCTGTCTTCATTACTTCTAAACATAAATTACATTCAGTAAATTAAAATATAGAAATTTCTTCTGGGTGCAATATGCAAGTGGTACTCCTTGTGAGAAATGTTTTATATATTGTCACAGTCTTCCAGGGTTGTCATGTTGCTGGCATATAAGGCAAATCTGCCCTAGAAATAATTTTCTGTAACTGATAATTGGTCCTTTGGTGTACGGACTATTTTACAATCGTAGCATGTTATTTGTCTGTCATCACTGATGTGTTGAGAAGGTGGATTGAGTTTTAAAATAATAAAGACTTCAAAATTATGATGTTAGCTGAAGATCTTTCTAGAATAACATGTTGTAGAACCTACACTTTATGCTGTCTGAAGAACTACACACATCTGTAAGTCAGCGTTAGTTGTTCTGATATGTTTTCAGTGCCCAGTTGCACAACTTGCAAAATCCAGCATTTCAATAATGCTTGAGGAATGACAGTGTTTTACATGGCAGTTGAAGGTTAAATTTTGCCATGGAAGTGTTTTCTAATGTAGTGTGTAATTTCTGTGAAGTGTATTAAAAGATTCTGTGACTGTCCATATCAGCAGTGGGTACTTATGATATATGTTGTAGTGCACTTCCTTTTTTGATGTATGGTCGACAAAATGTCATAGGGATAAGTCATGCTCCAAATGCTCTAGCTTTCCCGTGTCACATGTTATTTCACCATTTCTCCATATTCATGTTCTGTTGTCTGCTTTGGCACTTTGTAGTCTAAGCATTGACAGCACTGCTAGACAAACTGCACAAAGCTCACGTTTTTAACATCCAGAAATTATGTCTTACTTGAAGGAAGATTTTGTCTAACATGGCAGTGGAAGCTCAATTTTTTTCACTTAGCTGTTTTGTAACTTTGTTACTGTCTAATGAGTCTGAAATATATTAATGATCATTTCATTGTATGAATCCTTAGTTATGTTGGGAACTAAATCTCATAGCTTCGATATTTTTATTGCAGCTAGAAGGAACAGCAAAGTCAGTTTTATATGTGGGTTGCATCCTAATGGACACTAAAAATACCCAGCATTTTAGATATATGAAACAGTGTCAAGGGCTTAAATGACGTGGGATATTCTTATAAATGTTTGCATCCATTTTATTGTAAAATGTGTGCAGCATATATTTGGGTAGCTTCAAGAACACACAGCTACTGATATGTAAGGTTACGTGTGTTTGTGCAATCATGGAGAAAGTGGGTGTTTTTTATTTCTGAGTGAAGGTGTGGATAAAGTACATCTGAAATAAATAAACTGCTTGCTCTGTGGTCAATCACTTAACAACTTTCCACATCAACAAAAGATATGGATCCCTTTTCTGACTTACATAATTAAAAACGCTGCAATGAAAACTATCCAGTCCATATGTGTGCTTCCAGTTTCTCACTGCGATTTTCTTTCATACTCTTATCTCTTTGGTTTATGCTGTGTGTTTTTTTAATAAGTCCTGTTTATTTCTAATTAATGTTCATCATAATAAATGGCAATGCATTTATGTGCAGTGCATATTTGCCTGATGTAATACTTGAACACACACAAATTTTTGTCCAGTTACCAGTCTCACCATTTTTCCCCTTTAAATTAGTTTTTGCTGAGGAGCCTTTGAGGAGAATATACATTCTCTAAATGAAGGAATTAATTCAGCCACAGTCTTTTGGGATGTGATGTCTTGTAGCTTGCTCTGAACATTTTGGAGGAACACGCTGCAAATTTTCAGAATAAAACTGCACTGTATCATGTCACAGAAGATTTAATCTGAATGTTCATGACTATGATTACCCCCAGTCTCACAAGGAGTTACTGTTACAGTTGCCACCAAGACTGCATGTCTCTTGGCTGTCAGGCCAATATTTGGTTGTTTCTCAAGGGTGTTTAAACAGGTGTCACTACATGCAGCTTGCTTTACTCTGCATGCCAATGAGGATCAGTTATCCTGACTTGCCAAAATAAAAACTTTGCTCTTTTTATGAACTTGTTATAGTTTTGGGTGGTGATTTTAGTGCTCTGCTGTGTGTAAGTTCTGAGTGATATCTTCGAATATGCTTTGTATTGTAAGTGCTCTTAGTGCAGGTATTAGCATCATTGGAAGCACATGGCTTTTCAATTTTTTTTAAATGAATGTTTTTCTTTGGTCTTTATTAAAGCAGCTAATAATATTTATTTGAAGTATAGAAATCATGTTGGCAAATACATTTTTGTCACAACTAACAACCCTCAAGAATTCAAGCACTTATTCTGTAGATTTGATAGATTGAACTCCTTACTCACATGAAGCAGATCTCAGACCTAAGATTATGATCTTGTGTATGAGATTTATCTCTCAGGTCATTGAAGTGGTGTGGCAAACAGCACCTCAGAGTCAGAATTACACTGCACTGTTCCAGAAAGAAACTACAACTATATATGCATAATCCCCAGCCAAAACAATGTTGTTTACCATAGAAATTTTTCTTAACAGATAAATTTTATCCATTTGAGACATCAATCTGCCATGCAACATTTCACATACAATCCTTATTCTGAAATTACATAAAGTAAACTAATCATCCATCCTGACTCTGCAATTGGAACAGATGAGATAAAAATTGGTCTTACTTAAAGGAAACACAAGTATTTATAATATCTGTCTTTACCTCAAAAGAATACTGGGACCCAGAAACCTTTTTTTTTCAGAAGGTGTTGAAAGATTATATGCTCCCAAGGAGTTAAAATTACAGATTAGAAATGCCTCATATGGAAGTATTGTCTCTAAGTTTTATGTTTTCTTGTCTAGAATGCCATGTTGTTACTGTACATGTGCCTTCAGTGTGAACATGAATTTACCAAGGTATTCAGAATATGAAAGCACTGGAAATCTTGGTGAAGTTTTGCTGTTGCATGTTTTTATATATTTTTAACCCTTATTTTATCATTCTTTAATTGAATTTCTTTGCTTGTGCTTTCTGAAACTGCTGGGAATAACTGGGGGCTGCAATTGTTTCATCAGCGTTATGCCAAGGCCAGACCTGTAAGACTGGAAACAGGCTGCAGGCCAAATCTGAAATCCAACTTGACCTCTTGGTCCGCAGTGTATAATGTCATATTCCTGTGTCATTGTTCTTCGTATGTAAATTTTTCAATGTAGAAACCTTAAAAATGCTGAAATTTAACATTATTGTAATTACTGAAAATGTGAGTGGCCACATCATAAAGCTCTGCAGGTTGCATGTTGGACAGGCCTGGTCTAGGTTATGCATTGAATGACTGAGGAATCATGCTTTGATTTGTGGCAGGGACAAATAGATTTTTATCTTCTCCATAGCAACCAGACCAGCTCTCAGTGTACCTAGCCTTGTACTCAGTGAATGCTGGGGAATCTCTTCTTTGGGGTAAAGTGGCTGGGGCATGAGGCTAACCACTTGTCTACAGTTATTGCAAAAGTTAGGAATGCGTGGAGATATAACTCCATTACCCCCCATTTGCCTAATGGTTTGGAGATAACTCTACCTCTACCATTACAGTGATTGTGTTAATGTATAAGGTTTCTGTTT
>Ga0123353_10016821_pt1 | contig 10711 bp, 6 predicted proteins | sample TergutLab28metaG_3_FD_92763 | JGI IMG/M metagenome (GOLD analysis project Ga0123353, IMG submission 92763) | Labiotermes labralis P3 segment gut microbial communities from Petit-Saut dam, French Guiana - Lab288 P3 | ecosystem: Host-associated > Arthropoda: Insects > Digestive system > Gut ... | reverse complement strand
TTCCGTTAAAGTTATACCATAAAGGGATTGTCCCTCGTAACATAAACACATTTGGGTTAAGTGCTGCATCAGGTCCAGCAGGTCCAGCAGGTCCAGGGTTTCCTTGTGGCCCAACAGGTCCAGTAGGTCCAGCAGGCCCTTGGTTACCTTGAACTCCCTGTGGTCCAGCAGGTCCTTCAGGTCCAATAGCACCTGGTTCTCCCTGTGGTCCTGGAGGTCCTAGCGGTCCTTGTAATCCAGTCGGTCCAATTGGTCCAGCAGGCCCCATACTACCCGGAGGTCCAACAGGTCCTTCATTACCAACAAGCCCTTGTGGTCCTTGTGGTCCTTGAATACCCTGAACTCCTTGCGGTCCATTATCTCCTTGTGGTCCTTGCGGCCCAACAGGTCCTTGTGCACCAGCCGAGACAAACTGCATCCAGTTAGTTGTGTCTGTCGACGGGTCAACTCCGCCAGTTAAGGTTGGAGCGATTAAGATATAAGCATTGTTTGATATTGGCGAGATTACCAAATCGTTTTGGTTGTATGTTGTTGACGAATCCCAAATACCCATTGGGTTGATATTAGCAATCCCAGTTTCTCCGATTGGTCCTTGTGGTCCAGGTATTCCCTGTGGTCCCATTGGTCCATCAAGTCCAGGGTCTCCTTGGAAACCTTGTGGTCCTTGCATACCGATTGGTCCAGCAGGTCCGCCTGGTCCAGCAATTCCTTGCGCGCCTTCAGGTCCCATTGGTCCTTGTGCGCCTTGAAGTCCTTGTGGTCCTTGTGGCCCAACAGGTCCAGTTTGCCCGGTTAACCCTGGAGGTCCTGATACACCAGCAGCACCAGCAGGTCCCATTGGTCCCATCATTCCGTCAGGTCCTCTTGGCCCAGCAATTCCCTGTAATCCTGGAGGTCCTTGAAGTCCCTGAATACCAGAGGCTCCTTGCGACCCGGTTGGTCCAGAAGGTCCTTCAGGTCCAGGAGGTCCCTGAATACCACCCCAGTTTGGAACGATATGCCAAGTGTTATCAACCATGAATATCGCCAAATCATAAGTAACACCGTTATTGATAATAATCATTGTGCCGATATCAGCGGTCGGCGGAAGTTCACTCGCGTCAGTTACTTCGTCTGAGATAAAACCAGATATTCCGTCTTGTCCATTTTGTCCTGTCGGTCCTTGCGGTCCAGCAGGTCCTTGTGGTCCAATCGGCCCTTCAGGTCCTTCAGGTCCTGCGGTAATACTACCAATCAAGTCTAACTCTCGCCATAGATTAGCGATGTCAATTTCATGTGAAGATAATTGTGCATAGATATTTTGAGTAACAGTTGTCGGTATATCGTCATAGTCAAAGTCTTCATCAATCAAGGCTGGATTACCAACAAACCTTAGCGGTTCAGTTGACGACCTCGACCATAAAGCACGACGGATTGTATAAGTATCAACTCCATCAAAGATTAAAATATCATTGAAGTTTAAGATAGCTCCTCCTAATATATCAGACGGAAGTTGTAAGTTCTGTGAACGTGACACAATGTATTGTGCTTCACCTGTCGTCATGTCGAAGGGGTTAGTCTCCGGCCACATCACTAAGTAATTTAATGGTGGAACTCCAAGTAAGTCTGTTAAGTCAATCTCAGTCAAACGAATAGTTCCTAAGATAGTTCCACTCATACTTGACGGAAACTTAGATAACAAACGACTTGACGGAATTAAAACATAGACATTCCAGTCTTTTACCTTTTCATAATAACTAACACCTTTGTCAGTTATGCTCTCAGCTTTCTGTCCAGTTGCGCGTGCGAACTGTGACTCGCCTCCATTACTTAATGTTGAGTTTCTAAAAATAACTTCAACAATTGCAGCATTAGATAGTGGTGTGCAAATGAAAAAGATATTACGGTTAAGATTGTTTCGGTATAGCACATTAGTTGGCATTGAACCTGAAACAAATTGACCATTGATATCAACATAAAGGTTTATTTGATTTTGTATTGTAGGCATAGTTTTCCCTCCTATATCCCTATTATAGTTTGCCTATTTATATTATACCGTATATAAAACAAAAAAGATACAGTAAAGTATCTTTTATTGTTTCGAAAATAAAGTAAACCTTGTTGCTGCAACATGCAGTGAAGTCTGGAATACGTTTCCATTATTAACCCATTGGTAATTCCTGAAAACCATATTCAAACTGTTCGGTTCTCCGTCGGCTGTTCCGTCATACCATATAGCAACAGTTGTTCCTTGAAGTGGATTACTACTTGGTGTCACAAGCGATAAGTCAACTCTAAGACCACCATTACCCGCAGCCAAATTGCTGGTTAAGGTATAAGTTTCAACTGGAGTTATATCGGTAATGATAGACTCAGCGTTTAATAAGTCAAAGTCGGTTGAGATAAACGAAATACGATTAGCGACTTTTGTGATATCGCAGACTAGCAAGTCCTTATGAACTGGCACAACACTTGTCGTAGTATTGAACTCGTAAGCTTCTCTGGCATCTTTGAGTAGTCCTGTATCCCGTCTTGCATAAGACCTATATAGAGCGCCTGTGAAATATAGTCCCGTCGCATCTGGAAATACAACGTCAGGTAGCAATTGTTGGTTGTCACTAAGCGCGATAAACAATTCGTATTCAACCGACGCAACACGACCAAGTGAGTCTGTATATCTAAAGGGTTGCGAGAATACTTGTTGTCTAAGGTCTGGCGGAATAGCTGCTGCCATACCATTGATAATACGTTGTTGTCCTGCAGTAAAGTTGTCAATCATACGGCCTATTCTAGATATACTATTCTTTGCTTTAACCGTATGAATCTTGACAGTTATAAGGCGGTTTGATTGTAACACTTGACCGTTAAATGTATCTTCGTAACTCATAGTAGCACGAGCTATTAGGTTGTCTTGCAGATTTCTAAAACCTAGGCCAGAAGCAACTAACATTAACCCGACCTGACCTGCTCCAAGCGAAGTTGTATGGATAGGCGCGTCATGATAACGAGGGATTAATATCGAGTCTCCCGTCGGTGGACCTAGGGTAATAGGCAAGTAGATATGGTATAATACTTCGCGACGAACATAGTTGAATGGAACTGCAAATCTTTCATACGCAATTGCTAATCGTAATTGTTCGCTTTGCATTTTATAGTTCTTAGTTAATGTATAAGACACTTCCAAGTAACTATTATATATCGTCATACTTGTCGAGGTGACTACATGTCCTCCACCAACGTATGTTCCTATCGGTATAACTTCATTAATACTAGAATGTTTATAAACAACTGTATTGACAATATTCCCAGTTTGCGTATGTTCATTACTAATGTATGTAACAACATCTTCCCAAGCTAATGTTTGGTCTTGAGCGTTGACTTGTCTCGCTGCATTCAATCCTAGCCTAGCTTGGTCAAGACTAACATGGCGATACTTAAACTCATGCATTGGAACGTATTCAAGCGTCGCTGTCATGAAGGCAATATTAATGAAGGTAACGGCAGGTGTTTGCATTGGCGGGAAGACGGGATTGATAAAGGTTCCAATTGTATCAATTCGTTGAACAGCTAAGACAGTTAACATTTCTACTAAGGCCATATCTGGAATACCAGAAGATGTTGCAGTAAAGACATTAAACGCTGGAATAGTCGGTCCTTGATGACCAATTCCTCCGATTGTATTAGACCCTGAAGTATAGTAAATACAATTACCTTTTGATAGAGTTCCTGAGCTACGAGCGGCATATGTATTATAATTAACGTCTGGGAGTGAATTGTAGATATCTCTTTCAAAAATACGAGTTGAGATATCCCAGGTTTGTAGCATTGAGTTAAGTGGAAGTGATGGGTCATTACCGCGGATTATATTATTGATAGTTCCGCCACTATCATTTTGACTTGTAAAGTTAATAGCAAAACCAGATAGTTTAGCATTACGCAGCCAATAGATAGGATACTGCACCGAGAAGGTCGCAGAACTTTGAGTTACTTGCGCAGTTTCAAGTCCAGCTGTTGCTAAACCAATCGTATCAGTAACAGTATTGTTTAAGTCGATAAGGTTAGTTAAGTTTGACTCCAATGTGTCGTTGTGTTCCGCTAAGGTTAATTGTTGGTCATGTCCGACAAACTCTTCTGCTAATAAGTTATTATATGTTGTATTATCGCCAACTTTTATATGAGAAATACGAGTAAAATCTATTTCGCCATTTCCATCAACAAAAGTTCCCAGCATTAATTCTATTCCGCATATAGTAAATACTTTACGTAAAAACTCACGTAAATTATAATTATTAAAGGTAAGTTCTGGTGCTACAGTTCCTTGTAGTATTTCCGCGGTAACTGGGTCTAAGCGATATGAACTATGCCACGGGCTTTGTTGGTGAATAGAACTTTTCAATACAGTTTCTCTTAGAGCTTTATTAACTAAGTCTAAACAAGTTTGATATCCAACCAAATCTGTTTCAGTAATAGTTCCTGATGTAACTGTTGTTCGTAAGTCAGTAAGTTGAACAACGTATGGTGCGTAGAAGTTTAGGATACTATCGCTTTGAGATGTGAACCATCCGCCTAAACTAGGCGGAACAGACGAGTTGTTTGCGTATGCCTGCATTGACGAAGATAGTTCGGCTGGGATAGCACTACGGTTAAATGTTCTGTTATTTATTTGCCCGAATAAGTATTGAACTGGAACTTTTATTCTGTGAGTTATAATTACATAAGCTGCACTCGTATTAGTAGGAATTGAATACCTAACCAAACCAGAAGATAATATTGAGGTTAGCGGAATGTTATTATTACTTATTGAAAGTGGATTAGGATGTAGAGCAATTGGCGGGTCTAGCTGTCCCTGGACATTAGTAATAGGAGTAGTAACAGTGATGGTATTTATAATAGCATTACTACTATTATAGTAGTTGGCTATTATATCAACTCCAATATTAAAGGTCATACTTCTAGTTATAAAGGCTATCCAGTTTGCGTTCGCCGATGGCACTGCTGGTGATAAGCGGATATCATGAAGGTTAGTTATTCTAACCCCAGCGCTATTATACCAACCAGGCGCGACTTGTCTAAATACTTGTGGTCCAGCTAGCCTAAACCTAATTTGTGCAGTTCCAACATAACCTAATGTATTGATATCATTAATTCTAATATCTCCGGTATTACCAACTGGAAATATAAATCCTGTCGCATTTTGAGGAGGAATAAATGAGTTAACTCCTGTTCCAGTTAAACCAGTTAAAGTATTATCATTTGCAGCAATAGGAACAGGTATCGGTTGTCTTGGGTCTGGCCCGGCCATAACTTGATTTGTAAAAGTTGACCACCCTGCTTGTCGAACAAGTTGGCGAGCAAATATGTTTTTAGGCTGTGTAACGGATATACTTGGTAAAGTAATTCCTTCCATAGCTTTTAGTAAAGATACAAATGATACTTGATGTTGGTATATCGCCGTTTCAGTTTGAGTAAGTCCAGTATCTTCTTCAATAAAACTACTTGCATAACGTAGAGCAACTGTTGAGATATCACTTGTAATAAATGCTTTTTGATATACCAATTCACCTGATGTTGCTACGTCAGCGATTTCAATGTATATTCTCGGAGGTATTGGTTTAGACCAGTCTAGATTATTAATACTAAGGACAGGAGTGAAGTCTTCAGGAATTTCCATGGTAAAAGAACCACTTGCCATCTGTCCTCCGATCGAGTCATTCAAAGTAAATGGTTCACGAATATACTGAGTCATATCAACCCAGGTATAAAATACAGGACCACCTGCTCCAGTTTGAAAACTAGCGTTTTGAGAAATCAATCTAAACCTAACACGTAAACTCATTAGAATACTCCTCGCTCACCGAAAGTATTGTAGATTAAACGAGTCCTCATATACTCCGTTTGTTTGTATTGGTCTATTGTATTAGCATGGTAGTTTCTCATACGCTCATTATATTGAGTTGTCATATTATTTAAGTGAGAAATTATATTAAACAAGAATACTGAAGACTCAACAAAACCCATTGGTTTAGAAGTTAGTATACCAGATACTGCTCTTAAACCGAAAGTTGAATGCGACATTAACTGAGAATACATTGCCGTTGCTCTTAGTCTTTGTTGTTGTAATAACTGAGCTTGTCTCGAATCTCCTAAACGATTGGCATCATTTATTTGAGCAGTCAATCGGTTGTTAACTGAAGTTCTAACAATATTTCCAGCAACACGACCAAGCCTTCGCCCAGCTAATGTTCCAAACTTAGCCTTACGAACATTCGCTCTTTTTCGTTTTGCTTTCTCTCTTTGTGCTTGTTGAAGTTGACGCTCTTCAGGAGTTAAGTTTTTTGTCCCAGTTGCTTGCGTTCCCTTCGGCATTACCTGTTCAAAAATCTTATTTAAGTCATCCATGTTAATAGCTAAGTTTAAGTTGAATACACTATTGTCTGCCATTATCTCGCCCTCACAAATGCAACTGATAACAAGTCGTATGCAGCATTATCAGTCTCAATTCTACTTTCTACAAGTATAACTGGATACTCGTATGTTCTACCAAAGTATGTAATCTCTAACCAGTATGTGTTATCGCTAACTTCACTAAATACTTCATGCACCATTTGTTCAATTAAAGGGTCACCCTCGACCATAGGGAATGTGATATTCCACCCATTAGCAATTCCGACTTTCGTATTCTTAACGACATTACTACCGAAGTATGTTGCCGTATGTGGCTGTGCATTGTAGACATAGGCAAATGCATATACTGGTAAGTCAGTATAAGTTCCGCTATCAGTTCTAACTCTAACACCAGCACGTTTATGCTCGTATTCAAAAGTTAAAACAAATGTTTGTATTTGAGGCGGAACGTCTTGTGTTCTACTTCCTGCGATAATCATATTTCGCTGTGCTAATATATTATTACCTTTGAATAATAATTCTACTTTATAACTTCTATTTATTTCAGTATAACTGAATAGTTCATTTCTAATAGTTTGAACAGACGGATTTTCTTCGTTCCAGAATAACTCGACTGTAAAACCAAACTCATGAACATAGTCTACACTATAAAGACTTTTACCATTCAAGTCATTCGGTTCATTCGATAACATCATATGCGCTTTTTCAAAACGCCATGATAAATATTCGCAAGTCACATCATTTATACGCAATTCGAAATCAGCCGACGTAACTAATCCGTCGTCAAATGCGTCTAACGTAAACTCTAAGGTTAATCTATGTCTAGACTCGCCGTCGGGCGCTCCTAAGAAGGCCTCGTCATCAATACTGAAAGACTCATACGATTTTAATACTTGATACCCTTCAATTGATGCGATTGCATTATTATCGTTCTCATCTCTAATGAAGTCTTCAAGGACTAACCTAATATTATTAACTTGGTCTGGTTTAATATAGATATGTAATGTGAATGAATTAAAACAAGTATTGATTTGTGAACCAGTCGACGATAAAGAACTGTCTCTAACCAAAACTGTCGGGATTACTGGAATAGCTTTCATTCGGCCGAAGTAATCTATCTTGATTAATGATTTTCTCCAATCATAATTAGGCATAGTAAAATGCTCGCCGAAGAAAACGTATTTTGGATCGCCGTTGACATCAACATGGCCTGCATTGACCGAATATTGATTAAGACTTCCTAATATATAACTTAATACTGCATCTAATGTTAATTTCATAATTTATTCCTCTATCCTAACCACCATGGTTTTTGTGCAATAAACTTCGTTGAAGTTTCTGCGTATGGGTCTTCTTCTGCTACTTCCACCCATTCCGGGTCGCAATAATCTCGCCAATGCATATTTGCACTCTGCGAGTTAGTGTCCATTTGAATACCATCAAGTCCATTCCTAGAAACAGCTTTGAGGTATGTATTCGAGTCCATCTTACCCCATATCCAAGCATACATCATACGCGGTGTTGATTTTGGCATACCAGGCGATTTTAATTCTCTATGGGCCATTGCCCACATGTTTTGCAGTTTATATTCCGCATTTAGTTCAGCATCAATCTCTTGTTTCCACCCAAAGTCATGTAATTTACTTTTGGTGAGATTTCTAACTTTACTTGTATTAAAAGTTTTGCTATTTGTCGCGCAAAGCTTTTCCAAGTTTTCTTTGAAGTTTTCAATTGCTGTTTCAACATCTTTCTTTATCCTATTAGGATTACCAAAATCAGTTTCGTTATTGCGAATTAGCTTCGACATATACTCTTCGCCGGAGTTATCGTCAATTACCGCCATAGCAGTATGTGAGAATATCGGTGCATAGTCGGACCCAGTTTGTCCCATCAATCTCCTAAGAAACTCTTTCGGTCCAGTATAAGCTGACTTGTGGGTTTCTTCAATAGGCATATCGTGTTTCAAATGACCAAATAGCGAAGCTCCAACACTACCAAGTTCTCGTTGCATCGTTATTGCGGGGTGAGTTAGTTGCTTTGTTGGTGCGCCAATATTTATATATTGTGAGTTTCTAGCTGCACCAGTATTTGTAATTAATGGGTATCTTTTACCGGCTGAGTCTATCTTCCATAGTTGATACGCTCTTGGTAAGTCATCTAACTGACTTTCCAACGCTTGTTCAACTGTTACCTTAGTGAGATCATATACGTATGGGTATTGGCTTTGCCCTTTCTTTGGAAAAGCGTTTAGTATGTCTTTTCGATAAGCCTCACCACTCAACTCAATCGCCCTTTGTATCCCGCGTATCTTATCCCAGAATTTCTTGTATGGATTATTGAGTTTCTTTTTATATGCCATGATAGCCGGGTCAGCAGTTGTTTTTTTCTCGACTTTACTATCTGGAAGACCCAAGTCAATTGACATCCCTTGTTTACGTAATTCCTCTGCTTCGTCAATAAACGGAGTTACTTCATCGTAGAAATCTACGCCGCCTGCAGCCCAGAAATCAGCCATTTCTTGTGTATCACTTTTGAACTGTTCGTCCCATCTTTCTCTATTTTCTTTAGATTCAGCGAGAGACCTCTCAAAAGGAGTTAAGTCTTCATCAGTAACTTTTGAAAGCTTTCCTTCTTGCCTATCTCGTTCGTAATATTCTTTATAATACCTTTCACGTGATCGCCAACGGTTCGATTGTCGTGCCATAAGATTATCCCAACGTTATAACATAACGTTTAATTCTATTATAAGACGAAGTTTCAATTGTTAGCATTGAAACAGAAATGACTTGATACATAACGCCTGTTGCTAATTTAACTTTTGATTTTTGAGTCCACTCCAGTTGAGCAAAAGTTTCAAGTGTAATACTCGCTTGTTTAATACTAATATTACCACCAGGATATGTCGTCGCAACATCTTCGTTTAATATCTTAAACTTAAAAGGACTCCCGGCTTCAAAGGTATCGTCTTTATATGCATCTATACTTGGCACGCGCTTAAAAAACAATCCCTCTTGGAAGTGTCTTGCGTAAGCTGCTCGTTGCGCGATTAGTAATGGACAGTTACTCATATTAATACCCCTTTCTAAATAATTCTCCTGGAACTCTTTGGAAGAACATTGCTCTAAACTTTAATAGACAAGACGAAGCGGCTGACTCCAAACCAGCGACGTATGGTCTTGTTCCTATCCAAGTCGATGTTCTTATAGTTTGGTATAACTCGTTGACTGTTCCAGTATTAACCGCTGTAAAGACAACAACTGCTTGGAAAGCCAAATAGTCTTCTAAGATAGCTAAGTCTCTTGATAATGTAAACTCATGGAAGTCGCGCGAGTTCCTCGGTAAACGACCGAAGATATAGTCCTTTGCAATCTTTGCGATTTGAGTCAGTAAAGCTTTTGCTTGTATTTCCGACCCAGCATACATAATTAAGTCAACTCCGATTTTATTATGAATAAACTTAGGAGTTAAAACAGGAGTATGGAAAAAGAAATCCCAAGTCCAATCCTCTTTATACTTATCAAAGTCAAGAATTGGCATCGCGAGTAGTTGCATTGTATTTAACATATCACTTATCTCCTTTTGGTAATTTCTTCCTGAAAGCTTCCATCTGTCCGTCATTACGACGAAGGTCATCCATAATTGCAGCATGAACAACAACCTTTTCAGCATCGTTACAGCTCGACCATTTCTTACCACAGACACCATATGCAAGTTATCTTTCATAACTTGCGCATAGTTTGGAATATGCTTTTCATTCGGTATCTTAAATCTACTCATAAGTATTACCTCCTACTTAATTTATTACCTACATTAATATTATAACGTAAAAAAGCGTAATTAGTATACACTTTTTACGCTTTTCACCAATAGCTATCTCGGGCTAGTCCCGTTCGTTTTGATATCTGGACCTAACGACAAAACCGAGTATATCCTCTTTTAATACCATCACACCTCTTTCTCGCAATACGGTGCTGCGCTGACTACTTGTCCTCAAGCCAGAGTTGGTTTATGCTATAGCCGTTAGCAAGGCGGCGTCAATAAATAAGATTAAGGTGCTGGAGGTGCAACTCTTAATGAGATAACGGCATTGAATGCTACACCTGTTAATAAGTTAGCATCAGGAGTTCCAACAGCAATACGTCTGTCAATTACGAAGATGTCGTGGTATAAGAATAGCTCGAACATATCTCCTAAGAAACCACGAATAGTTCCTGAAGGCATAACTCTTGCTTCGTTAACTTTAACAACTGCGTTAATTGCAGGACGAGCGATCATCAATAGACGGAATTGAGTATCAGGTGCGCCAACTGAATTCACGTTATGCGTC
>Ga0123353_10016819_pt1 | contig 10712 bp, 1 predicted proteins | sample TergutLab28metaG_3_FD_92763 | JGI IMG/M metagenome (GOLD analysis project Ga0123353, IMG submission 92763) | Labiotermes labralis P3 segment gut microbial communities from Petit-Saut dam, French Guiana - Lab288 P3 | ecosystem: Host-associated > Arthropoda: Insects > Digestive system > Gut ... | reverse complement strand
TGGAATGTGGTTAAAGTAACTGCGCGTGACCCCTTTGGCGGCGAGTCTTCAGCCCAGACCGAATTCTATGTCAGGGATAATAGTCCTCCGGATACTCCTGTAATCACAAGAACACCTGACAACGATATTATAGTATTTGGCACACCGGTAACCATAATCGCAGAGGCGACCGACCCTGACGGTGATCCGTTGGAGTACACATGGGAAGGCCGAATTGACGAAACCGCAGTATATCCTTTAGGCTGGAATGTGGTCAAAGTGACGGCGCGCGACCCCTTTGGAGAAGAGGCGTCAGCCCAGATCGAGTTCTATGTCAAGAATCCCACAATGACTGTTACGTGGAACCCTAGCGGAGGAACGGCAAGTGAAACTACCAGAACGGTTGATTTCGGGACTGCTGTAGGTGCGCTTCCGACCGCATCATGGCCAGGATATCAATTTGCCGGATGGTGGACTGGTCCGACATCCGGGACGGAAATTACCGCTGAAACAATTATAAATGAGAATATCACTTTCTTTGCTCGCTGGAATGTGAACGGTCAACCTATTCCTATCGGAGGATTTAACGGCGGCGGGAATGGCGGCACCAGAAATTATGATACCGCGAGCGGCGGCGGAGCCACCCATATATCCTTAAGAGATGCTTTACTTGCTGATCTCTATAGCTACCAAAGCGATGTTATCATTGTTGCCGGCGGCGGCGGCGGTTCCGGATGTTACAACAGCATTGGCGGTGAAGGCGGCGGCGCTGCCGGAACTATAGGATATGATTTGAGCTATACGCCAGCGGGGCAAGGCGGGACACAGACACATGGAGGACAAGGCGGAACAAACAGCGTGTCGGGATCGTTTGGTCAAGGCGGGCATACAGGCATTACGGCAGCCTGGCCGGGCGGCGGCGGCGGCGGCGGCTGGTACGGCGGCGGCGCCGGAAGTAACCTTCCAGGCGGCGGCTCAAGCGGCGGCGGCGGCTCCGGATATATAGGAGGCGTTACCGGTGGTTCAATGGCAACCGGAGTAAGAACCGGGGATGGTATGGCGCGAATTACCGGGCCGGATGATACGGTATGGACATTTAACTATATGGGAGCAATTGAGCGCTTTGTAGTACCGGTGACCGGGCAATACACTCTGGAAGTTTGGGGCGCCGCCGGCGGAAAATCCGGACATGGGGTTCGTGGCGGTAACGGAGGTTATGCTACAGGAATAATTGAACTGACAGCCGGACAAACCATCTACATCGTGGTCGGAGGCCAAGGTATTAATGAGGCGCAACAATAGTGTAGAAGTGCCCTAAATTACGTTTGACACATGGCACATGGCACATTATCAAGCTCACTGCTCTCATTGAAAAACCTTTATATTGCAAAACGGCGGGCGCAAAATCGCTCGCCGTTTCATTTGCGCCCCCCTTTCGCAGAGTACAATTTTTCACCATGGTATCCGTATTTCACTTTTTTCATCCCGCTCCCAGCGTTCGGGAACGGCGGGCGCTGCAACCACCATATACTTCGCCCCTCAGACACGCACGAACCCTCCCCCTGACACCGAACCCGGTATCCATTTTTCACTTTGGTTCCGAATTTTCACTATGACCTCCGAGGTATTGAAGGGCAGTTTTTCCCCATTTATAATGAATACAGATAATGGGGGTCAAGAATATGAAAGCAGGGAAATTACAAAAAGGGGATACAATAATGGAGACAAAAAGAAACATCAAAAAACTTGCTGCTTTTGCGATGTCAGTGATTCTGATGATGGAAATGCTGCCAATTGATAGGGCATGGGCTAATGACCAATCTTTGCCGTATGAGCTTATTAAAACGAACATCGGGGCATATGTGGAAGAAAGTGTCCCCGACGAAGTACCGGAAGCGTTTATAGAACCAGAAAACAGCGACGTCCCTGAAGATGCCTTAGGGATTTACATGCATATGGCGAATGAGAGTATCAATGGAACGATGTATGGGGTCGTCGGCACAGATTTCTCCAGCATTGATATGCCAAAAGCCAATGAGGAATACGGTGGCTTCATTTTGCCTGTGGAAGGAATAATCGGCGCGGATTTTACCGGCATCGATATGCCAAAGGCCAATGTAGAATACGGCGGTTTCATAGCGCCTATCGAGCCGATTCCTGATAATGTGCTTCCCGAAAATATTGTATATATAAAAACCGCCGCGGAACTGGCGGCAATCGGCGGCGCAACCAACGACACAAAATACTATGTGCTTGAAAACGACATTTACCTGGAGGATGAATGGATACCGATAGCAAATTTCAGGGGGACATTTGACGGACAGGGGCACAGCATAAACAACCTATACGTACTGGAGAGCAGCGGTGTGCAGTATGCGGGGTTGTTCGGGTCCCATTTCTGGGCGGTGACTATAAAAAACGTAGCCGTAAATATAGGTGAAAATGGGTTAAGTGCCTCCGTCGCCATGTCTGCGGTAAGCGCGGGCGGGTTAATCGCCCAAACCGGTTATTGGGGCAGTACAATAACAAATTGTTATGTCACGGGCAGTATAAATGCCACTGCTTACGCTATGACGTCCAATAATGCCACTGCTTACGCAGGCGGCTTGATCGGCGTTCAAGGCGGTGAATGCATTATTACAGACAGCTATGCTGTATGTGAAGTGTTATCTTTCATAGCCGATTCCCTTGTTTCTATTTCTTATAGCCCCCGTTCCTACGCAGGAGGGTTGGTAGGTTATACCATTGCGAATAATAACTACGGCTTAACGGTAAAGAATAGTTTTGCATTAGGCAGCGTTTCATCTTCATATGATATTGACTCACCGTATACTTGGGGTTACCATGCGGGAGGTTTGGTCGGTCATGCCTACGCCTATACCATAACAAACAGTTATTCGGTAGCCGATGTTTCGGCATTGGGTTCTGCGGGCGGGTTGATTGGGTACATTGCGGATGAATATTACAACAACGTGAGAGTAATTACGAACTGTTATGCAACGGGCGATATATCCGCTATTCTTGCTGGGGGATTGCTTGGCAGCGGGAGACAATGCGAAATCACCAATAGTTATGCCACCGGACGTATAACCGCCACATCAGACACAATGTCTAGCCACTACGCGGGAGGTTTGGTGGGTAATGGCGCTTGCACTATTAAATCCAGCCATGCCACGGGTGATGTATCTGCATTATATGGTTCCCCTTTTGCGGGCGGATTGGTGGGGTACGGCAATAGCATCATCACGAACAGTTATTCGTTAGGCAATGTTTTAGCTTCAGTTGCAATGGAAACGTATAGTTTATCCGCAATTGCGGGCGGGATGGTTGGTTCCGGCGCCTGCACCATAACTAACAGTTATGCGACGGGAAACGCGACGGCGTATACCGATACCGGCGCCGGCGGATACTATGCAAGGGTGAACTCCTATGCAGGCGGATTGATCGGTACATTTAACGAATCATATTCCTCGGCGCGTCAAATAACGATAACAAACTGTTACGCAACGGGCAATGTATCGGCGGAAGCAATCAACTTGTATCAATCAGCATTTGCATCTACTTCATATGCGGGCAAGCTTATCGGATCTTTTTCTTCCGTCGGTACCTTAGCCGATACAACAATAGAGTCCAGTTACTCTACGGGTGAGATATCCTCTTTGGGTCAGGAGTCCTATTTAGGCGGGATTGTGGGTTATTCCAACGGTAGTAACAACCTGACAATAAAAAATTGCTACGCAACGGGCTATATGTCTTCTTCCGGAATCATTGGGGGGCTCATCGGTTATAGTAGCGACACAATAATCGATAATTGCTACACAATAGCCGATATCTCCGGTACTACCGCGGGAGGATTGATTGGCGAAGCTTCAGCTTTTAGAGCCACTACCATAACCAACAGTTATACAGCAGGCAACGTGTCTGCTTCACATTGTTCGGGTGGTTTGGTCGGTTCAGGCTCAACCGGTATGACAATAGAAAACTGTTATGCTATGGGCGATGTATCCGGTTCCATGTACGCCGGCGGATTAATTGGGTATACGGGCTCTATCACTAATATAACGAATTGCAGTTCAACAGGCGATGTATATGCATCGTACTCAAATTTTTCCTATACAAACATGAATGCATCTTATGCCGGCGGGTTGATCGGATTCATTATAGACCGTTCTTGCGTAATAAAAAACAGTTATTCAATAGGCATCGTATCTAATACTATTGTATCCGGCGCCAGGACTTATTCGTTCGCGGGAGGATTGGTTGGCCGGTCAGGGGGGTACATTGGTTACAGCGATGCCGCTTCCAGCATAGAAATAGAAAATAGCTTTTCAGTAAGCGATATATCCGCCTGTGCTGATTATAGATCCTATTCTTATGCGGGCGGGCTAGTGGGATACGGCGCTAACATGGCGGTATCGAACAGTTATGCGGCGGGGAAAATATCCGCCTTATCGGAAAACACAACGCAGACATGGGATAGTTCGGCTGCGTTTGCGGGTGGGCTTGCGGGATACGCAGCCGGTACCGGAATAACTACAGAAAACAGCTATGCGGTTGCCGAATTATCCGCTTTATCTTCAAATCACCATACCGGTTTTTATACGCGTTCTTCATATACGGGGGGGTTAACAGGATTCAGCACCAGCGCGACGATTAAAAACAGCTATGCGGCTTGCACTTTATCCGCTGTTGCCGATGGTTTAGATGCTTACTGGGACAACACATACGAAGGCGGCCTGACCGGAAGCATCGGAAACCCAGAATCAAGCTCCGCCGTCAATTCCTATTACGACGAAGAAACCGCAGACTGCGAAGACAACGGTTTCGGTCTCCCCATGGCCACCGAACAAATGAAAGAGGCCTCTTCCTACATAGATTACGATTTCGCCTTTACCTGGGCTATTAACCCTTCGGTCAACAATGGTTATCCATATCTGCAAGCACTACTGGATTCATACGGCATGAATGAAAACATGGGCAGACTGTCCGTCACGATACCTGATCCGGCTGATTATTTGGGATACCTCATGCGTTTGACCGCTCCGGGATATTCACGCGGGATATATGTGTCCGGCAGCGCCACAAGCTTCAGCCTTCTCCAAAGGGATGTGTTGTACCGGGCCGAGCTATTATCGCCAAACGGCGTATCTTTCGCCGTGCTTGAAAACATTGATTTGTCATCAAGCAACAACGTCAGCGTGTCATTTGACTACCTGCCCGCACCAAAGAACGTTGCCATTTCTGTAAAAGGCAGCGATTATACTAACATTACCTCCGGTTTCACAATCAATTGGCACGAATCCGGGAGCACCGGGGTTTTGGCAACCGGATTTCTAGTAAACGGCGTAAAAAGCGGCATGAACCTCACATATGAAATTACCCTTGGTACAGAACTAAGCGGGATTTACGAAACCCCGCCGGGAGGTTCAATAACCGTATCCGATAACAACGCCGCTAATGTTATAGAAATAGTCTTAAAGGAAATCCAGCGGCGCCCCATCAACGGCCATGTAAAAAACAACGGCGAGGCTGTCGCCAACGCGGAAGTTACGGTTACGTCCAGGCTTGGCAGCGCCGCGCCATATGAAATCACCGTAAAAACCGACGCATCCGGAGTCTTTTCGGCGGAAGCTTACAGCGGAACGGTCAGGATTTCCGCAAGCAAATACGGATTCGCCGATTACGCGCGCATCATAACCGCGTTTGAAGGCGGTGCGGTTCCGGATATTGAACTTAAAAAAATCGAAGGGCTGTATGTCATCCTTAATATGGAATATACGTCATCTTGCATAGACGGAGAAGTCCCGTTGACAACAACGATGTACAGCACCAGAAATATCAGCTTCGCAATGCGAAATACAACACAAAATATAGACATCACGGATTTTGACCTTTCCGGCATGAATATAGTTATGCCGGTCGGTTCGGCAAACCCCGGGGACATTATCAGCGTAACCGCCGCCGATGAAACGGGGGAAATGGCTGACGCGATAGGAAGCTTTATCGTCCGGGCCACCGACAATGATGTAACGCTTTGTTTCGTGCAAAACGGTTCATGGAAGGCGGACGTTAATTCGAAAAGTACCGAAAACATGGCCTTGCTGTATGACAGCAACGGATTACACCTCGCAACGTACACCGGAAAATACCAATTCGCCGGCAAAACGCTACCCCAGGGGGACTATACCGTTGTTTTCATAGCCGCAAGCAAGTTATTACGACAATTAGGCCAACTGTCCGATTTTGATATGATCGGCCTTGCTGACGGTGCGGATTATATAAAACGTAGTTTCAGCGTAACCGCCGGCATAATCACCGTTATCGACAGCGTGAACATACCCGTACTGAACGAAGTCGCGCTGTATTACACCGACCCCGCAAAAACATCCTTAACCTTAAACATGTACGAAGTTGCTCCCGGCAAACCCATTATTGTACGCGCGGAATACGCCATGGATGCCAAATACGCAGCCGGCGTTTCAAATCTTGTCATTTCGGCTAAAATACCCATAAACTGCGAGTTCGTTGCCAATAGCGTGACCTATAATAACAAGATCTGTGCCTATACACAAACGCCTGACAGTATTGAGGTTCGAGTGCCGGATACCAGCGGGGTCGTGCATTTTTACGTCATCCCAAAAGCCGCCGGGCATCACGCGTTTAATGCTTTCGCGCGCTTTAACTATGATGGAGGTACATTCTTACAACCTATCGGTTCAGCAGCCGCGTCGGTTGAGGCATATAAAATCAATGTACCGGACGATACCGGGCTGAAAAACGTGACTGTCACCGGCATTTCTGAGCCAAAATCATTGGTCAGGGTGTTTGACAACAATGTGGAGGTTGGGACTACATTCGCAAACGCCGTAGGCAGATGGCAGCATAAATTCGACTTGGTAAAGCCCTACTCGGCTTCATACCATAGCATTTACGCAGAGGTTACGCATATTGAGGCTGCCACGGGGTTAAACATTACAGTGCCGACGGAAACTAAAGAATTATATTATAATGCCGCGTTTGCGGAATTGACGAAAATTACAATGTTCAACGATAATAGCTCTACAGTTTTTGATTTTGTTAACCCAAGCGCTACAACTCCGTTTTATGTATTAAGCACAAACATGTTTACGTTTACCGCAGAGTTTACCCGCAGCGACATTCCGTTAGTCGATGTGTTTGTTGTGACCGGCGACCGCAATAATGATTTGACATGGGTAGAAATGAAATACGATCCCGAACGGGAGCTGTGGGTTGGAACACATGAATACGACGGTTTTAACATTCCCTTCAGCATCGGCGCAAGTTACGACTCAAACATCCCCGATTTTATTTTCGACTTTGAGATGCACGACGACATGCTCCAGGAAATGATGGATTTAATTGAACAGGCAGACATGGCCGAACAATTAAATGAGTTCTATGAAGCCGGTGAAACAACCCTGGACGACGGCGCCACGCGCGTAAGCCTGGTATCAAAGGAAGACGGCGAGGAACACTTCAGCATTGATTATAAGGAATTGAATTTCAACGACTTTTCAGAGAGCGCATTGGAAGCTGACCCGGAATTTTTCGGAATCAGCACTTCGGAAAACGGAAAATTGTATGTAAAATCCAGTCAAAACGGTGAAATGATTATTGTGGATATAGCTAACCAAACCGCCTATTCCGTTGCATTTGGCGATGTAGACTTGGGAATGTTCCAGCCTGCCAATATACCTATTATGCGTGCATCGGGCAATTATGACGGTCCGCTTTTTTCGGCGTACATTTTTGCCGTCGATGAAATCGGTAAATATAATAATTTTTCAAACACGGCTTCATTCGTTAAGGGGTTAACCGGCATAGACGCCGCCATGACTTTGTTCGGAGTTAGTCAGGATAGAAGTATGTCCGACAACCTTATGATAGAAATGAAAAACGAACGTCAAAAGCATGTAGATAGATTAGGCAAACTATGCGAACATGGACTTAAGAATGTGATTAATTATCATGAGCGCAGTGAAATGTATAGGTCGTTGAATAATTTTCTAAGCGATTACACAGCGGCGCATAGAAAACTTTTCGATTTGATTATGTTAACGTACTATGCCCAATTTGCCCTGACATTAATCGGAGTAGCAGGTTATGCATCGATTTTAATACCAATAGTTTGTTTGGGCGGTGCGTTCGCGTTAACGGCAACACGCAATCAGATCCGCAACTCCCTTAGGAATGTAAATAAAGTAACTAAACAATGGATGAATGTATGCGTGGATATATCATTCAGTGTTGGCGGAATTAATTGCGCGGATGACCCCGCCTGCCCAACGCCTACGCCAACACCATCCCCATCCCCGGAGCCATCTCCGTCTCCAACCCCGATGCCTACACCGCGCCCGTATCCCAGGCCAAAACCTCAACAAAATACAACACCTATAACTGACCCCGCCGGTTATGTCTATGAAGCGGTAGAGTCAAACCGTTTGTCCGGTGTGACTACCACAGCCTACCATGACCCAACCGAACAGGGAATTAACCCGATATTGTGGTATGCCGAGGAATATGGCCAGGAAAATCCCTTGATAACGAACAGTGAGGGTTGGTACGCTTGGGATGTACCTTTTGGATGGTGGAAAGTGATTTATGAAAAACCCGGTTATGAAACGGCCGACAGTGTTGATGTATATGGCTGGCTGCCCGTGCCGCCGCCCCAAATGGAAGTCCATATTGGCATGGTGTCCAAAGACGCGCCAATCGTGGTTCATGTTTCCGGATATGAAGGTTTTATTGAAATAATGTTTGACAAGTATATGGATATTTCCACACTTACAACCTCAAGCGTGGTTTTATCCGGATACGGGGGCGGTTATGCGGTATCATTTGCCGACGCAGAGCAAGACCCGCAAAACCCAGATAAGGTATATGCCCGCATCATGCGTATCACGCCGGTTAGCCAATTCCAATTGGGCGGTTCAATAGGCGTTACAATTAAACAAACAGCAAAGAGTTATGCGGGTACCGGGCTGGCGGGTGATTATTCCGCGAGCGTGCAAATCGCGGTCAAACCGGATGGCATCGCAAGCCAGGAAAAAATCAACATAAACTACGGGGGAAGCAAAAGCGTTTTAATTGCCGTGCTTCCCGGCGAGTCTGGGGCCAATAAAAAAATAACCGCTGTTTCGAATTCGGAATATATCGTTGTTGTTGACGCGGAAGCTAAAACTGACGCGAACGGTTTCGCAGAATTTACAGTCACAGGCAGGCTTCCCGGGGTGGCGGAAATCACGTTTTCGTTGGAAGATACGCAAATAAAAGGTTCGACTATGGTGAAGGTTGCTATGCCCGGTGAAAACGCCGAAGCCGATAACCAAACGGTGACCATCACCGCCACAGCAGGTGTCGGCGGGACTGTCACAGGCGGCGGCAAGTATGCGTTTGGCGAAACGGTTACGTTGACAGCCAAATCAAACGCTGGATTTGAGTTTGTTGGCTGGAATGAAAACAGTGTCCGAGTGTCTTCAAATGCGGTTTATTCATTCATCACTGTCGCAGACAGAAGTGTTAAGGCTGAATTTTCGCCCATCGAAGATAAAGACGAAGATAAAGACGATGATAAGGACGATGATAAAGACGAAGATAAAGACGAAGATAAGGGCGAAGACAAGGGCGATACGACAACGGATACAGAGAAACCAGATAATACAGATTCAGGAAGCGGCGGTTACGCGGAAGTATCAATAATAACCGATGAAACTATATCGAGGGCAAAAATGCCTCTAAGTTCCGAAATAACCATATTTGTTAATCCCTTTACAGATGTTCGCGAGGGCGATTGGTTTTATGATGATGTAATTTTTGCTTATATCAATGGTTTATTCCGCGGCACGGAAACGACATTGTTCAGCCCGAACGCGGACATGACGCGAGGGATGCTTGTAGCCGTACTTGCGAGGCTTGACGGCGTAGATTTAAAAGATTTCACAAATGGCAGTTTTGATGATGTGGATAAAGATCAGTATTACGCGGCGGCTGCAAAATGGGCAAAGAGCAAGGGTATAGTTTACGGCATTGGCGATAATAAGTTCGCTCCCGATGTGCCGATTTCACGGCAGGATTTCGCAACCATCCTTATGCGCTACGCCAAATACGCCGGTATAACGCTTCCCATTGCGCGTGGATACAGTGGATTTAACGACGATGCAGACATTGCCAATTATGCAAAGGAAGCTATTGAAGCATTCTTTAAGGCTATGATAATAAGCGGCAAGCCCGGAGGCATATTTGATCCTAAAGGGAGCGCAACAAGGGCCGAAGTGACGGCGATGTTGCACAGGTTTATTATTAAATAGGGGTTGCTGAACGAGGTGCAACGCATTGAAAGCACAGGCGTGACAGGATTTGTTTTGCTGGATGGATGCAAGGGTTTGTCTCAAAATCTGCTAAAAGGATTGCAGATGATTCCTTGCAGGGCGCGACGCCCTCGGCGCGCTGTTGCGGGAACGCCACCAAGTCTCAGCGCGCCAAGGGTGTCGCGCCCTACAACAGGTTACTATGAGGTTAATACAAAGATTTCATTTCGTTCAGCAAGCCCTATTTAACGTCATTAGACAGATATATGATGTGAGTTATATTCTACACACAAATCGACCATACAACGAGGACGGAACGGATAGCAGTCGCCACGTTTAGAGCGGTAGGAGATGTGGGAACTGTTGCCCTACCTGTTTAGACGATGTTAACATTTCAGAGCTCCG
>Ga0123353_10016818_pt1 | contig 10712 bp, 9 predicted proteins | sample TergutLab28metaG_3_FD_92763 | JGI IMG/M metagenome (GOLD analysis project Ga0123353, IMG submission 92763) | Labiotermes labralis P3 segment gut microbial communities from Petit-Saut dam, French Guiana - Lab288 P3 | ecosystem: Host-associated > Arthropoda: Insects > Digestive system > Gut ... | reverse complement strand
CCGTAGAAAAAAGCCAGTGTCAGGTAACGCGCTACTTCTATACGATAGGGATGGTCTTCAATTTGAATCATCTTTTTCATCATTCTGAAATAATCAACAAATCCTTCCAATGCTTCTTCATTCAAAGGGACAATCGGATTATCACGAATGGTAAGCGTCAGAGGCAAGCGTTCGGGATAATTCGGCATCAAAATGTCGGTAAATTTGCTGGACATGACAATAAAAAGTCCCGAAAAATCTTCACTGATGGATTTATATTCCATAATATGACCGGGCAGAATCGTAACCAGACAGGGTCCATCGGTTTTGTATGGTATCAGGTTGATAGAACCTTCGGAGGTTCCCTTGATACAGATAATGGTAATAGTAACATCCACCTTGAAGGGATATTGAAAAGTAGAGTGGATAATCGGTTTATCAAGTAAAATAAAATCGTCGTCTATTGAGTAACGCTCAATGTTTCCTAACTCGGTTTGCCACTTAAAGGGCAGTATATTCTTTGGTTTCATATATGGATATTTTTATTTTTTGCAAAGGTATGGTATTTTTTCAATCACGCATCACGATTACGGCATATCGTCCAATATTGACGGTCAATCGTCCAAAAGTATGAAAAATCCTGTTAAAATTGTCCTTTTCGCCGCTTGATTGGACTTAATTACGCCACTATTTACAAGTGGCGGCTAATCGTCCAAAAGTGGCTCCAAATTGACCTTTACAACACGTTTTATGCCCGTATCTTTGTCCCGAATTTTAAATCAAAGTTTTTCACTTATTAAATAATAGTATTCAGATGAAATCAATCGCATTATCCCTCGCATGTATCACGTTAAGTGTCATGCTGAACGTAGCCGAAGCACCGGCGCAGGAAAATTTGTCTTTGCAGCAATGTATCCAATTGGCTGTAGAAAGAAACATTAACGTGGAAAGAACACGTTTAGACCTCGAAAAAAGCGGCTACAAGGTCGCCGAAACCCGCGCAGCCATGTTGCCGAAAGTCAATGTCAGCGGCAGTTTTATGGACTTTATCGAAAAGTCGAAAACTCTGTTGCCGGGCATCATCGTCGGGCGCGAGGGGAACCTTCCCGTTGAAATGGGAACGCAATTCAATACCAACGCTTCGATAAGCGTCACACAGGTATTGTATAATCAGTCGGCGCTGACCGCGCTGAAAATCGCCCGCCATTTGGAGGCAATTTCCGAATTAGGCGTCGAAAAGGTAAGCGAAGAACTCGCTACCGAAATTTCAAAACTCTATTTCATTACCGTTACCACCGAAAAACAACGTAATCTAATAGAAGAAAATATTGCCCGTGTTAAACGTTTGAGCGATATTATTCAACTTTTGGTTGAAAACGGAATGGGCAAGGAAACGGATTTTGAACGCATCAGCGTCAGCCTCGAAAATCTGTACACGCAGCAAAGCAACGTCAAGGCGGTGCATGAGCAGCAGTTGAACATGATTAAGTACATGCTCGTTATCCCGCTCGAAGAAACCATCGTGCTGACGGACGACGCCGAAATGCCCCTCCTGTTTCATGCGCCCGAATTATTGACCGATTTTTCAGACCATATTGATATTCAAATGCTCGAAGCCCAAAGGGAAATGAACCGCCTCAATGAAAGCCTCATTAAAGCCGGATACCTGCCTACTGTTGCCTTTGTGGGGTCGTATGGTTTGACGGGTTACAGGGAGGAGTTCGGAAATTATTTCAAAGACAGTCCCGAAAGCGATTGGTTTTCGTCATCATACGTCGGATTGAGCCTTTCGATACCGCTTTTTGACGGTTTTGAAAAACGCTCGAAACTGAAACAGGCGCGGTTGGATTCCCAAAAAACGGCAATGACGCTCGACAATACTCTGGAACGTTTCATGGTGAATTATCAAAACGCGATGAACAATTACCACAACCACAAAAACAATGTGGAACGACAAAAGAAGAACATCGCCCTCGCCGAAAAGGTATATCAGGAAACTGCATTGAAATATCGCGAGGGGCTGGCAACCATGAGCGACGTGTTGCAGGACGAACTGGGATTGAGCAATGCACAATCTGCCTATTTGAACGCCCTGTATCAATTTAAGGAAGCGGAATTGAATATAATGACGCTGAATGGTGAAATCAAAAATCTAATGTATTAAATTGTCCTTTTCTCCTTCAATTTGGACTAATGGGGACTTCAAATACAAAGTGGCGGCGAAACGTCCAAAAGTGGCTCCTTTTAGACCTTTACAAGACAAATAACCCCCGTATCTTTGTACCGAAATTTTTAAACCAAAAAAGTAATAAATAAATAATAGTAGTAACAAATAAATTTTAGTAATCATGAAAGTAAAATCATTCATCATCGGTAGTGTAGTAGTTGTTTCAACCGTCGCCGTCATGGGCGTTACATTAGCAAGCAACAAGCGTGAAATCGAAAGTCAGAAAGAAGTGAAAACTTCTGAAGACAGAGTGGCAGTGAGCGTGACGAGCGCACAACTGCGCGAAACAGGCAACCAATTAGAATTGGTTGGAAAGGCGGAAGCCGATAAAGAAGTCGTTGTGGCTTCAAAGAGCGCCGGCGAAATTGTTCAGGTCAATTTCAAATTGGGCGATTATGTGAGCAAAGGCGCAGTTTTGGCAAAGGTCGACGACACATATAAAAGGTTGGCTTACGAAAACGCCCAAATCAATTATCGTAAATTCGAGGAGGATTACGAAAAGTTTCAGGTACTGCGCAAGGGCGAAGCAGTATCCGAAAATCAGTTGCGCGATATGCGGATTGGCTTTGAAAATGCCGCTATCCAACTCGAAAACGCTAAAAAACAGTGGGAAGACGCACAAATCGTCGCTCCGTTCAGCGGCATGGTTACGGCGAAAAAAACCGAACTGGGCGCTTACGTCAATCCGGGAACGCCCATCGTAGGTATTGCCGACGTGTCGAACCTGAAAGTGCTACTGTCTGTATCCGAAGCCAACGCTTACCAACTTCGCGTGGGCAGGGAAGTTACTGTCAGCGCAAGCGTATATCCGGGCGTTACCTACAAAGGAATTATCACAAGCATCAGTCCGCAGGGAAGCGGCGCTCACACCTTTCCGGTTGAAATCACCATCGCCAACAGCGACAGGAATCCCCTGAAAGCAGGCACTTACGTCAATGCGAGCGTCAGCATGGGCAATACCGGTACGGCTTTGATGATACCGCGCGACGCTATCGTCAGCAGCGTAAAAGACCCGTCTGTCTATGTAGTCAGAGGCGAAACGGTAGAATTGGTGAAAATTACAACCGGCAGCGATTACAATTCCTATCTGGAAGTTATCGCAGGCATCAGCGCAGGCGACCGCGTAGTCACCAACGGACAAATCAACCTGACGGACGGCTCGAAAATAACCATCATCGGTAGTCAGACCGCAGAACCTTTTTTGGCTCAGTCGAACCAATTAGCAAGTAATTTTTAATCATAATTTTTTAATAATCAGTTTTTTAATCATTTAAATTTTAATTATCATGAAAAGAGTAGTGTTTTCAGTAGCGTTAGTGTTGGGACTGGGATTATCGCAAGCCCAAGCGCAGGAAATATTTGGCGGCATGAAAGCCGACGCAAATATGTCGAACTTCATCCTTAGCGATATGGACGGGATGAAAAGTAAGTTAGGTTTTGGCGCCACCATTGGCGGCTATACCAAAATCGAACTGGGGGAAAGTTTTGCTTTGCAGCCCGAAATATTGCTGCATTACAAAACTTCCAAAATGGAAGAAAAGGCAACCGGTCACGAAACCGATTTCCAATTCTTCGGTGTGGAATTGCCGGTGTATGCCGTTGGACAAACAACCATCGGTAACGGCAAGGGTTTTATCGGCGTGGGTCCCTATCTGGGATTAGGTATTGATGCGCGGTATAAAGGAACCGGCGGCGCAAAGGATTTGGAATTGTACAAGGAGTACAACGGTCAAAAATCTGCAATGCAACGTTGGGATTTTGGCGCGGGCATGATGCTTGGATACGAGTTTGGCAATGGTCTTCAAGTCCTTGCAAGTTACAAAATCGGCTTTATCGACGCTTTGAATGCCGGAAAGGACAATGCCACCATGCTGAACCAAACCGTCAGTCTGGGGCTGGGATACAGATTTGGGAAGTAATTTCACCCGAATGTCAGCCGTGTTAGAAAGGCGGTAATGCCGCCTTTCTTTTCAAAAATTTCGACGTAGTTCAAGAAGGGTAGAACAGTTGTTTGCAAATGCAAAAATACAACAGGTTGCAGGTTCGAATCCTGCCGTCGGAACAAAATAAAAATTCAAATTTCAAATCTCATTTTAAAAAGAATAATCATGAATACCAAAAGATTAAATCAAGACAAAGTATATGCGAAATTAATCGCATTGAGTATCATTTACTCAAAAGAAAAAAGTTGCCAACGAGTATTTCTTCAAAGGATTTCGTACTGCGGCAAAGAAATGAAAGCCGTAATGGAATGTGTCCGCGACGACGGTTTCCGCAGTTGGATACAATCCTCAATCCCCATGATGCACTGCATCAACTCTTAATTTTTAACTCTTAATTCTTTAATATCATGTCAATAGTAGAAACATCAGTCAAAAGACCTCTGTTAATTGTGGTCGTCTTTACCATTCTGACGCTGGGCGGTATCATCTGTTACAGTTCATTGAACCTGAATTTGTTGCCCAGTATTGAAGTGCCCGTTCTTACGGTACAAACCATTTATCCGGGCGCAGGCTCTGCCGAAGTGGAAACATCGGTAACCAAAAAAATCGAAGACGCCCTTTCTTCTTTGGAAAATCTGAACAAAATTTCGTCCATTTCGATGGAAAGTTATTCGTTGGTGATTGTTCAGTTAAGAAATAACGCAGACGCAAATATGGCGTTGCAGGAAGCGCAAAGGAAACTTTCTGCCATCAAATCCAATTTGCCGCCCGAAATGTTAGAGCCGTCTATCGGTAAAATTTCTTTGGATGAAACGGCGGTATTGAATGTGGCTGCCTTTTCGTCGCTGCCTTCCACGCAGTTTTATAAATTGGTGGAAGACCGCATACAGGCGCGTCTGGCAAAACTTCCGGGCGTAGGCTCTATCAAAATGACCGGAGGCACCGGACGCGAGATTAAGGTAAACATCGACGCGCAAAAGTTGAAAGCCTACAATCTGTCCATATTGCAGGTTTTGGGGGCTATTAAAACGTCAAATATGGAAATTCCCGCCGGAAATATCGAAAATGCAAACGCCGTCTATTCGGTTCGCCTTGCCGCCAAATATTCCAATCTCGACGAATTGCGGCAAACCGTTATCGCCACCTTGCCTAATGGCGGAAATATTCGGGTGATTGACGTTGCCGAAGTAGAAGACGGCATTGCCGAACAAAAGTTAATCAATCGTATTGACGGATTTGACGCTATCGGTATTTCCATTTTGAAACAGTCGGACGCCAATGCGGTGAAAGTGGCTGAATTGGCGAAGGCGGAACTGAAAGCCATCGAAATGGAATATGAAAAGGACGGCGTGAGGTTTGAAATCGCCACCGACGAGTCCATCTACACCAAAAGTTCAGCCAATGCCGTGATATTCGACCTCTTTCTGGCGATTATGATTGTCGCCATCATCTGTTTTATTTTCCTGCACGATTTGCGAAGCGCCTCCATTATCATGTTCGTTGTTCCGCTGTCTATCATACCCGCTTTTATTGTCATGTACCTGCTGGGATATTCGCTCAATTTGTTATCGCTCATGGCATTATCGTTAGTGGTAGGAATATTGGTGGACGACAGCATTGTGGTAGTCGAAAATATCTTTCAACATTTAGAAGCCGGAAAATCCAGACGCGAAGCCGTTTTGGACGCTTGTAAACAAATCCTGTTCACCTGTTTGACAACAGCCCTTGTTTTGACGGTGGTCTTCATTCCGATGATTATTTCTGGCGGCATGATTGGCAACCTGCTCAAGGAATTTTCCGTTCCCATTGCTGTTATCGTAGTTTGCAGTTTCTTGGTTTCGTTCACCGTAACGCCGATAATGATGTCGCGTTTCGGAAAATTAGCCGACCACACGCGCAGCAGTTTCTTCGGACGGTTTTCGCGATTGGTCGAAAATACGTTTGATGCCGTCAGGAATTGGTATCTGAATGTTTTATCGCTCAGTTTGCGGTATAAGAAAACCGTTTTATCCCTTGCGCTCGTGTTGTTCCTTGCTTCGTTCATGCTCTTTCCCGCCGGGTTAATTGGCGTATCGTTCATGCCCGACAGCGATCGTGGCGAATTTACCGTCGAATTGGATATGAACCCTCAAGTTACGATTTATCAGAACAATCAAATCGCCATGCAAGCCGAAAAAATCATCGCCGACATACCCGAAGTGGAACGTATCTATACCAACGTTGGCGCATCGGAAAGAGGCTCGAAAAACAATATTAGCACCATTACAGTAAAATTGGTAGACAAGGATAAACGCAATATCAGTGTTGAAGAATGTGCGCAACAAGCCAAGAAGTCTATCATGAGCGCTATTCCCGGCGTTCGTGCGCGGGCAACTGTATTGTCCACCACCGGCGGCGGTTCCGATCCCATACAGTTTATCGTTCAGGGCGCTGATTTTGAACAGGTGCAGGAAACGGCTGCCATGCTTCTCGACATTGTGCGACGCACGCCCGGAACGTCAGACGCGCGGCTTTCGGTTGATGACCCGCGTCAGGAAGTGCAGGTAGAATTAGACCGCGAAAAAATGGCGATGCTCGGACTTTCGGTTTCCGATGTAGGCTCTACCCTTCGCGTAGCCCTCGCCGGCAACGACGACTCAAAATTCAGCGACGGCAATTACGAATACAATATCCGCGTTGGTATTGACAATTTCAATCGCAACCGCTCTGATGATGTTGCAAAACTGACCATCCTCAACCGCAAAGGCGAACTGATTGAATTGAGCCAAATTGCCGACGTCAAATATGGTTTGGGTCCTTCGGCTCTGGAGCGCACCAACCGTATTTCGTCCATTACCGTTAAATCGGGCGTTGTCGGTCGTCCTTCGGGAACGGTTGGCTCCGAAATCAAAACGGCTTTTGAGGGTAAAGTTCCCGACGGCATTTCCATTCTTGAAGGCGGTATGATGGAACAGCAAGGCGATGCGTTCGGTATGCTGGGATTTGCATTTCTGGCGGCGATTGTGCTGATTTATCTGATTATGGTTGTGTTGTACAATTCGTTGCTCACACCTGTAGTGGTTCTGTTTTCCATACCGTTGTCCATGATTGGCGCATTCCTTGCGTTAGCGCTCACCATGAACCCAATGTCCATTTTCAGCATCATCGGATTGATTGTGTTGATAGGTTTGGTTTCTAAAAATGCTATTCTTTTGGTGGATTACGCCGAACGCGCAAGAAGGGAAAAAAATCTGAACGCCTTCGACGCCATGATAAACGCAGGCAAAGCACGTTTGCGCCCCATTCTGATGACCTCTTTTGCAATGATTTTCGGAATGTTACCCATTGCTTTGGCTACCGGAAACGGCGCAGAACTGAAAAACGGCATGGCATGGGTCATCATCGGCGGACTGACCAGTTCGATGATTTTGACGCTGGTAGTGGTGCCGGTGGTGTATCTGACTTTCGACAGGATTTCCGAGCGGGTTAGTCATTTGACAAGAAAAAAAGCCGATATTATATTCATCAATGAATAGTTTTTTGAAGTCATGTTATTTTGGTACAAAATATTATATGGATTTTTCCGTTTGTTGGCTGCATTGCCGCTTCGGTGCCTATACCTCATTTCCGATTTGCTCTTTGTGCTGGTATGCTACGTGGTACGCTACCGGCGCAAAGTAGTGATGGAAAATTTGCGCAATTCGTTTCCCGAAAAGACCGAAAAGGAACGACGGCAGATTGCCCGCAAATTCTATCGTTTTTTATGTGATTTATTGGTTGAAACGCTAAAAGTGGCAAATATTGATACGTCGCAAATGCGTCGTCGCATCCGTTACAGCAATCCTGAAATTTTTGAAAAACTGTATCGTCAAGGTAAACAGATTTTTGTGGTTACCGGTCATTACGGCAATTGGGAATGGTTAGCCACGCTGGAAAATACCGTACCATATCATCATGCCACGCTTTACAAACCTTTGGAAAACAAGTTTTTCGACAATTTTCTCTACAACTTGCGCACCAAATTCGGTACAGACGCTATCCCGTCCATTTCGGCTATCAGGACAATCAACGATTACAGATACGAAAATCGTTTGACAGCGCTTTGCTTCCTATCCGACCAATCGCCGCCCCGTAATGCGCTCGACTATTGGACAACATTCCTGAATCAGGACACTCCCGTATATTTGGGCGTCGAAAAGTTAGCCAAACGTTACGATGCAGCAGTACTGTATTACGAAATACGGCGCGTGAAACGTGGATTCTACGAAGTAGATTCTACACTGATTACCGAAAATGCCGCACAAACGTTCGATTTTCAAATTACCAACAAACACGTTGAATTGCTTGAAGAAACCATTCGCCGAAATCCGCAATACTGGTTGTGGAGCCATCGACGATGGAAGCATAAAAGTCCGAAATATCATCAACATGAAAATATTTCATTTAATAGCAATCACGACCTTTTGTATGCTTGCGATTCAAGCAAAAGGTCAGTCGTCAGCGGGTGCGAAAGCAGATGCTAACCTGTCGAACTTTTGGATAAATCAGTCCACACATCTAAAAAGCAGCATGAAAGTGGGAGGTTCAGCAGGTTTTTTTTACAAATACGCACATACCGAAAATAGAGCCATACAGACGGATATAATGTTTCGTTACCTTACATCGGAATTTAAAAATCAGAGTACAGGCGAAACAGCAGATTACCGTTACTTTGGTATTGAATTGCCTGTATATTTGATGCTGCAAGCCGAGATAGACAATCAAACATTGTATTTGGGAATGGGTCCGTTTACATCGTTCGGAATTTCCAGTTATTATAAATCTACCTTCCGTAGTATTGAACTTTACGAAGAAGATCCAATCAGCGGCAAAGCAACGATGAATCGCTGGGATTACGGCGTTGGGTTTATCATCGGCTATGAACTGAAATGCCGGCTACAATTCAATTTCAATTACCACTTGGGATTTCGTAACATGGTGGGCGGCGGGTTTGAGGATATGGATATGATTTCGCAGTTGGTTGGTTTGGGGGTGGGATACAGATTTTAAGAATTTGTTAATGAATAATATATAAAATTATTAGGTATTTATTGGTAATTTTTGCAATGACACTTATGAATTTCCAAAAAATGGCAATGATATTCTATTTGGGGGCAAAAAAACTGTATTATTTCGTTCCGGTCAGTGATAGTTCACGAATAATTTTTGAAAATTTTTGCAAAAGGAAATTCCCGCAAACCCGTAAAAAAAGTTTATGTTAGAACATCAATAGGTTAAGTTTTTTTTAGAAAGAAATGAGATGACAAATTTGAGCAATCAGCCGTTCCTGTTATCATTGAAACAGGCGACAAAACAAATATGTGATTATCAGGATGATTACGAAATCGTGTTGCAAGAGCAACAGGATGAGTTTAAGGAATATGTACAAAACTATTTTAATTCTGATGTAGCAGCGCCGAAACGTTTCCAATTTTTGAAAACAGCCGATTACAAATTAGAGCGAATACATCTGATGTATGCCGACGCTATCAGGGAAAACAACACTGACTTCTACCGGTTTTGGTCAATGTTAATTACCGACACACGACGGTTTATTTCCATTGGTATTGATACGCTCAATTTTCAGGCAATTTGCCCTGCACACATGCTTACCGACGAACATGCCCGTAAATTTCCACTTTGCAACTGGACAGCCCAACGGAGCGATTTAATGGAAGCCATCGTAGGGTTTTTTCAGGCAGACATTATTCGTTTGCAGGACGGAAGCCGCCCTTCTTTTGCGCTCTTTGCAAAGGAAATAGGGAGTATATTCGGGATTACGTACAACAATCCGCATTTTGAGATGCGAAAGATACTTAATAGAAAACGCGAACAAACGCCATTTATGAACCGTATCATTGCCGGCTTGAAGGATAAAAGCGAAAAGATGTTTGAGTGAAAAAGCAACATAGCAAACCCGCACCAAAAATTGTTACAACTGTTATCATGGACGTAAGTATTCTAAATACCAATTTGTTAATGTGTAATAATTTTGTTACAATAAAGCGTAACATATTACAGATTTGTTACATCGCTGATTTTCTGAAAATTCAATATTAAATGTAACAATCATTAACAGTTACTTTAATAAATGTAACAGGCAAATTGATTGATACATAGATGATAAACAGCGATTGTAACAAGTGTAACAATTTTTGAGCAAGTTTGCTGTATTTTGAAAAAGCGCAAAAAAAAGAGTGTTGGCAGAATTTAAAACGGGGTTTCATCACCGCTAAAGCCTATTTCCAGTTGTGCCGGTTCCGATACTTTTTCCTGCTTTGTGGGGCAAAGGGCTTGTATTTCGTAATCGGTCAAAAAATCTTCGCGTTTGAAAACCAACGGCTGTCCAACCTGTTTTTCGGTTCGCACGGTAAAATCGTCGGGCGAACCTTCGGTATTGATGTAGATTTTCGACTTATAGGCGCATCTTTTTATTTTCCGTTGTCCCTGTTCATTTCTCAAAAAATCCACGCCAAAATGGGTTTTACACTCCCGAATGATGTAATAACTGTCATAGCGTCCGTTTACCATGTGTTCTGCTATCT
>Ga0123353_10016817_pt1 | contig 10712 bp, 8 predicted proteins | sample TergutLab28metaG_3_FD_92763 | JGI IMG/M metagenome (GOLD analysis project Ga0123353, IMG submission 92763) | Labiotermes labralis P3 segment gut microbial communities from Petit-Saut dam, French Guiana - Lab288 P3 | ecosystem: Host-associated > Arthropoda: Insects > Digestive system > Gut ... | reverse complement strand
GCCGATGGCCTGGAGGAAGAAGGCTTTTGACGGCGAGGCGGATATGGATCGCTCTTTTGAGAATCGAATTCGCGCTCGGGTTCTATCTTTTTATATTCTTTTTTCGGGCGGGCAGGAGGTTCGGTGTCGTAGCGACTGCCGCGCTCGTCGTAATCGTCGGAGATTCGTGGTCTGCGGCGTGCGCCGACAGGGTCAGGCTCGGGTTCGCGGTGCGGTGCGCCAAGAGGTTGTCTCCTGCGGTACAGGCCGAATCCCAAGTCGTCCTCATCGAGAGGGTCTTGGTTTGCGGCTTGACTTACTGCGCCGGCACGGCGGCGTCTGCTGCTTGGCCTGTCGTATTCGTCATCGTCCGAATCCACGCCGGGTGAATTGTCTTCCGAGGAGTACCTGCTGTGCCGCTGGCTATCTGAGGCAGGGGCAGATTCACTTTCGCCGCCAAAGCCTTGTACAATGCTGCTGGTTTCATATTGGTTTGGAAGTTCAGAACTTTCATCGTCATCATTGGGCGCAAAAAGACGCCCGACTGCTTTGCGCGACATATCATCGTTGTAGTAGTCGAGAGTATTGCCGAGCTTAGGTTCGATTTTTTTGCCGGGGCTTGTGTCACCCGCCGGGTCGTAGTTGTTTCTATCATTTGTATCGTACACAGCGTACACCTCCGCAGGGGATGGACATGTTGCGCAAAACGTATGAAACGTTTGGCGTTCGTGAAAATGCGCATTGCGCCACTTTCGCAAAGCTAAATTCTCTTTTCACACATTTGTTGTAATTGTCATGTATTTTTAGAGATTATTCTATATGTTTGATTTCTGCGTACTATAATAACACATAGCGGAAAAATTAACAACAGAAATTTAATCAGAATGTAATATTCTTTAGAATTTTGTTATTTCTTGCGGTTTGTCCAGTCAGGTTTGTTTACTTGCCGTTCTCTGGCAATACCGAGTGCGTTATGTTCAACATCATGAGTAATTGTTGAGCCTGCAGCAATAAAACAGTTTTTGCCAAGGCGTACAGGCGCGACAAGGTTGGAGTTAGAGCCGATGAATACGCCATCCTCTATCGTAGTTCTACTCTTATTCTCGCCGTCGTAATTAGCGGTGATACAGCCGCAGCCGTAGTTAACGTTCGAACCTATGTCGGCATCGCCGATATAGGAAAGGTGCGCCGCTTTCGATTTGTTGCCGATGTTTGAGTTTTTGACCTCTACAAAATTGCCGATGCGTCAGTTTGAGCCGATGTTCGAACCCGGGCGAATGTAAGCAAACGGGCCGACGGTTGTAGAGTCTCCAATCGAAGATTCAAGCAGAACACTATGCTCGATTTCGCAATCCGCGCCGATTGTCATATTGTGAATGCGTGTGCCTGAGCGGACGACTGTACCTGCACCGATGTGTGTCTTGCCGGTAATCTGCACGTTTGGATAGATTACTGCGTCGGGTTCAATTGTGACATCTGAGCCTATGCAGGCTGCTGAGGCTGAGTCAAATATAGTTACGCCATTTAGCATGTGCTTTGCACAAATTTCATGGTTTATGCGGCATACCGTCATACTGAGGCAATGGCGTGATATAATTCTTTCGGAGAGATAATTCGGTACGGCGTAGGCTTCGGCATTTGGGTGAGTTTTGAGGACTTCTGCCAGAGGAGCGAAATTGTTTGCCGCTACGATGTATGGAGGCAACTGTTCGCCAAAACCGTGATAATGTGCCAACATGTAGTCGTCAACTTTGACATATGTCGCAGGAGCGTCGGAGCTTTTGTGCAGGCGGATGAGCGTGTTAAGCATATCTAATGAAACGCGGAGTTCATCGCCTTGAATAACCAGCACTGGTTCGTTTCCAAATGACGCGAAAAACTCGGCAGCAATTGATTCTTCAACAAACTGCGCGCCCAATTTTTCGATTACAGCCCTGAGTTTTTCGTTCTCGCGTGCTACAACGTATATTTCTTGGAATAGTGTTTTCGCCTGCTCTATTGCGTAGGCTATCATAGGTTTATCAATAATTTCGCATAGGTATTTTGTCTCGCGTGATTTAAACTCGCTTTCATTTGCATTTGCCATTATTGCGATTTTCATGCGATGTCACACTCCCTAAATTGTTTAGTTGCGCAGGTCGCTGATTGAAATTGTATCAAAAACTTCACGGTTTATGCGGATTTCAGGCTCGCTTTCACGCCAAGTTTGGTATGCCTGATTAAAGATTTCGTTGCGCATGAGTTTTGTATATTCTTCCATGGCAGAGTTGACAAGTGTCGCTGCCGCCACAATTTGCCGCGCCTCTATACGGATGATGTAGTATTTGTCGATGGTTTGCAGTATAGGTGATACGTGGCTTGGGTCTAAGTTGCGGGTTGCCTCGATAACCCCTGCGGGTAAGTCGCTGTTTGTGAGGTCGTAAATTGTTGAGATTGTTACTAATGAGTGGTTGGCGTGGTCGGCCTCGGTGTGGTTCTCGAGGGCTTGGCGGAGTGTATGTGCCATAGCCTGAGCTGTCGGAGATGGTTCAATTCTGGCTACAGCCGCGACGGTTGCCTTAGTTTGTACGGCGTTTGGGTTTCGCAGTACATAGTTTTCGAAGAATACCTCGAAGTCGGCTTGGCTGACTGTGAAGTTACGCGTAACTTCTTTGTACATGTCTTCAAAGAGCTGGCGTTCAAGCATTACCTCGAAGATGTTTTCGAAGACAGACGCGGTAGATTCTGCGAGTCCGGGCGGGAGCAATGCAAGATGAGCCTCAGTGTTGGCTCTGGCAATCTCAACAGATATTTCGCTTTGTTCAAGCCCGATCAGGCGTGCTTGATTTGCGGTGGTACGCACCAATGCAAGTTGGCGTAACGCGTTGAGTTTGGCCTGCGTTTGTGCATCGGTTGCGCCAAAAGCTGCATACCAAATGTCGGGGCCGGCTGTGGCTTCGAAAAATTGCTGCTGTTCGCTAAGATACACAAAGTATTCAAACGGCTCGACGATATGCCCATCCACAACCGCAACGATTATACGTTCAGGCTCAGTGGCAGGTTCAGGCACATTGCACGCGCCAAAAAACAGGGCAGTCATAACTGCCGCTGTAATCATTGCATAGGAAAACAATCTATTACGCATCCGGCACACCTGATTTCGTTTCAAAACATTTGTTAATACAGTATGGGTATTCTATCACCATATTATAAGTTATAAGTCGCGCTATTGCAACGAATGTAACAGAAATTTAAGAACCTTCATACAAAAGAAACCGACGTTAACAATCAACGCCGGTATTGTAGGGGAGACCCTGTGTGGCCGCCAGATAATTATTGTTTATCCTGCTCGATAAGAATACGAACCGCCTCCACTGCAGCTTTTATTGCGCCGGTGGTGTCGGATACTTTTGGGTTGTCAAGCCCGGCGGCGGCGCGTTCTTGGTTCCATACTACATTTAGTATGCAGCCTGCGCGTGCGCCAAGTATTTGCGATACTATGTAGAGCGTTGAGCTTTCCATTTCAGAGGACAGCGTTCCCGCGCGTTTCCATGCCTGCCATTTTTGTTCAAGCTCATAGCTTACAGGCATACGAGAGGGGCTGTGCTGCCCGTAGAATGAGTCCTTACAGTGTACAACTCCGCAGTGCCAGCGCAAACCGAGTTCTTTCGAGGCGGTGATTAAAGCGTTGGTGATATCGATATTTGAGACCGCAGGGAATTCAATAGGTGCGTATTCGTTTGGCGTGCCGTCCATGCGGATTGCTGCATTCGCGATAACTACATCGCCGCCCATAACGTCCATTGCTATGCCGCCGGTAGTGCCGATTCTGATAAAGTTGCGCACGCCTGTCATGTAAAGTTCTTCAACGCCGATTGCGGTCGAAGGTCCGCCCATTCCGGTAGACATTACCATAACCGTTTCGCCGGAGACTTCGCCCAGCCATGTGGTGTATTCACGTTGTTGGTGGTGAAAACGCGGATTGTCAAGATATGAGGCGATTTTCTCTACGCGCCCGGGGTCACCGGGCAACAGTGCGTATTTCGCGCCGTGAGTGTCGTCAAAACCTATATGGTACAGTGGTTGCATATTTGCTGCCTCCCTATGAATATACTTGATTTTCAATTTAAACGATTATATGATATGATTATACTTGATGTGCAGGATAGAATCAATAGCATTGTAAGGAGAGAAGTTTATGGGAGGCAGCATAATAGTTCGCGGAATGGAAATTGGCGGTGGACATACAAGGATATGTGTTCCGGTTATGCCAACAACGCTCAGTGAGCTTGAAGAAGTTCTTTGCAGACTTGATATCGCTGCGCTTGATATTCTTGAATGGCGGGCCGACGCACTGCAAGGTGCAACTTTGGCTGATTACTTGTCCGGGCTTGAACTCATTAGGCGAGGGCTTGGCGAAACGATACCTGTACTGTTCACTTTGCGCACCGAAAACGAAGGCGGAAACTTTTCGGGAGCGGCTGATGTACTTACTGAGATTATGATAGGTGTTGCGCAGGCAGGCTTGACTGATATGCTTGATGTTGAATTGTCTGCCGGAGACGAAAATGTCTGCGCGGTAATCAAGGCAGCAGTGGATACAGGTACGAAAATTATTGTTTCGCATCATAATTTTAGCGGAGTATATCCGCCGGGAAATATTGTGGGCATATACAGGCGGATGTTTGAACTTGGTGCGGATATAGCAAAAGTTGCTCTTATGCCGGCAAACTTACAAGAATGCCTGGCAATTATGGGCGCAGCAGAGCATGTGCAGTGTGAATATCCAAAGCATGCGATAATCCTTATTGGAATGGGGAGGCATGGGTTGAGTTCACGCGTCATGGCACGCGAGATTGGTTCATGTATTGCGTTTGCGCATGATACTGCGGCAGGTACGTCCGCTCCCGGGCAGATATCAGCGCAAGATATGCGGGGAATTTTTGAAATTACCGGAAGATATATGTATACGAATTCTGATTAAAACCCTTTCAACATCGCTCAAAACGCTCCGCCCTTACGGCACTGCGCGTCGCTTGTTTTCAAGGATTTAGTATATTTCTTAAAATTGTAATAAATTTGTTATTGATTTTTGAAAAATTTAGTGTAAAATATAAGGGAATGTGGCATGGCTTTCACAGTGATTGCCGACCAATGTATATGTGACGCCGAGATAAAATATAGGCGTTCAATAATTCTCAGGAGGTATGTTCCAATGAAGAAAGTTAAAAGCTTAATGGCTGTTGCTGTAGCTGTTTCAGTAACACTGTCGGCAGCAGTTCCAGTTTTTGCAGTAAATGCGCCGGGTAGATTTGCAACACCTGAGCCGCTTGTTCTTGCGCCGGTAGTTGCTGACGTTGAGGAAGAAGCAGCACCTGCAGCAACATGGTTTGATGTGACAGCAGATTTCCCAAATCTTACTGTTGGCAGTCGTACATTTATCGACAACAACGGTGTTCCGCGCGGCACGTTCCCGGTTATTGGTGGTGCAGCTCAAAACCCTGACTTTGCAAGACTTAACAGAGTATTCTTCAACAACGTATTCAATAACTTCAATAATCATGCTGTTGAGGGCGTAACCGGTATGGGTCTTAGTTTCCACGCTAGTTTCGAGGTAGAGAACTTTGGCCAGCTTGCTATCATAACTCAAACCTTGAGACTTGGAAACATGAATAACTTTGCTACAGCAGACCGCGTATTAGAATTCAGTTTCCCTATCGACAAAGCAACTAACAGACAAGTGTCATACGCTGCTGGTGCTGAGTTTTTAAGAGCATGGATTGACTATATGGAAGGTCGCTTAGAAGCACTTCAAGAGCCTGTAGTTGAAGAAGCTGAATATGTAGAAGAAGTAGAAGAGCCGGTTCCGGCTGTTGAAGAAGTAGAAGAAACAGAAGAAGCTCCGGCTGAAGAAGTTGCACCCGCACCGGCGGCTGAAGAATTAGAAGCACCTGTTGTAACGTTAGTTCCTTTGGGCCTTCTTGAAGACCTTGGTTTCGAAGTTCTCATCGATGAAGAATATGACTTAGTAATTGTTAACTATGACGGTGCTTTCATCTTTAGCTTTACAGTTGGCGATGATTACATGACAGTTGGCGACGGCGATGCAGCAGAAACAGTTGACCTTCCGATGGCAACTGCTTTCGAAAACGGTTACATCGTAATTCCATCTTGCATAATCACATTATTCCTTGGTCTTGAACTTCCACAATATCCGGCTGCTCCGGAAGTAGTTGAAGAGCTTGAAGAAGAAGAGTGCGAAGAAACAGCAGTACGCTGAGCTCGCAGATAGTCATGCTCCGGTTGGAGTAATTAGTAACTTTTAAGCACAAAATGTGCTGTATACATAAAAGCGTTATCCCGGGCGATGCCTTAGGATAACGCTTTTGTTTTATAGTGAGTTAAATTGAAAACAGATAAAGGCAAAGCCTTGAAGTCTGTTTTCAATTTAACGAACGCGTAATTGGTCGTTAACGACTACACTCTCAATTCCACGTATGACATTGACAAAATTCCGGTTTGGCGTTAGAATTAGCAGGTATGTGTTGTACGATGAAAGTTGAATTTGGTGAGGATATATGTCTTTTGAATGTATTAGACAATTGCCGACTGTGAACGAGGTGCGTGGTAGTTTGCCGCTTTCTTCCGTGCAGGTGGCAGAAAAAAACAAACGTGAAGAGCAGCTTGCGCGTATTATCAGCGGCGAAGATGACCGTTTGCTTGTGGTAATAGGGCCGTGTTCGGCGGATGATGAAGACGCTGTAGTCGAATATGCAACGCGCTTAGCGGCTGTGCAGGAGAAAGTAGAGCAGGCGTTGTTTATTGTTCCACGGGTATATGTTGCGAAGCAGAGGACCGCTGGAGTTGGGTATCAAGGCTTATTGTACCAAGCCGATTCTGCAGCGGAACCGAATGTGGCACAAGGTATATATCAGGCAAGGAAGTTGTACTTGCGGATATTTAGCGAGACAGGTCTAACAACCGCCAGTGAGCTTATTAGCGGCATTAGTATAGATTACTTTTCGGATTTGATTTCGTACTATGCTGTCGGCGCGAGGTCATCGGAAGATCAGGCATATCGGCAGATAGCAAGCGGGATTGATGTTCCCGTGGGTATCAAGAACCCCATGAGCGGAGATATTAGAGTTCTTTTGAACTCGATATACGCGGCACAGCAGCCGCACCGTTTTGCATACGACCGAGCAGAGGTAGAAACCCAAGGTAACCCATACGCCCATGCAATTTTGCGTGGATTTTCCGATGCAAATTGGCGCGATGATGTTCAGTCGGCACACCCGAACTATCATTACGACGACCTTGTCGCAGTGATAGAGAAGTACAAGGCAATGGAATCGGCAAACCCTATGATAGTTATAGATGCAAGCCATGGGAACTCGGGCAAGCTTTTTTACGAGCAGCCTCGCGTTATTCGCGAGACGCTTGCCAACCGTAAACGCGACCCGCAGATTCGCGAATATGTGCGTGGTGTCATGATTGAAAGCTACCTTGAAGAGGGCGCGTGCAGTGCCGGGGAATATGTGCGCGGCAAGTCAATCACAGACCCATGTCTGGGCTGGGAAGATACAGAGAAACTTCTACTATATATTGCAGACAATGTTTAAGCATAGTGAGCTAATTAAAAATTGGGACGCTTGCGTACCACAATTTTTAATTAGCGAACGCCGCCCACACCGAGTGGAACGTAGTTACACGAGGTGTGGAGGATTTTGCGAAGCAAAATCCTATTCGAATCACTGGAGTTAAGTGATTCGAATAGAAATCATAAGTTAGGAATTGATATGCGAACAATTGGTGTTGGAACCGGCGAAACTCAATATAATATCCATATAGCGCGCGACTTTAGCAGGCTTGCCGAGGCGTTTGCGCAAGCTGATTTGCTTGGACGCAAGACGGCTATAATCTGCGATGAGCATGTCGCTTCGCTATACTTGGAACATGTGCGAGGGTTTATATCGCAATTTGCCGAAAGCTGTACAGAGCTTATTATCTGCTCAGGCGAATTGGCTAAGAGTATTTCTACGTTGACGGATATATACAACTTTCTGATTGACAACGGATTTCAGCGCGATTCGGTGCTGATTTCTCTCGGAGGCAGCGTTGTATCGGACGTTGCGGGCTTTGCTGCCGCAACTTACATGCGCGGCATACCGCATGTAATAATCCCAACAACGCTGCTTGCTCAGTGTGACGGCAGTATTGGCGGAAAGACCGGTATAGATATCGGTGCATACAAAAATGTTGTCGGTGCGTTCGCGCCGCCAAGGCTTGTGTACAGCAATGTAAGCACGTTGCGCACATTGCCGGAACGCGAGTTCGCAAGCGGGATGGCGGAAGTAATCAAGCATGGGCTGATAAAAGATGCGGCGTATTTAGATTGGCTGGGCAAGAATTTTGAACGGATATACCACAAGGAGCGAGACACTCTCGAAGAGCTTGTGGCGTGGTCGTGCGAGATTAAGGCCGGTGTGGTTCAGCAGGATGAACGCGAGCGTAAGGGTATCCGCGAGATTTTAAACTTTGGGCATACGATAGGGCATGCAATCGAGGGGCTTTTGGGATACAGCCTGACGCATGGTGAATGTGTTTCGCTGGGGATGATGGGAGAACTCAAAATATCGGTCGGAACGGACAACATCAGCGGGGAAGAGGTATCCTCAATCGAGGAACTTCTGCAACGCTTTGGTCTGCCGACAAATATTGCAAATGCCGGACTTTCGCCCGAGGATATATACAGCCACATGTTGAGTGACAAGAAAGTCAAAAACAACGCGCTTAGGGTTGTGGTGCTGAACAAAATTGGTGAGGCGGCACTGTATACGCCAACACGCGAAGAAGTGCTGTATACGCTTATATAATGAGAGAAGTGGTGACTGACATGGTATGGGAAAATAACGACAAGCAGGTAATATTCAGCGGGATACAGCCTTCTGGTGTGGTGCATCTCGGCAATTATCTTGGTGCGCTTAAAAATTGGGTAACGCTGCAGCAGGACTATAACTGCGTCTACTCGGTCGTAGATCTTCACTCGCTTACGGTGCGCAAGGATGCCGCAGAGTTTCGCAAGATGTGCAAGCATGTCTATGCGATGCTTGTAGCGGTTGGGATAGACCCCACACGTTCGATTCTCTATATGCAGTCGCATGTGAAGGAGCATACCGAGCTTGCGTGGATACTTAGCTGCTACACGTACATGGGCGAACTTGGGCGCATGACGCAGTACAAGGAAAAGTCGCAAAAGTACGAAGAAAATATCAACGCGGGACTGTTCACATACCCTGTGCTTCAGGCGGCAGACATACTGCTTTACAAGACCAACTTTGTTCCTGTGGGCGAAGACCAACGCCAACATCTCGAGCTTTCGCGTGATGTCGCGGCGCGGTTCAACAACATCTATGGAGATGTGTTCGTTGTGCCTGAGGTGTTAATCCCTAAGACAGGTTCAAAAATCAAGAGCCTGCAAGACCCTGAGAAGAAGATGTCAAAATCTGACCCAAGCGGCGACGGTTCGATAATCTACCTTACAGATGCTCCGAACATCATTCGCTCGAAGATTAAGAAAGCCGTGACCGATTCCGACACGCAAGTGTGCTACAGTCCGGACAAACCGGGCGTAAGCAACCTCCTTGATATCTATGCAGGAGTGAAGAACATCACGATTGAGGAAACTCTCGCAGAACTTGGACAATGCTCGTACGGTGCGCTGAAAGAAGCTGTTGCCGCCGCTGTAATCGAAACTCTTGAGCCTATGGCGCAACGCTACAACGAAGTTCTTAGCGATAAAGCCGCCATGGAAGCAATGATGCAATCAAACGCCGAGCGGGCGCAAGCCATCGCAGTACGTACAATGCGCCAAGTCAGGAAAAAAGTTGGTCTGATATAAATTTGGGATTACGGAGCGGATAAATCCGCTCCCTGCAATTTTTAAATTCCCCTCCGCTGGAGGGGTGGCGCGCGTAGCGTGACGGGGTGGTCAGACTGGACGTAATTATCACAACTGAAATGCTAATCCTGCTGTTTTCCTTGATTTTTCTTGCGGGATTTATTGATTCTATTGCGGGCGGCGGAGGGCTTATCACTCTTCCGGCGTATTTGGCGGTAGGTTTGCCTGCGCATTTGGCGATGGGTACAAGCAAGTTCTCATCGCTGTTTGGCACGGGCATGGCTTCGTATAGGTTTATCAGCAAGGGGCATGTTCAATGGCGCTCGGCGATAGCGGCGTTTATCGGTGCGCTGGTTGGTGCATGGACAGGGTCGCAGATTGTGCTTATGCTTGATGAACGCACGGTACGTTTCATAGTGCTGGTGCTTGTGCCTATGGTACTGGTATTCATGCTGTTGCGCAAGGATTTCGGCATAAACCCGAACCCTGTGCCTGCCAACCGCGTACTGCCGTATTCGGTGCTAATCGGGCTTGTAATAGGCGGGTACGACGGTTTCTTCGGACCGGGTTCAGGGACATTTCTAATCATCGCGTTTACGGCTGTCATGGGGCTGGATATTATAACCGCGTGCGGTAATGCTAAGATAGTGAACTTTGCCTCGAACATTGCCTCTGTTGCGGCGTTTGTAATGAATGACAGCGTAATGTTCAGCATAGCGGTACCCGCTGCGATGTTCGGTATGGCAGGTAACTACATAGGTTCAGGCTTCGCAATGAGCAAGGGCGTAAAAATCGTCAGACCGATGATGCTCGTAGTTATAACAATGCTGCTGGCGCGAATTCTGTGGGACTT
>Ga0123353_10016816_pt1 | contig 10712 bp, 5 predicted proteins | sample TergutLab28metaG_3_FD_92763 | JGI IMG/M metagenome (GOLD analysis project Ga0123353, IMG submission 92763) | Labiotermes labralis P3 segment gut microbial communities from Petit-Saut dam, French Guiana - Lab288 P3 | ecosystem: Host-associated > Arthropoda: Insects > Digestive system > Gut ... | reverse complement strand
TGCTGCTGACCACTCACCCCCTTCTAGTGCAGCGGTCATGGAAGAGTAGAGCTATACCTCTAACCACCCTCTGGGCCACACCGGGCCTGTAACGGGATCACTTTACCTTTACCTTTATTTACTCTAACATGAGTAAGCGGGGATGGTGCAGCTCACTGCTCTCTATTTTCTTTTTTTATTAATTTAGCTCTAACCTGCACTGAGAATGATAATGCGCCCTCAGGCGGCAGGGCGGGGCCTTCTTGTCATGTAGTCAGTCTAACCAACAACTAATGCTTCTAGGAGACTCACCGGTTTTTTTAATCAAACTATTTTCTGCGTTCACTCTTCTTTCTTCTTTGCTTCCTTTATTTCTAAGGAACGAGTATTGCTCCGTTCCAGACTGCACGTGCCCCATCACCGTCTTTAAAATTAAAACTATTGGTCCATTCACACCTGGCGAAGATAATTTAAATTCCTAGTCTTGAATTGCCAATATTTTCAGTGTCAGCTTATCTGTATTTTGTGCGTTTATATAAAAGAATGTACTTCTAGTACCACACAGACAATTTTAGAAGATAGGGGTGTTTACTGTAGCTTACATATGTAAATATTATGCTTTAATAAGTTCCGGTATGAGGATTGTACTCTAATACCTCACAGCCAGACATTCACAGTTCGAGTGTACAATACCAATCATTTGATCTCTGCCAAGCACAGCTAACTTATAATAATAATCTTTGATCATAATTTGAACTAGGTTTTAATTCCAAGAATACAAAAAAATGTAAATTTTACCATATATCACGCCATGAAGACACAGAGGGGAAATAGGGGTATTAGCTATACTCTTTCTTTAACCTCGGCGCTAGATGGGGTGGGTGGTAAACGTCACGTCCCGGACGCTTTACCCCCAGAAAAGCGAACCGATATGCACTGTATTAGAGGCTGGGTGGGCCCCAGGGCCAGTCTGGACGGGTACGAAAAATCTCGCCCCATCTGGGTTCGATCCCTACACCATCCATCCCGTAGCGAGGAGCTATACTCACTACGCTGTCCCGGCTCTCGAAGAACATACGGGCAGCAAAATTACTAACTGGATTTTAACTGATCTTAGTCTTTGATCAGCGTCTCCAACTGAAGGGCAGCTACCACTGCGTACATTTATCCACAAATGGCAGCCAACCAACTCCTCACACCGTAGCAATGAACAGTGCTCCTAAAACCGATCCTCCTTTTACTATGCATTGTATCTACTGTATTACTGATAATAATAGTACGTGAATATTGCACATTTAAAATGTGGTTGGAGAAGAACTAGAGTAGCCTGAAATGGCGGAACTTCATTTCTTATACCTGTATCTCAGTAGATAGACTTGTACATCAGTGATTCATGTATTTTTTATTTTCTATGTTTTTTTGGAAAAATAGCATGAGATATAGGTACAATGGGGCGATATTTTCTTTTTATCATCCGGGAATTCCGTAATAACTGACAAACTTTCCATTTCATTGGACTTTAGAGGACTCCGAAGGTTCTAGGTATTATCAGAAGTCTTTAATTTTTGCTCATGTGCGTCCAGTGTAATTCCTATTTTGCATAAGATCCATGTGGAATTAAATATCTTCTCCGAACGGGACCGTCATACCGACAGTTTGGATATAAACTATGGAAGAAGATCGGCTTTACCAAACAAACACCAAATAACTTTGTGAAACTGTAAGTGGCTTGGCACGTTCTTACTGGCTGATGGGATGCACTGTCAAGTTGCTCACTGCATTCTTGACTGCGCTAAACAAATTCGTTCATTAAAGGTGACTGTTACTTCGGATAGTGCCCATAGCCTTGGATTTATCCAGGCGGAATATTTCGAAAACTTAGGTCTGTTTCCGTCCTCCACCATACGCATTCCTTTTCAGCTGCGCTTCTTCAAAAAAAAAAGGGGGGCCAAGATGAAGCAACACAGGCAAAATACTCCCAGCAACCACGCTTAATTTAAAACATAAGTTTCGTCAAAGAAAATGGAAGTTACTTTCTTCACGTCAATTTTTAATTCTGCTTTGCTTCCTTGAGGGGTCAACAATGTCCGTAGGTTTAGGATACATCATGATGTCTGTATGGGCGTGTCTCTTAGTTCAGCTGTTGAATCAGCAGATATATAATATTCAAGAAAACTGGCAGAAACGTTATGCTGTTAGAGACCCTCAAAATGCCATACTTAAAATTTCCTATAATTAATAAATGTTTTTGAAGGTATTACTTCTTAGTACGCCCAATGAGAAAGTGGAGGCCACGCGGATGTTTTTCTGTAGTTTAGTTTTCGTGGCAATAAATAATGAACCACTGGAGCCAGGAAAGCCAAATTTCATACGGTCGCAGACCCTAATTCCAGCTACAATCCGTGTAATATTATTTACAAATCAACAGTTACACATATGGAGATGTGAGTTTCTGCAATGTGTCCGGAAAATTTAGCCTAAACTCTATCTATTCCTGGGTAGTAAGTTTTCACAGAGAAAAATAATAGAGCAATAAAGTCACTATGTGAGTGAAATTTCTGTTATTTTCCGCAAGTGTTTATTCAGGAAGAAAATTCGGAAGTCCCTTCCTCAAGTTAAGGCTTACCACAATCCATATTTCTTTTCGACTTGGACTGCCGATAAAATTCAGGCATAATATATTTTTGAAATTGTGTTATGTCCTCTGCTATGTACATATTAAGCTTTTGAATGAAAAGCGTTTCTAAGCAGATGGGCAACGTCTGCTCTGACGTGTCAGTTAGTGCCGGGCTACTTAAAGAATGTGCGCAGAACCTAGAATATTAAAAACATAAGTGAAGCAGTCATCGTCGCACTCAGCATCGCAATAAAAAAGCCCACGCTGTATACATTTTCCTTGAAGCTTAAAGAACATTCAAAATATAACTTTTTTTGTAATATTTTTCGTGTTTTATGGGTTTGTAAGCCACAACAAGATTAATGTATGGCGAAACACTTCGAGAAGCTGTTACAAATCTTCACGCTTCACATCAATGTTCCAGCAACTGCTCAACCCACTCAACACATTTCGCATTGATCTGTGTTTGTCAGGAGGCAAATCACAATGTTATACGGAGTTTTAGGGTTTGAGTGAGAGAGAGAGAGACTAAAAAAATTCAGGATAATATTTTGCCTTGTAAAAAGCACGCACTTTTAAATGTTTGTCTTAAAATGTCGAAATCCATGGTTACATTCAAGACCAAGTAAATCTAAAACCCTGCATTTTGCCCATATATTGATGGATTTCATAAGATTTTCAGAATAAACAAATAAGGCTCTTCTGTTCAACAGGGTCCCCGAACTTGAGATACAGTGTACCTCCTGTGACATGGAAAGTCATCTTTTAGATGTATTTTCGCAGTTTTAATGTTTCAAAGAGCCCCTTACTTCGAACAAAATGTCAGACGCTCAAGAATGGTGTTTTATGGGGTATGATTCGCTTGGGACCTGCCAGTCATATTGTTGAGAAAAACAAACAAGGATTGCGATTAACCATTGTGTGCCTTGACCATAAAAGGTACCAGTTTTCATCAGTGGCATACATATAAGAAGTATGCATGAACTAGATGTGACAAAGTAATAAATCGATATTCATCACAATAAATGCAAATACTTTAAGTACCTCATTAACAAGGCGTAGGGCTACTAAATTATTAGAAGAACTTACAGCTTTCTTTCCACGTAATGTATCCGTGTACATGGTAAAGTAAGTAAGATACATAAATTAATAATTACACGAAGCAGTGGCCCACTTCTGTGCACAATTTTCATTACGTTCATTATGTCAGGCGTAAACCAAACGCTTCGCATCTCCCCATATTTTCAGACAACAACGAATATAGAATTTGTAGGCACATTAATGGTTACAGGAAATAAATTTCCACACATCTGCCCCATAAATGCTTCCGCAACGTTATTATTATTATTATTATTATTTATGAGACTTGAATTGTTATTATCGCTGTAACTCAGTGTGGAAAGGTTAAACAGACAAGACAAATTCTTTCCAGCGGAGAATTTTCCATGCCACATGCAAAGAATATAATGCTGACACCGCATTTTCTTCTTCCTTCACAGTCTCAATGACGGACGCAACACCGCCACCTGACGATTCTACGCCGAAACCCGTATCCGTCAAAACCAAGACAGATGAAGAAGAGGCAGATGACCCTATATCGCAGTCTGTGGGCGAGTTCGGGCGGTGGCAGCTGCAGCTCACCTTCTTGCTGTCACTCTTCAACATCCCCTGCACTTGGCACATATTCGCTCTCACGTTCCAGTCACTCCCTTCAGATTTCTGGTGCGCGAAACCTCCTGACCTAGGGAACATTTCCGTGGACGCGTGGATAAACATCTCTCATACACTGGACACGAAGGTATACTCAAAAGGGAGTGGAGAAAAGTATCTCAAATTTTCAAAATAAATGTAAACATTTCGGAATACTAGTGGAGAAACATAACCCACCCAATCTGTACGAAGGTAGAAAAGAAGGGGTTTCTTGATGTTTGGGTAAAGTGCATCTTAGCATAAAAGAAAATTCAACAGAAAGGAAGCATAAACCGTCAGGCAAAACTTAAAAACGCCAGTCACAACTTAACTTGTTGAGTTTTGATTGTCGCTTTATGTTTCCTTTCTGCTGTTTGTAGTGACAACGGTGTGGCCCTATTTGTCAAAGATTTATTTTTTGTGGCCCTGCAGCCCTACTCGGGCCTAGTACTGTCTCATTGTTGAGGTTTCTAGATCGCGCGCGCGCACACACACACACACACCCACCCACCCATACCCAGTAGGATCCCTCCGAACGAATGATCAGCTCGTCGCAGAGGTCGGTACCTACACAAGACACAACAAGAGACAAACATCCACCAACATCCGTGCCCTCAGCGGGATCTGAACCCGCAATACCAGCAATTAAGCGGCTTCAGACCTACGCCTTAAGCCACACGCTCACCGGAATCGGCTCAAACATTTATTACCGCACCAGATTTCAAGGACTGTATTAGCGGCCTTAGGCCAGACCCAACCGTCACGTTCGCATGGCAAATTCCTGTTAGTTGATAGCAAGAAATTGAAAAGTACACAGTGTGGTTCAGGAAAATCGATTACAGTGTTAGTTAACGATCATTTGGGAGAGTAAGACACACGAACATCATTATATCATTAAATTATCTTTCCTTAAAATATGTGCAAAACAGTTCAAAGAATTAAAGGGAAAACTTAGAATCTTGCAGACAAATTTCAATGTAGCAAATAACTGTACAGATCACAAATTATCAGACAGGAAAGCACAATAAATGTACAAAATTACAATTAGGAAAATAGAGGTAATATAGTACAAACGTTACATTGAGGCGCGTTCACGTAACCATTTCGTCGTGAAAAAGGAATACGTATTACATACACGTATGCTGAGTGTGTGTCTGCAGCCTTATTAATCCAGCATGCAAAGCGCACGGCCCGTGTTAAATTGTCGTATGTCGCCTGTCTGGCTGTACCATATTTTTCCACTTTATTTCATAAACGGCACGATTTTCGGAAAAAAAATTGAACATAAAGCATATATTGATTTTCTCTGCGAATTTTGCCTGAAACATTTATCATTCTGAAGAATTTGGCGAGAACATAAATGTAGGTACGTCTTCATATAAAGTACCTGTTATTATTGTCATATTTTAATGACATTCGAATTTTTATCCACTGATTTTCCAAAAATACTCAAATATCAAATTTCATGAAAATCTCTCCAGTGCGAGCAGAGTTGTTCCATGCAGACGGACAGACGGACGGATGGTCAGACAGATATGGCGAAGATAGTAGTCGCTTTTCACAATTTTGCGAACGCGCCTATCAACAAGAGTAACATTTCTTTCCCTGCCTATTCGTTTACAGCCGCCACTAAGCTGAATAAAATCCCTGGGGCAGGTCTTAATGTAAAGTACAAGTTATTCTTTTCCGATTTTAATGAAACTTTAATTTTATCGACAGAGTTTCGAACAGTACTCAAATACCAAATTTTATAAGAATCCGTCCAGTGGGAGCCAGGTTGTTCCATGCCGACAGATGAACAGACGGACAGGCGTGACGATGCTAATAGTAGCTTTTCGCAATTTGCGCCTAAAAGACACTGAAAAACTTAATCCATCACCAATGACGTTGCTCTGGCTTCACTAAGAACAGGTCATCGATGAAATACAGATAGAGAAAAAATGCTGAATGTTCCCACTAGTGTCTGTGAAGTTCATAAGCCTCAAACAGCTAGCTACAGCTCATCCATTTGTATCCTGAAGGCAAAGAACTGCAAACAGCAAGCATTAAAATATAAATCATTAAACTATATCCACTGAAGACAAAACACTACAGCAGACACTGATATATAAATGATTGGTAAGAACATTATCTGGCGTGATCGACTGAACTTGAGTGTTTAGAAAGGGTAAAAATGTCTTATCTTGACTATATCGGTAAGGTTAGCACGTGTATCGCTTTGTAAACTCTGATATGGAGGTACCAATCATTCTGATGAGAGTTTTAATACGTCTGTCTGTAACAGTTTCTACTATGCAATTAGGACAAAATTTGCTATTGAGGTTACAAAAACATACACTATTTTGTTAAGAATTGTCAGAGAAGAAACGTCAGGTTATATATCCACTACACGTCGATACGGCCTGTTTAAAAGTTGCGGGACCCCAGGATACATTATGCATGCGATTCACATACTTCAGGCAGAAAAAGATCACCGAAATCAATTGCGGTAATTTATTCTGTCTCTTTTCCCCTGCTTGACTGACGTGCCCATTTCTTTGCGTGTTATACCAATGCCATGTCAGAAATAAAACAACAGAATGCCGACAGTTTGGCACAGCTTCATGCTAACTTTTACGCTTTCCATGCAACAAATATGAAAAAATATACGTAACAAAAATAAACACATGTATTATGCCAGCCAAAATATTTCATCTGTGAAACCACTATACAGATTTCTACTAAATTTGATACTGGATGTCTACAAAAAAACCTGTCGGATGAATTCAATTTCCGTTCGTAAAGTTCCAATATAAACAATATTTCACATAAAATGTGATTATAACTCTCTCGACTTTCTCGTAAAGGCTCATTGCACACAAATATCCCCCTCTATTTTTTTCCTTTTCATGGTCTAGGCAATCAAGCCTCTTCCGACTTAAGAGCCATAACGCATTTTATCTCTTTAAAGGAACGATTATTTTTAAAAAGCATGTATCCCATTTAAAGGTACAACGCTTATTTCACATATCTTCCAATGTGAAGGTTATAGTCTTCTGGGATGCGACGCAGTGTAGTTTACAGGTGTGAGCCAGATTATATGGCGTAACATTCCAAAAGACGATGACAGTCTTCATAGTCAGCGTGGTCACAATCTCAAACGTCGAATTTTTATGTGCTGTATAATTCATTAAGCGCCTGGAGAAGTAATTCCCTACTCTATGCAGTGTGACTATGTGCGTATTTACAAATATTATTGTCAGACCGCAACAAGTGGACAGCAATATCGGCTAACGCCCGAAAAGTCACATGGTCGTTCCCCGTTTCAATGGATAATAATAATATTCTCTTGCATTAATATAGATGGATAATATCGAATGAAAGGTCAATATATTTGCCACTGAAAATGTAAGAGGGGAAACAGCCCGTAGCTTGCAAATATCAAGCCTCGTGCGTTGGGTATAAAGTTAAATCCTAGAATTTTCTTTCAAGAAAATGTATTCGCCTTTAAAGATGCTCTTTTGTAATAAGGGGTCTTTGCTACTGCCCAGTCGGCGTTAACATATTGTTCTTACGTTAATGGCCTGAGAAGGTGACCGTCTTTCTCTCTACGACACAAGATGCCAAGTGGGCACGCCTATACAACCCAGATAATAGCTGTCCAAATGACAGGTTGTTGCTCAGGAGAAAATATTTCACACACACGTTAATCACAAAGTCAGCGAGTGCCACTGCAAGAGCACACAGTATCTGAAACTGATTAATATGCACAAAAAGTCTAGGCACATCTTTGCATCACTCCGTCACTAAACGTGTAAAAAAAATCTAGCACGTTGTTAACATACTAATCAGTACAATATCAAATAACCAAAAGACACGTCAATAAATCCACTTGTTTTGTCTCTAACAACCTACCTATTCCTTCGTAGACTTATCCAAAACACACACACACACATACCTACTAGCAACCCACTAACAGGCGTTCGTATATGACACGCGCACACACACACACACACCACACCACCCCACACACCCCCACACACACCACCACACACAACACACACACATATATATATATATATATATATATATATATATATATATATAATTGAAGCTTAATTATAAAAACGTTAAGTACGTGAAAATATGGGATGCATTTCTGATTTTCCTATGCTACTATGTTTTCCTCCAATCACGCCCTAATGTAGTTTGTTACAATATTTTGACACAAGATAGAGAAATTTCATTAAAGAGTAGCTACTTACTGGGGAACTTAAAATTTTGTATTCTTCACTGATATTAGTTAGGAGATCAAATAATAAAAGATGAGAAGGTCGAAGTACACAGACTGTGTGGAACAGATTATAATTCATACAAATTCTACGTTCATACAAACTGTTTATTGAGGAAAATTCTTAAATTTGGTTATCATCTACAGTACACATAGATATGATGGTGACATACTTTGTACAGCAAAAAGCTGACGCCCCATAAATGAGTAATCGCTTCTCTACCTCGTGTTTCAAACAGGAACAATAAGATGTACAAATATTTGGTCGTACTTTTTAATACGTTGGGTTTTACATAAAATTCAAAACACAGTCTGCTCTTAATCAACTGTGAGTAAAATATTGACTTTTACTATAGCTTTCCTGCACTTGGCATAGGCACAGATGTGTGTGCGTGAGTTGAGTACAAAAGCGAACTCGATGGGAAGAATTCGAAGTTACAATAACCAAGCAGAAGCAGTTCTGAATGCAAGTGCCACGCCTTGGCAGCATATGAACGTCCTTGAATGTAACATAACGGTGCCCTGGTATAATCAGGCTCGATATATCTTACGGTTACACTTGCGTGGTCTCTGAGTCAGAGGAAAGGATACGTGCTGATTGATGATGGGAAAAATACTTAAAGGCGGCGAAGTAAAATGAACATAGAGAAAAATCAAAGAATTAAAAGCTTCATAGTTTACAGTCTTCATAAACCTTTGTTTAAACTCCTGCAGCTGATTTATTTTGTGCAGCTAGTAGTCCCTTAAGTGACAAAGAAATACTTTCTTTTTTTCTGGAAGTGTGACATAGTCGTTGTGTTCGTATAATACGCAATAATAAGAACATAATCCGTCGATACACAACTTTTATTATAGCAAATCCCAAGCTACTATATGTTTGGGCTGCAGAAAGCAGGCCGTATATTTCAGAAAATGTAAAAAGATAATTACATATCTGTAGCTATATATATGTTTAAAAATCAAGGCCGAGATCTCGCCTACATAAAATATATGTAAGTTTCACACCCATTAAAACAAAAGGTAAAACGGCAGTTCTGTATATTTTAATATTTATACCGTTAAACTGATTAAAATCATTTTCAACTGGTCCTTATTCCGTCAGACAGTTCCGTTCAATTCTTCACAGCATACCTCTGTGATTAAATTAACAACACCAACCTATTATCCACAGCGTATAATGTCTCCCAGGTAGTCCTTTCCTGTCTGATAGTTTCGACGCACATGATGTAGCCATTTCTCACCTCGCATATGCCTGCTACATTCCCGGAAATCTCTTCCTCCTTGGTTTTATTTAATGAAAACTAAAATTATGCAACTCGTCAAATTTTCTGTCACATCTTTCTCTTAGACACGGGTTTTGTTCTACAGCAGGAAATTTTTCTGACAAGATACCTATCCACTGAACAAAAGGGACGGCACAACACAGCTAGTTTTTGCAACTGTGTTATCTGTCGACGCTGGCAATTGCTAGAGACATAGAGAGTCGGTGAAGAATGAGAGAATGAGTGAGTACGGTGCCCTGGTGGAATAATACTCAGAGGGGAAAAGCGAACTTCTCGACAATAAATCTAACCCACTGACACTTTGTCCACCACAAATAAATACGTACCGGCCTAAGACTCAGCCCGTCTACCGCGGTGAAACATCGCTAACTGCCTGCTTAGGAGCACGGCCCTTTAGCAGGTTCAGATGATTGGCTGCACTCATTACCATCACAATGCTTTCTTATCTTACAGTAAATTACACCAATGTATGTATTACAGAATCGATAACCCTTTAAAGACGAAGCGCAGACCGCTCTATTTAAAGACCCAGTCCGTACCGCGCTCTAAACACTTTTCATCTCGGTTATAAAAACCAATCAGTTTATGTTGTAAGTGGCACAAGTCGCTGTTTGTTCTCAGATAAATACAAAACACATAAATACAGTGTAGGCAGAGCGTACAGTTGTTGAATGTTAAACTTATGGTGCATCACGTAACCAGTAGGCTTTAAAAAGTTAAGACCAGGTTTAATTAGTAGACATTTACTTTTATGTGATGTAATATTATTAGTCGACATCAGTATTATATTTAACCCTTTACAGACGAAGCGCAGACCGCTTTATTTAAAGACCCAGTCCGTACCGCGCTGTAAACACTTTTCATCTCGTTTATA
>Ga0123353_10016815_pt1 | contig 10713 bp, 21 predicted proteins | sample TergutLab28metaG_3_FD_92763 | JGI IMG/M metagenome (GOLD analysis project Ga0123353, IMG submission 92763) | Labiotermes labralis P3 segment gut microbial communities from Petit-Saut dam, French Guiana - Lab288 P3 | ecosystem: Host-associated > Arthropoda: Insects > Digestive system > Gut ... | reverse complement strand
TGCTAAAAAATGCTGATACTGTCACAAAACGCGTCATACGTGATATGGACACATACGAATTGTTTGGGGTATGACGAACAATTTTGCAAATGTCGCGGGAAAAAGATGTAGTGCCAAGACGAATCCGTTATGTCATTTATCCTGCCTGTTAATTGGTTCGCACAATACATGATACACACAGCCAATTTTAGCCACAATGAATTATAAAACTTTATACGTCATTACGCAACAAAATGGCGCATAAATTAAAGAACAGAGACCTCAGGCAACTACTCAAAACAAACCCCCTCGAACTACTCCCCGAAATTGATCTACTTACACGCCCTGACAAGTGGCAACACTGGTACAGAGGGCACAACCCGCTAAAACTTCAAATACTTGCCCGCGCTAAACGGCAACGGGCGCACACAATACGCGGCGAAAGGCACACCCACGCCTTGCAATCATGGGAGGCGCTGGCATGAAAGGGCGCTATGTGGAAGCGGGCAATATCCTCGAGGCAATATCTCGCGATAACGAAGAGGGATTATTGCCATGACAAACCCGACCAACAGTATCCTGCCATGCCCTAGCTGCGGAACACATCCGAAAGTCTCAATATCTGTTAATATCGCAGCCAGTATCTTTGGCGGCTTATGCAACGAGGTAGAAATACGCTGCCCGCGTTGCGGTATTATCTTATCAACCACATACGACGACGGCTCCGAAGAGACTAACAAAGCGCACACCCGCCTTATAAAAGCGTGGAACGGCGGTCGACGTGAGTAAGGGACGGCTGACTGGGAAAGCCTATAGAAACGCACGCGATCTACTCGTAAAAATTCGCGGGGCGCGCTGCTGGATCTGTGGACAATCCGAAAAAACCACGCCTATTCAAGTCGATCACGTCGACGGAATTGAAACTAATAATGTGCCTGAAAACTTATCACTACTTTGTGAGGGTTGTAATTTATCCACGCGTGGCATGACAGCTGATTTTAAGCGTAATTTATTCACACCCCTAGACAACCCCTTGTATAGTGCATTTGTGTGTGTGAAAAAAAATGAAAAATCACATACAAATACACGGGCAAGGGCGATAGCTGTTAGGGATAAGATCGGGCGAGGTAATGTTAGCTCAAACGGGGAGCTGACAATGTCTGCGATATACAAAGACGCTTTGATATCGTGGTTATACGGGTATCTTGAAACGCATGGAGGCATAAGCCTAGAGGACGCTATAAACGCAGGAGCATGTGAAGTCGGGTGCTCTGATATGACAGCAAGACGCTATATCAAAGTCTTAGCAAATCCGATCAATGGCACGCTTGAAATAGCAGACGATAACGGCAAAGACATCCTGCTGATGAAAGGCAAGGAGCCTGCATGCTAACGCCATACTATCAGCAGGATAACATAACCATCTACTGCGGCGATTGTAGAGAGATAAAACCGCAGCTTGAAAGCCACGATCTAATCCTTACAGACCCGCCATACGCGGCAAAATCCCTCGGTGGCAATAACTTCTTTAGCAAAGGAGCCGCCAATTTTTATCATTCGCGAGAGCTGCGCGATATGAACAACTTTAATCTCGCAGACTATGAAGACGTATTGTACCCCGCTAATATGCTCATCGCATTCCATGATCGCAACCTGATCCGCGACTACAGCGCTTTCATTACCCGCGTCTATGGCAACTACGACCTCCATGTATGGCATAAAGTCAACGCTATCCCTTTTACTAACAACACATTCAAATCAGACATTGAATATATATCACAGGGATATATTAGCGGCAGGCGCAACCTTGCAAAGGGTCTACCGCAGCATGAGATGTCAAAAGTCTACTCTAGCGGTATTGATACGGAAAACTTACACCCATGTCAAAAACCCTTGCCGCTAATCATGAAATACATCCGCATACTACAGCCGTCATCAATCCTCGACCCATTCATGGGAAGCGGTACGACGCTAGTCGCGGCGAAAAGATGCGGCATCAGCGCTATTGGTATTGAAATAAACGAGCAATACTGCGAAATAGCGGTCAAGCGGCTTGCGCAATCTGTTATGCCGCTGGGAGTGATATAGATGGATAAAGAAATCATAACCAAAGCCTTGCTATGGGATATCAAAGAGCGTCAAGGATTACTGCGCTCCGCTATAACCAAAGCCACCAAAGCGGGCAGCCTACCTATAAAAGCCGCGCATATGGCGACTGCCAATACTTACTACACCGAAATCAAGCAATTACTAGCGAGGTTGTCATGAATAACAACGGCAAAGATAGCGACCTATTCTGGCTAGGGTTTGGCGCTGGGTTTATAACCCTAGCGTTGCTTTTATACCCTATGCAATGCCTCGCTAACTGGGTGCACCCATGAGTAGCAACTACAAATACCACGGCAGCCTCGGTATCACACGGCGCAAATACGGCAACCCGAAGCCTAGCGAGCTACATTGCGAATACCCATGCAACCATTGCGGCAGCCATCGCACAACCACAATTGGTCTTTGGAACTGGGACGGCGGCTCCGCTAGCTACTTGAAATACCGCTGCCTTGACTGTGGAAAGGATAGCCGCGGTGGATAGCGCAAAGCGCAGGCGAGCCGTGCTACTTATGCGTGTTAGCACGGACGAACAAAACCCTGAAACCCAGCGCAAATACTTACAAGAGCTGGCAGAAAAGCATAACGCGGACGTCGTCGCAGAAATCATTACCAAAGAAAGCGCAAAAGTCGGCGCGTATCAGGAAGGCGTTGACAAGGCAATCAAGGGCGCACGGCAGCACAAGTATGATCTACTAATCGCATGGGACATAATCCGAATCAGCCGCAAAGGCATAGCGGCAACCCTTACATTGCTCGGGCATTTCGCAGCCTGCGGTGTCGACGTCCTCAGCTACCAGCAGCCATGGCTATCGGAGCAAAACGGATTACCCGCTGATATGAAGCCGTTGCTAGTGGCAATAGTGGCATGGATCGGCAAAATGGAAAACGACATCCGATCCTATAACACTAAGAAAGGAGTAGCAGCCGCCCGCGCCAAAGGCAAAACGCTGGGGCGTCCGAAAGGCGCAAAGGACAGCTACCAGCGCACCCGTCGCTGGGAAACGGCTCCCACAACTGACTACTGGTAGGGCAAAACCCCGAGCGTAAAATGGTCACCTGAAAAGCGGCAATAATTAGCCGTCAAAAATCAATAAAAAAAGGAGGCTTATAATCGGTCGATTATAGGCGAAAGGAAAGAGGAAACATGCACACTGACACTGATAAACCAGTCGGCAACATAGACGACGTACTCGATGAGATATACGACGCAATCAATGAAGCGGCGGCGCGTTACTGGGCGCAAGAGATAGCCGAGGAGCAGCGTCGCGCCAGACGAAGCGGCGCGGGCGAAATGCAGCCGCTTCCCACATACGCGGTGGGCGTTATAAACGGGCTGGTGGGCGCGTTGACATACGTAAACCGCGGCATAACTTTTGACGAGGCATTGCTTACTACCACGCTGACGGCGCAATCAATCTTAATACAAATAGCAGAGGACGACAGGGAGGGTAATAATGTTGCGCATTAAAATCAAAGACGGCAGCAACTACGAAAGTATCGCGCTAGCTTTACTCGACGAAGGGTATACACTGCACAAGGAAGTGATCTGGTGTGATAACGAGGACGGATACAAATCCAGCCATTATTTATTAGTTGTCGCAACCGATAAAGAGGAGGCTCTGAATGGCAACTAGCGCTCAGGAAACTTATATAGAACTCAATACAAAGCCGTTGCTGCGGGCATACAGGCAAGAGATATATAAACTGGCGCAAACACAGTTAAAAGAGCCTGAAAAGAACGTAGAAAAGCAATTGACGGCATTAAAGAGGTGTTATGACATACTTAAAGACATTGACAAAGACGAGGCAGCAAGTCTACAAACTGCAATGAGTTTGAATTAACATAATACAGGCAGCTACGTAAAGCAAGCGGTTAGAGGCGTAATCTCTAGCCGCTTTTCTTTTGCCTGTTATATCTTAATAGGCGGGCATTGTACAGTCTCGCCATCGGCATAGTAGAGATATTCATACTTGTCTAGCTTAGGCAATTTAGCCGACCACTCGGTCGTCAAGAAATCCTCGCAATACTTGACGTCATTTGGTAGGAATAGCTTATACAAAAAAACATGATCCGATAGTCCGACCGCTGTTTTGTCAACATTGGCGAGCCGTCGTGTAATAACCATATAACCCATGCCGCGGTTGCGTCCCATATTGACAATGCGCATAAATTCAGGCGAGCGCTTGCCCGTTTGCCCGATCCAGTTTTCGCACTCCTCCACCGCAACAAAAACGTCGCCTTGCATCCAGCATTTCGCGGCGAAATAGTCAAACTCTTCAATGCTGAATGTTTGCGGTATAAAACTACCCATGTCACCATATTGCCCGAGCGGATCATATATCGCCTTACGCGGTATCTGTTTCAGTATATGCCGAGCCAGCGTTGTTTTGCCGCACCCACGCTTACCCGCAATGGTAACGCCCGCGTCGGGGCGTATGAGAATATCATTGACTCTTGCCATCGCTGCCATCCTTAATCTTTTGACATTGTGCAAACCACGCCTCGAACTCGCGCTGTATAGCAGGGTCTTTGTCTGCCATGGTTGCCGCCTTTGGCAGATAGTCAACCAACTTACACAAGATCGGCACTGTTACGATAAAGCCGTGCGCCTCGCTAATCGCCTTAGCAGTGAAACTTTGCGGCGGCTCGCTAGGTATCTCGTCTAGCTTACTACCCACCACCTTTAATATCGTGTCAAACAAGCGGTCTATCATGCTGGCACCGCTTCCTTTGCGGGCGTCTTTTCGGATTGTACAGCCTCAATGTTCAAAGCATTAGCGGACGCCTTGTCTTTTTTACGCTTTGCCATTGCTTTGACATAGATGTAAACCTTTTCAGCCGCTATTCCTGTGATAACCATTGCCGCGCCCGTCGTCGGTGATACCTCAGGCAAAACAAGCGCACACGCGGCAGACAATTGCTCCAATTCCTTTTGACTAAAGGCAAGCTCGGGGACATCCGTCAATTCAGCCGCGATGACGCCTGCTACACTCAATAGTAATTCAAAGGTGTCAACCTTTGCCTTTTCGCTTACTGGCGGCTTTTCAGCGCTATCCTCAGGCGACGCTTGCTTTGTATCGACGGGCGGCGCATACGGCGGTATCTCAAGCGCAGGCGTCGTCGCAGCAGGCATAGGCTGCAATTCCACGGCTATAGTACTTACTGGCGACGGCTCGGCGCTTTCTACCTTTGGCTCTTTACGCTCAATGATCTTACTCTTGACAACCTCAGCCCTGCTACGTGTCGGCTTGACAGGCTTCTTTACTGGGCGTCGCGTCTTTGTCGCGACGGGCGCTATTTCATCTGACATAATAAACTCCTTAATTAAAATATTGGAAAGGTAGCCAGCCGTCTTTCTTGACTGGCTCGGGCGGCGTCTCAGCCGTCGCTATCACTTTGGCATTACTTGCCACAATCGCGTCAACCTCGGCGCGTGGGATGGTTATGGTGCAACCCTTGCCGCCTGCTTGTATTTTGTTTAGCTGCCCGCGTTTTATGCGGCGATGTATTTCACGCGTGCTATACCCTAGCAGCTCGGCTGCCTCAGCCACTGAATAGCCATCAGTGTTCATTCTTTCACCTCCTCTCTTTTTGAAATTGGTCAACAAACTGGTCAACAAAACGGCAAAAAAACTATTGACAATAGCGGTATTGCTTGTATTATCATGACCTTAGCATTTCCGATGACATAACGTCAAATACACACGGATTATGCGAACCAATAAAACAAGGAGGGATACAATACATGAACGCTTTCTGGAAGAACATCCTCACCACCGCGTTGGTTGTCGTATGCAGTTTGGTAGTGTATGACAAGTGGATCAAGACAAAAGTTGCCTAGGGTAAAGTGATGACGTTCAAAGACTTTACGCAATATGTGATCTTTGTTGCTGCCTGTATTTACTTGCACAATGAGATCAAGAGGATTCAAGCCGCAAAGGCGCCAATAACCACACCAAACCAAATAACCGCGACGGACGACGACGACGAGGATGAAGGTGACACGTTGTCGCGTAATTACAAGCGTCGAGGTAACAGAGTTTTATAGAGGAGGACATATTCAAATGACTGCGCAATTGCAATCAAGCACTCTAGTATTGACACAGTATAACGCCCAGCAGATACCAACCACTGCAGCCGCAGGGCAGGAAAGCCTTATTGCCCGCTACAAAGTTGACGCGGGTACTCGCTGGGATTTTAACGCAAACAACCCTATGCATTATATCTGGATGAATTTAGTTAACACCGATAGTACTCCAACCGCAATTGATCCCAACTCACGGGTGGTCATTGTTGCGGCAAGGAGCAACGGCGACGGGCGTGTTACTCTGTTCGACGGAATTTATGAACAGGTTAGTCAAGGTATTGCCGACCAAAGAACTCGCGCACTATTTCAAGAAGGGATCACCCTTAGCGCCGACCGCATTGTTACTGTTATTATCACATCAGCCAAAGCCGTCAACACACAGAACATGAAGATCCAGATCACTGGACGCATGTGGAACTAATAAAATCAAGCACAGGCTATACGCCTGATTGATGATAGGCAAGCGAGCCGCGCTGGGAAAGAACTGGCGCGGCTATTGTCTGGCTAAGGGTAACAAAACAAGAGGAGGCTCTGAATGGCAGCTACCAAAGCCGCAAAGACGGCGCCAAAGAAAACTACTGGCACTAGAAGCAAGACCAAACCATCAAAAATCAAACTGTCACTAAAAGGGGAGCAGGAGGTATGGCGCGCGATAGCTCGGGTTGAAAATGCTATAAAAGACACCATGCCATCATTAAAGGGATTGTGTAGAAATTACGATGACATGTTCGGGTACACCGAAGACCTGCAATTCAACCTCATCAGGGAATTATACGACTGGGCGCGCCCTATACTCCCTCATTATCGCGAAAAGATCGACACGTTAGTTGGGCGCGCTCTTTACTCTAGTATTGTCGCGCAAAATTCAATGAGGCAACAATGATAACTTACTCAAAGGTAACTGACAAAGAGATGCGCCTGCATGGTCATAAGGTGCTGGGGTTTATTACGTGTGATCACATGCAATGCATGGCATATCTGGGCGTAGCAGGCACGTCTCAAACCGCATGCATTGCAACCGCACGCAAATATAAGTGGTCAATTAGCAAGCCCACCCATCATGGTAGGGTCACTCTCTGCCAAAAGCATAAAAAAAGGAGGTAACAATGGCACCACTACGGGAGGAAATCCGTCGAAGAAAGCGCGACCTCGCTGAGTCGTATGCATCACAGTTTTATATTATAGAGCCTCGCATGTTAAAACACCCCGAGGCATTTCAGCATGGCAAATACATAGTCGTTACCCCAGTAGGTGCTCGCGTCTTCGATCGGAAAAGCGATGCAGAATCATTCAAACGCAAAGAACTCCATGATCTACTTGAGGTCTGCAATTTGCCAACGCGTAAACCAGTAAAAAAGAAAAGCTAGTTTATATTCGCATTGCAATTCGGGCACTTTTTGTCATCAATGCCAGCTAATGACTGGCAATAAGGGCATCGCACTTTAATAATCTCAATAGGCGCAGGGTGTGCAATACGCGCTAAGTCTAATTCATGCTGGCGCTGTCTTTCAAGATCAGCCTCGCACTTTTCTGTGTTGCGTTGTTTTATAAGTGCACGCTTTTTGCGTTGCTTTTTCACACAACCGACCCGCCACCAAATAAACACCACAGCAATAATAGCTAAAGCATAGATAATCGCAATTATGGCTGGGGCATTGGACGGGTGCATTTGATTACTAGCTAATTGATAAATTAGCGTAATAACAATGGCAATAATAGAAGCGCATAGAGCAAGCACAAATATAGACGAGAGGCAGCCGATTTTCTTAAACATGGCACATCCACAAAATAAAATCAAAGGATTATAACACAATGGCTGGGTCAATACTCATCAGGGGAATACTTGACAGCGCTGGCAATGTGGTCGGCGGGTATAACTTTGACAAAAACAGGACTTACACATTCAAACTGGCGGTCGATGGCGGCGGTTTTTTGAATATAGGGGGGCTGGCGAACATCCAGACGTTTGTTGCGATTATACCGACTCAAGCAATTAACGATGTCGCAATTGTCAAGGCAACAGGCAGCACGAGCTACATGGGATATTCTGACCTCCAGTTAACCATGCCAAACTATGACGCAAGCGGTTATCTTGTCGCATGGCAAGCTAACGGCATACAAAGCAACTGGCAGGCGACAACGATCGGCAATGCCGCGCCCCCGCCTCTAGCAATGCCAGAATATCAAGGCAACTTATTCGATCAAATCAATGACGCCATCAAAACCATAACTGAAAGCGCGGGCAAAACGATAGACACAGGCATAAATTCCACACGCATGATGACGCAGGCTATCACTTACGGATTGATTGCGGTTATCGCAATTGTGGTAATCGCTTTGTTTTTCTATGCCTTGCAACCACGCAAGCAGCAAGAGGCGGCAGGAGCCGCAAAAATCATATTAGACACAAAAGCCGCGCAGCAATTAGTCGATGCTGGCAAATTAGCAGCCACAAAAGGCGCGGCATAAGGAGCTAACTAATGGCAACTATAACGGCATCAAGTAATCAAGTTACACGCATGCAATATCTACAAATTGACGGCGCGGGCTTCACCCCAAACTCTACGGGTGATATCTATCTGGCGGCAGGATCGCAGTTATTATCGGTCAAGGGCGCAGCCGCAATAACAGCAAATGGTAGCTTCAGCGTGCCCTTGTTCTTTGGCGATAATCTACCATATGGAGCCGTTTTTATTTACGTGAAGGACGCATCTGGCGTGCAGTCGCCATCTATTGCCATACAAGTTACGGGCGGCGACGGACTAGACAACAACAACACTGGCGGCAGCGGCAACACGGGCGGCGGGAGCGACGGCTTGAGTAACCCCGCTGTATTGACCTCGTGGCAAGAAGTACAGAAAACCATCAAGCCATTCCTACCATGGGTCGCAGGCGTCATAGTATTGGCGCTAATTGTCATAATAATTAAAAATAACGGAGGGAAGTAAAAAATCATGGCTATCAATCAGGATTGTTGCCCTGTGGCAAAAACACTCAGAGACATGCACGGCGGCGGTGAAATGATATACCGCGCGGAGTCTATATCACTAGGAGCCGCACGCGATACAACCCCAAACAACCCGCCTTACTTACTGGCGGGCAATCGCCTGCTTGTGGAGATCGCAACTGGCAGCGCCTCAATCATTTTCAACGAGCGCACCAATGCGCATATCCCACTTGCAGCAGGGATGCTAATCAAGGGCAACTTTGACAAGTTCTGGATTGTCAACCCAGCGCAAACAGGTGCTACCTTGCTGCTAATCGTATCCACCAATCTTGAGGTTAGTATCAGCATACCGCCAGTTGCCACATTCTCGGTCGTAACCTACGAGCCAAACGGCGGATCAGGCTTACCATACACTGAGGTCGCGCAAAACGGCATGCCGTATGTACTCAGCGATGGTGAGGCGTTTTCAAACGCGCCAAAGACGCTTATTGGATGGAATACAGAAGTATTCAGCGATCTAACGCAGTGGAAAACTGTTGACACAGGTGCATCTAATAATATCTCAATCCCTGTACTAACCGATAGCGGCAAACTCATTGCGGGTACACCTTATGGCGTAATCGTATCATCGATTGATGGCGGTGAAACATGGTCGACTATCTACGACAACCCCGATGCGAGCTATATATCTAACGGGTTTATACTTAACGGGTCTATCATACTACCCAGAGGTGATATGTCCATCGTTAAATCAATAGACGACGGCAATAGCTGGGTAATAGAAAAGATCGGCACTGGCACCAATCAATTATATGGTGGGTATAGCGTTGGCAGCCTCGGTTTTGTATACGGGCAATATAGTTTATATCGCACAATAAACGGCGGCGCGACATGGAGCCTTATCCCAACAGGATCAGCTCAAATACATAGAGGTATGCTAAACGCTAACGGACGCCTGATCTTATTATCAGACAATTATATATCATTATCACTAGACAATGGCGCAATATGGCAGAACACATACAGCAATACTGCAACGGGCTATCTATCCTCGGGGGTCGTAGATAACAATCGCATTATCGTAGTCGGTAATAACGGCACCATGTTACAAAGCACAGACGGCGGCGAAACATGGAGCGCGATGACTAGCCCCGTATCATCAGGCACGCTGAGAGGTATCGGTAGGGTCAGCGGCAAGCTCATAGTATTCGAGTCGGTTAGCAAGACCTTGTATGCGTCAAGCGATAACGGGGCGACATGGGAGCAGCAGCCTCCAATCCCTGAATTACAATATACATCAATAAACAGTGCTAATATTATTTATGGCAGATTATTTATTGTTGTTCTTAATGGAAAAATCGTTATTCCCGCGTCAACCAATACCGTATACCAGCTCGGGCAGCCTCTAAACCCGTACACCCTCGGCGATCAAACCCTATACGCAGTCTGGAGCTAACCATGCACATTACGCTTGAATGGACTGTAATAATCGCGCTTGCCATAGCTTTAATCAGTGGCATGGCTTGGACGTTAACGACTGTGTATAAGCTGACGCACTCATCGTCAACTCATAGCGCAACGCTTGACACC
>Ga0123353_10016814_pt1 | contig 10713 bp, 9 predicted proteins | sample TergutLab28metaG_3_FD_92763 | JGI IMG/M metagenome (GOLD analysis project Ga0123353, IMG submission 92763) | Labiotermes labralis P3 segment gut microbial communities from Petit-Saut dam, French Guiana - Lab288 P3 | ecosystem: Host-associated > Arthropoda: Insects > Digestive system > Gut ... | reverse complement strand
TCAATGGAATAGACATAAGAGATGCAGTGGAGCAAGTACTTTGTTCTTCCAGTAAAGTTCCCTTCGTTATTGACCGATCACAACCCAACTTACAGCAATTCTAGTGCATGGGCAGTGAAGGATAAGTGTAGTTTCAGAAAGATCCACCAAAAATTTTCATTTATATATTCTCTAGTTCAATTTCTACATAGGGTTCGGCGAGGGAGGAAAGACTTGGCATGCCAGAAAACTATCTAGGCAGTATATGTGTATTCTGCAGTTGTGAGAGACTGATTTTTCACATTGGGTGAGGGAACAAGTCTGGACAGAATGGCAGTTCAAAATCCTTCTAGAGTGGCCTCACACACCAGTGTCGTCCAACATCAGTTAGTGTGATCATGACTTTCAATATGACATATGTAATTTGTACATAATCATTTATTCCATTTCATGTACATATGGTTCTTAAATTCTTAACTTTTATTTCAGTTTTTTGTTGATGTCTGCTGTCTGCCTGGGCTTAAAATTCTAGGTGATCATAGTCCTGAGGATTCATAATGTTGTTCAGCATCATTTACTGACTTTATGTACATATAATTTTTAAACTTGTAATTTGTATTGCAATCCATATGCTGAGGAGATATCTGTACTGGCTAGAGTTGTGACACCACCAAGTCTGGTTTATGGTCATTTATGTTAGTATGCTACAATGAACGAATGCTACAATAAACAGTTTTTATCAATAAAATCAGAATGCTACAACGAACGCGGAGGAATACTATTGGCTGAAGTAGCATGTGCATGTCCATGACGTGTTCGGCCTTCCCGCATTGATTAGAATGTCAGTCGTCACCTTTGTTATCATTTGTAAGTTTCAGTTATCAGTTTAGTTCAGTTATCTACAGTGTATAAATATTAAATACATTAATTGTATATTATTTTTACACTTATATTTTTGATTTTGTATTATATTTGTCCTGTTTAAATGGTTGTGTTGGATGGTAACTTTGCTCTAGGCTGTGGGTCTGCAACAGATTACCCCTAAATACATATATTTCAGTTTATGCTAGAATGAACAGATGCTATAACAAATGAGGTTCTAGATCCAATTACATTCATTCTAGCATACCCCACTGTACATGATAGAAGTTCACAAAAATTGATGTATGGATGTGCTTTTTTCACTTTTTCAGTCACTGAAAGAAGGAGCAAACGGGTTCCCTGAATCCGTGGTGACGTTGTGAGACATGGGTTCACCATGTTACAAAAATTGAACTTTAATGCAGTGGACACATCCATCTTCATTGAGAGCCACAAAATGTAAATTGTACCAGTAAGCTGGAAGGTTGTGGCATCTGTATTCTTTACTGCAGGAGTCATGATCATTGTATTCATACTTTGAGATCCAAAAGCGAATGTGAACATATGCTGTGACGTGCCATGCCGAATGCATTAGGCTATTAGCAGGCAGAAACATGAACATCTCTCATGAGGTATGATCCTTGAGCACAGTAAAGCAGCCCCATGCAGTGTGCAACAACACACAAGAGTTGCTGCAGTCATATTACTGGACACGTAAGGAAAATCCAACATATGTTGCTGACCTTGCCCAGTGGACTATTATTTTTGGGCCAGTGACACAACACTTGCAAGGTCACCAATTCTACAGCAAGAAGAATTCAGGAGCCTAATTTCTGCCATGACAAATGTAAAAGCCTTGTCAAGATGAAACAAGCACATCAGGGTGCTGTGGGATTATGTCAAATAGTAATGACTCATCAGTGAAATAATTGTGCTTCATTTTATGTTGTTGCAACTGTCATTCAATTTATGAGTATGACATAGGGAACCTCACTTCTTGAACAGTTTTCTTTATCTTTTCATTGTCATATATGCTGTTTTATTTCATGATCAGAAGTTAAGTTTCCTTGTAGTATAACTGTAGTAGAAGTTTGAAATTCAACATACATGGTCCTGATCATAAAATGTGTATTTATATTGAAAATGGTTTGTTTCCTCAGTTTTTTTTGAGACAAAATATATAACAGTGTACACTGTTGGTGGAAAAAGTATGAAATATTAAATACTGTAAAAATATATACTGCTGTTCTATAATTCAGTTTTCCCAATGTGACATCTCCATCAACGTTTAAGTTCTTAATAATTTTTGGTACAGGATTTGAGGTGCTCACAGTGGTGAGGATTTATAATGTGGTTTGAGTTGGACACCAAATTGTCAGGTACATACAAGGTTATGAATGTTTTTGAGGAGCATTTTGGGTCTGTCTACACAGGCTATCAGTCAATGGAAGCAGTAGGTCCAGGCCAAATTGCCTGTGTTGGCCATTTAGATTACATGGTCCCATAACTGAGAAGACCACAATTTAAAATCTTGATAGTATATGTTTTTCATGATTATGTCACTTTGTTACAAAAACCTTATGTACACATGTCAGGCAATACATAGTCCTATTATTTTACATTATACTTTGGTCTGAGCAGAAATTGTCACAGGAAATATAATGAAGAATAGTAAGGTATATTGCCTAATAAGTGTATGTAGTTGTTTTGCTATAATTTTGAAACTATGTTTTTCGTACCATTACGAGTAAAGGGGGGGGGGGAGGGTTATGGTGTGGCAATAGATGATCTGTTTGCAATTGGCTGCTTTACCGATTTCGTGCTACATAGTTCGACAAACTAGCACCAGAAGCATGCCACAGAAACATGCCGGATATCTTAGGACGTCACGGCTATTTGGGGCGCAGTAATTTTGCGTTTCCACGAAGTTGCCAATCTGTACACGTAGTAATCTGTATAGAGATGCTGGCAATAGTTCCAGCTCAAGTTCGCGGATTGTACCTTTTCGCCCACCTTAATAGCAATTTCCGTGGCATTTTTAGAATTACCAACGAAATGTCAGGCCTGCCAAGTCTACCGTAATCTCACCGGGCAGAACTTTCAATCAATCCTCATTCGAGGTTAAAAACAGCTGGTGCTACGGCGATAAATAATATGTGGGCTGCAGTAGGATTTGCATGAACATAACTCAATTCAAATCGTAATGCTGAGGAGTGCACTATCATAGCGTTTAGCTCCGTTGAGAATGAAAAAACTTCACTACAGTTGATCAGTTTCCTTACGAGTGTGAGGTAATTCGTGATCAGAAATTTCCATCATCGCGTTGGTGGCATAATGCAGTGCACACGAGACGGGTTGACACCCCTTAAGAAGAACCCCGTGTGTGTGTTATTATTCAGTGGAAAGAGAAAATCTGGCAAGGATTACATAACCGATATAATATATGATAGGTAACTCATTTTTACTGCATTAAAATAAAAATCTTGACGCTTTTAATTATTTTTAGGTTAGGGGTTTCTGTCAAAAGTACTTTTTAGATGATTGTAAAAATACACCATCATAGCTTGCAGTTTGTGTATGAATACTAGACTTTACGTGTGGATAATGTGTGGTAAAGTGAACTTATGATAGGAAATAAAATATATTTGTTCTTTAGGAAGGACGAACCCATTTCGTACTGGAGTATCGTGCCGTGTGGAAGAATGTTGGAGTGGAGGTTGTATCTCCAGCCATTCTTAACTTCGGTACAGAATAGGTGTGAGCGGTTTAACGCTGCAACCACAGCATCCCGGGCAGAATAGCGCAGTTAGCATAGTGCATGGAAGACAGGTCCATTTTTTATAGCAGTAATTTTCTCTTTTCCACCGCATGCCCACTGGCACTGGGGCCCACCCAATCTCCTGTACGTTAAATACCAGGGGGTAAACCAGCTACCGCATGAAGCGGATCACGAACTTTTACTTTGCAATTTTAATGTGTTCACAATACCTCAACCCCCCCAAGCGTGATCTGTAGTTGATTTTCAAGGTCTCTAAACGCAAGGCTGGCTGACTTGCAGATGTATGCAACCACCATCTTAATTTTTGTACGTCAAGCTAACCCTTCCCTGTGCATATCATACTATAATTTTTGTCACTGCATGTGACATTATGCAAGGGAAGAAACTGGGATAAATAAAGTGTGCCATGGGTTTGGTATGAAAAGTAAAAGTTACTACTATGGGTTAAAACAGTATGGCATGTAAATCACCTGTCTTGCCTCTGTTCTAGACTTGGAACGGATAATGCTACATTGATAAAAATCTCAGCTCCTATTAAATCTCACTGGGCAGAAAAACATGGTCTGAATTTTGGAGAGTTGATGAGTGCTGGTGAATATAAAGAAGCACATAGGCAGGATATGATTAAATGGAGTGAACAGATCAGACAAAAAGACTATGGTTATTTTTGTCAAGCTGCTGTGGAAATGTTTATTGGTAGGTATACTGTGCATCTGTTGGCTGAGGGGACATAATGGAGGAAATTTTGGTGGAAAGGCTGTAGTCACTTTGATGACTTTGGGAATGTTGTAAGGTATGTATGTACAGACACCATGTCATACCTCCAGGCAGATGCTGGCTTCTCATCACAGGGGCTTGGTGCAATCCCAGGTAACCTCACGCTGAGATTTGTGGTTTGTCAAATGGAACTTTAAGAGGTTTTTCCCTTAACCTCTAGTTGCCCACTGCTCATCTCTACACCGTTGTTTTGTACTCATCACCATCTCCCAAGATGCGCAAAGTGCCAATTACAATATTGCATCTTCAGTCTTAAAGTTGTTGGCTAGCATAGTTGGTATGTGGCTTTGCCACAGGTTGGATGTCCAAGGAAACATGGTTCAATTCTCAGTATGGACAAATGACATAGCTCTTCTCCATGGGGCCCTCTCCCATCTAAAGCCGAGGTCAATGATGAGTGGAGGCATGTGCTATCTCCCATATGACATCATGGGGATGCACATGGATGGCCTTACCTTCACATTCATCTCTGTTCCAGCACTTACTGGTCATAGACTGCAACTTAGTATACACAAAGTAGTGTAAAAAGGATACCAATTATTGTATTACATACACCACCAACATAAAGAGTCTAGCCAGTTCGGTGAATTTTTTTTTGCCATACCAGCTATGTAGGATCTTGACATAACTGCTACTTCTGCTGAGAAAGTAACACAGTAACATGGCCATGCAAAAGTTTTCCTCACTTTCTTTATGCATGCATGTGCCATGTCAGTTTGTCACAATGACTTATGCATTTACTTTTATCTAGGACATAATACTCTTCCAGGTATGTTAAGGTTTTTATTGAATCCGTGAGTAGAGAATCAGATCGTTAGTAATGAATGTACATTTCTGTAGCACACAAGAAGCCAGTATGGATAGTAAGTGACACTCGAAGACAGACGGATCTTAAGTGGTTCAAAGAGAATTATGGCACAGCTGTGAAGACAGTTCGTGTTTTAGCAGATGATGATGTCCGCAGACGACGCGGTTGGGTATTTACACCAGGTAAGGCATGCTCAGCTGCAAAGTACTGTATTATTACTTTGTATACCTACTGTTAACTGTGTAAGTGAAAACAGTACTAGGAAATTGAATTTCTATTTACATCATATTTTTCAGCATGATGTAACTACAAATAATGTGAAAGGAAACATTTTTACACCTTCTTTAACCCACTGTATGGCACATTGACACCAAAGAACTGCAACAATTTTGTCATCACATTATGGAAAATGAAGGTCACAGTTAACACAGGAAAAAGAACAGTGGCAACATGCTTAAAATTTTGCCAGCAACTGTCCTATGTACTGCTTCCACCCAAAGACCATATTTCATATATTTAGTCAACGTATGTACCTACTGAATTTTTTGAGACATGCTGGCTACACAATTTTTTTTCTCCACAAAATGCTATGTACTACATAATATTATCTTTTTTGATTTATAAAATATTCAAGTTTTACACAGGGGGTGTTAGAATTTAAATGTTTGGCTATGCTGCCAAAGGGTTAAGAGAGACAGCCCACATACTGTTTGTTCCCCTAAAGTGGGCTGAATGTGAGATGCACATTCTGGCATGTGTCATGAGTCACAGACAGTGGGTGTGAGAAATGAATTCTCTTGGACAAAGAGTGGTTGTTGTAAATACCTTTATAAGGTAGTTAAGAAAAAAGTCTCCCACATCCATGGGACTGTAGAATGGAAAAAATATATGCAAGAGGAAAACTTTTGAATCATAGGGTCAGTGCTTGACAAAAATAAAACATGAAAATTTATACTGTAGTTGGAGGGAAATGGGATGAAACTGGTGCTCAAACACGAACCCTAGAAAATCTCTGCACTGGTTGCCTGTTCATAATGGATGTGTTGAAATCCTCACAGGGTAACAAAACATTTAAAACTATTCCCACATAAAATCTGAGCAATTAAAAAATTTATGCTGGAGGTTAGCACTTCAAGACTGTTACATGAAATATGGGGTTGAACTACAGAGGAAAAATGGACACTAAAATTCCTGGCACGTGTAGGCTTCTAATACAGTAAAGCTGCCATGCCAGCTGCTGTGAGGACATGACTAGTGGTACACAGTATGAAATGTGTATGTTTAAATAATCTGCTCATGCTGGAGGCTGAATCAGAACTGACAAATGTAATAAAAGAAAGCATACTGAGGGCATCTTCCCAACTGCAAGTTCCATCCTAGTTTATATCTGGTAGACACCACTCACCTTTCTTCTTTTGTACCATATAAATCGTGCTCCTTTTTGTGTTCTGCCTTTCTTTGAGTGATGCAAAGGTAATTATGCATTTGAATGTGGAAGGGTAATTCACTGTCTCAGGATTGCATGTACACAATGGATGAAAATGGAGACCTTTTTAATGTAACATGCTTGATCTTGAACACAAAACTGGAATCAGCCATATCCAAACTATTGGTCCAGTCACATTACAAAGGAAAACCTACCTTGTCCTTGGCCAAGTGTCCATTTTGTCATGACCAAACCAGTCTAATGGAATTGAATTCCTGCACACACAGTTTACTCAGTGGCCATCTTATATTTTTGCACACCATGATTTCATTCAGACATCTGGGGGGAAACTTCACTGTGCAAAAGGTTACTGGCTGCAGAGCTACTATCATAACTGATAAGAATAACTGTTTCATTTTATTTGCTTCACCTTATGCTATACATACAAACATTTTTCTTTGGGAAGTGTTATGCCTTATTGTTCTCACCTGTACTACACATTTTCTGCGGCATTTACACTGGGGTCATTACCAGTTCTTCCCAATATATCAGTGTGCCAACAAAAGAAAATTCCTTGGCCAAACTGCCATTGCTTTACAATGTGGAAGAAGTAAATGTGTCAAATCAGAACAATTTCTCCCAGATAAAAAGGCAAGAAAGTAGCTGTTTTACTGCATTATTAACTGTACAGCAATGGTGCTAATTCTTGGAAACACTGTAAAAGTGCTACACTTGTAACTTCTGTACCAGCAATATTAGGACCATCATCTCCTGAAGCATCCAGCTGTCTGCCTATTGTGTCTCTGCCTAACCACAAGAAGCAAACTGAACAACTATGGTGCACTGTAGCCTGATTTATGTTAGCAACTATCAAAACAGACCCCTAGCAATGCCATAAGCATATACTGATAGAGATGTCCAAACTTTGCCAATTAAATGCAGCATAAATACATGATGGTCAACCATTACATTAAATAGATCAAACACTTCACTTTCGTCAAAGCCCAGTCTTAAAAATCAGCCTCCCAGAAATGGATAATAGGCCGAAGTCACATCTGTTATTCACTATCACCTTTATCCAATTCCATGTCAACAGTGACTGAGGTGGCTTAGAATTTACTTTCGTTTAATGCTGTTTGGTACAGAACAGTTAAGCGCTGAAGATCTCATGGTGGTAACTGCCTAATTACAGAGGACAATTGATTGGTAGGTCAAGGAAATACAAATACACACCATACCTGAATAACTTTCACTATTCATGCCAAAATTAATGAAATATTGAAATGTCAGGTCCTCTGAAGTGAACATCTAGGTGTGAAGTAACTGAAGAATTTTTCATAGAGAACTGGTCAATATGATTTGGCACCAGACGTAACCAGTTTTCTTCTTCTTCAATCATCAGGAGTAGACGATGCAGATACAGAATGCGCCTTGGATGAAGTAACGGAATGGGACTGGAGAATAGTGAACAATGGCAGTGAATCTGAGTTAGAAGATGAAATGCAAAATATACTATTATGGGTTAACAGCACACTAAATTCACAGCAGTGAATACGATATTAACAGCTATTAATGGTTTCTAAATAAAACTGGCACTATGATGACATGCACAGTGGACTAAAAAATATTTTGTGTACACTCAATAAAATATGTCTTTGTATCCTCTAACCCACATTCCAGTATAAAACTTTATTTTTGTAACCTCATATATAAAACAATAAAATGGCATTATTTACTTAGTGCAAATTAATTGCAAAACTTGGACTTCACTTGACACCCAAATCATACACATTGTTTTATAAATGGAATTTTATTTTAAGATAAGGTTATGTAATTATTCTTATCATAATTCTAAATCTCAGCTTTATCTTGAAATCAGACACTTTCTTTTGAAAACAATGCAAGAAGTACAGAAGAATACCCTTTGCAATTACCAGAAGTGGTCTTCTTATATCATCATATCTTAGGAATTATACATACCATTCAGCAGTTCAATGCTAACTTGCATTAGCAGCAGGGAACACAATCTTGTATACATCTTCATACTGATTCACAAAGTGAACTTCTAGACCTTCAGTTATGTAAGGTGGGAGATCATTATAATCTTTCTTATTCTCTTCTGGCAGAATAACGCATCTTACACCAACACGCTTAGCCTGGGTGTAAAGGTAACAAGAAACATTTGTCAAGTAAAGGTACAATGATACAAGCTTTAGAAATCCACTAGACAGAAATATTCACAACTGTAAACAGGGCTGGGACAGCTCAGCTACTTATGCTATGCCCTGCACATTACTAAGGAATTGGACTGACCCTGGGGTCAAATCAACATCTTATCCAGTTGTTAACAGTATTGTTTCTTTGGAGTTCAGGCTGACTACTTGCCTCTAGTGCCGAGGTTAAGAATGCCTGCAGCCAAACCCCCACTTCCACATATACCTTGAAGAATCAATTAAGAACTGGGACTCTATTTGTGGGACATAGTTGGTGCAGGATACAGAGTATTTGAAAATATTTTAGAGCTGAACTATTCATGACTGGTTACATCTAATTTAGATTTTGAACTTCAATACAGTAGAATTCCTATAATATGGCACCCATGGGACTGAAACTATTTATGGGATGTAGTCATTGGAGGATAAAAAGTATATAAAGATATTTTTGAATTGAACTATTCATGATTGATTACATATTACTTAGGCTTTGAATTTCTTTGGACTGGGGAAATGCTGGATTATCTGATGTTTTGCATTGTGAACATAGGTATAGTGACCTAAGTTCTTATAGGTAATTTTTTATTACTGCTTCCATATTTGGCCTACACAACTAATCAGAGTAGTATTCCATTTGGATATCCCCTTCAGCTGCTGGTTTAGGGGTGTCAGGGTCCCCCTTATAATTTTTCTGGAGTTTTCAATTTATACCACTGGATGCTGAAGGGCCAGCATAGAGGGGTCAGGAGATACAACAACTGATGCAGAGATACTCTTGGATGTCTTATTATAGGATGTACAGACTTTGGTCTATTTTCCTGAAGAGCTGAATTATCAGGATTTCCAGAATATCAGCATCTGGGTTAAAGGAACTCTACTGTACATATGATTTGAATTATCCATATACAAAGGCACATAAAATGCTATGATGCTGATTCAGGAACTGGAGTAACTATGAGATCCACATTTCTCAAATAATCCACTGTCAAATTAACAATGTACATACACTATACCCTGCCTTCAAAGTTACCAGAATACACCATTTTTGTTGAAAGAAGAATCAATTATGTCAAACTTACTGCAATTGTTTTTTCTTTGATTCCACCAACTGGAAGAACTTTTCCCGTAAGAGAAACTTCTCCTGTCATAGCTATGTCTTGCCATACTGGCATGTCCTTTGCTAGGGACAAAAGTGCTGTCACAATAGTACAGCCTGCACTTGGGCCATCCTTAGGAGTTGCTCCCTATAAAACAAGTATTAAAATCACAAACACACACTGATAAGCCAAATTAATGTGTCTTAAGACAGCATGAACAGAACACAAGCATAATGGACCTAAGCCTACAGGAAGAGAATGTAGAGGGAAGCAGTTCTGGTGTAATTTGAGGTAGAGCTTAATACCAATTGTCCAGTCCATATTTGAGATTCTCACAGCAGTGTTTGTGAGGATTCACCTGTCCTGAGTTAAAAAACTGTGCCATGAGTGAGGGGTTATACAGTGTTTTGAAGAAAAGTCTGGAACAACTTGTTCCATGACAAAGTCTCATGTAGGTTTTTGTCTCACCATGTGTTACCAATAACTCATGTGATAACACACACTTCTCATTTTGCTACATGGTATGACAAGCAACACAGATTATGTACATGAGGGTAATAATCTGGTTATAAAAATTTCTGCTGTAGCACACATTCTCATTCTCCATGATATCACTGATATCGCAATATACATTGCACCTAGTGTACAAGTATGTCTGATGTGTAAATATCTCATAAGAAATAAAGTTTTAACTTTAACCCTTCATTTACTAACTGGGTATATAATGTACTCAGGCATGGAATTTTCTGGAACTATTCTCCTTGGTATAGAGT
>Ga0123353_10016813_pt1 | contig 10713 bp, 8 predicted proteins | sample TergutLab28metaG_3_FD_92763 | JGI IMG/M metagenome (GOLD analysis project Ga0123353, IMG submission 92763) | Labiotermes labralis P3 segment gut microbial communities from Petit-Saut dam, French Guiana - Lab288 P3 | ecosystem: Host-associated > Arthropoda: Insects > Digestive system > Gut ... | reverse complement strand
GGGGGCCTGGGGGGGGGGCTCCTTCACTGGGAACCCTGGAAGATATGTTCAGATAGTCTCCGGATATGGGCATCTATCTCCAAAGGGGCCCATATAGTACCGAGGGGAACCTGGTGTTTGGGGGAGGCTCGTATGCTGGGGACTTTGAAAGATGGATGAAGGAGGGCTCCTGACTGGGGAACTCTAAGATATGTTAAGCAAGGCTCGGAAATTGGCGTCTATTTCCGTAGGAGCCCCACTTTTGGGGAACATGGATGGACGTTTCTTTCTTAGGGCCTTCTTATTATAGGAATTTTTATTAGGTCTTTTAGAGATACGTAAATGCCCTGTAGACAAGTATTTCTCTCCAAAGGGGCCCCGCTGGCAAACTTGGAGGGGGTTTGTTTGCGGGGACTTTTGAGAGAAAAGTAGTAGTATACCTGGGTTCCTTTCTTGGACCCAGAGGTTATTAAGATTTTAAGTCTGGGGCCACGGCTCCCATGATCTGATATGGGGCAGAAAGGGCCTGTCTATTAAGGCCTAGGTGCATCGGGGCTGAGAGGCCCCAAACCCAATTGCTTATCCATCCATCCATCCATCCACCCACCCACCCATCCATCCATCTATATATCTGTGTGACTGCCCTCACAGAAAATTACGCTGAAATTAGTATGTGCACAGTGCATGTATTCAACATGTTCTTTTCAGTATGTCGCTATTAATCTGTAGGTCAATGGATGTACACCCAGTCCTTATTCCATACTTGTTTTACACCTTTCGCTTTAATATCCCTTGCAAATATACATCACTCCTTAATTTGTAATCTCTCATTTTCAGAACACCCTTTGACTGCCTGCATTCTGTTACACTAACCCCTTATTTCACATGGAAATATCATTCTTAATTTATGCCTACTTTTTCAGGCATGTAACTAGGGTTTAAAACAAGTGCTAGGTGTGGTTATCACCTCTTCTTCAGTTGTTTTATTACAATATATCAGGGTTTCCCAATTTTTCAACAAATCTAGAAGCCATTTCAAAATTCTAAGTGTGACATGAAGCAAGTTCCATAGTGAGGATCCACCAATCCACCATACATTTGCCCAGGTGACCTGGCATCTGGGATTTGTGCACCCATGACATAGCTTCTGTTACTAGCAAATCTTATGAAATTTGTTTTTGTCAAAATGTAATGTTTGTTTATTTACTTTAAACCATTTGTTTGATTGGACAAAGGAATCATTAATGCAATTTTGAAAAGTGGCCTCTTTTTGGTTCATATGCAATGACACAAATATAACAGGGAGCCAGGAGCATTCAATCAGTACAGTGACTAGGCTCCATCCTGAAAAATCTTAGATTCAAATTCTGGTAGGGGCAAGGAATTTCTTCCTTCTCCAGGATGCCCTGACTGGTTCTGTGGCCCACTTAGCCTCCTATTCAAGAGGTCCTGCAGTTTCTAGCTCTGGATAGCACAGTGGCCAGAACATTAAGCTGACCACTCACCTCCATCCTGTGCCAAGGTTAAGAATGAATGGAGCTATATATATATTCCCCTTATATGCTTTCATGGCATGCACAGGGACTTTACCTTTACCTTTACTGACATCAGAAGAGTACATGTATGGACTCCAAACTGAGAAGTTTTGGGTGGATTGTTTAGGTAGAGGAAAAGACAAGGAACAAAGTATGGAACCCTGATGAACTCCATGTTTTATAGTGCCTCAGTTATGCATGATCATGAGTATGAACTGCTTACATACATGCTGTCATAATGGGCCCACATGAAGGTTCTCCCCCCCTCCCCCCCCAATTACTCAAGAATGGAAACAGAGCCAGTTGCTGTCATGTCATGTTCTTCAAATGCTGTTTTTAATCATACAATTGACAAAGTCCCATTGAGGTGCCTAGTAATAATAACTGAATAGGAAATGTAATACATATCTTTATTAGGTTTTACAACAGTGTAAACTTTTATAATATCTGAACTAATTGCATTATTTTGTTGCTTTTACTGTAGTATTAAGGAAGTTATGACATTAAGAGTAACTTACTCAGTGTCAGTTTAACCTAGCATATTTTGAAATAACTAAAGGGATTACTACATGTAAAAACTTAATTACTGTGAACAGTATAATGACTTAAACATTAATGCTGAACATTACTACAAAGACAATGACTTACACACACTGATAATGCGAATTACAAAATTCAAAAATCTAGATGCAGCCTGGGTACAGGGCCTCTTTCAGAGCTACACAGCAAATAATTTGGGATTATGACATTTTAAACTTCTGGTTTATATCTTACAAACATATATTCTTCCCTATTTTAAGTTGATGGCTTGGAAGTTTTAACATTTGTACAGTACAATAATTCTGAACAGTAACCATTATCATGAAGCAGCAGATGCATTGTTAGCATTGCGATGGTGACAACGAAGCACCCATTGGGCATTTGGATTCTCCTTGTATACAGCCAACAAGATGGCACTGTGTTCAACTTGTCGTTGGCCTGCAAGAGGAAAGTTACGATTAAACAGCTGACCAACATCTGATAACATACAGCAGGAAAATGTAATTTGTGAATAAAAACTATGTCTACAAAAGGCAGGAGGAGAATTGCAGGTCTTTTCTGAAATCAACATTTCCATTGTGGGCAATGTAAAATTCAAACTGGAACACAGAATAAATACTGGTAATTCTTTACATTAAACTTACATAACTACTGTAGTGACGATCTGACTAATACACTGACTGATTCAATGACTTAACAGTTGGTGTACTATCCAAATTATATAGTTTTCATTTAGACTTTGACATTGATTCAGATATGTAATTCATTGTTATGTTCATTACTGTCAGCTTAAAAGCCTACCTCTGGTCTAGACCATGAACTACTTCAGACTAATTCACATTTTTTACACTATATTTTATGGCCCATATTAATATTTTCTGCAATCTATTCCTCTGTCTCCAAGTTGCTGTTTCAACTACTGGTGAACTCGAACATTTTTCTAAACATGTGAAATTTCAGGCTTCTGCCACAGTGTAGTTAAGCAAAGGCCCCTAATTTCAGATACTCTTCTAACTTGTTCAACGTTCTGACTTACCAATATTTCCGCCAACCTCGTACAAATAATGTGTCTGTAAGGACAATTCTGGAGAGCCTGTAGCAAGAATGCAACTCAGGTTGCCATTGGGAGCAAGCTCAGCCAAGGCACGTGATTTCATGTCGTGGTGGAGGCGCCGTGACAATTTCAATCCCGCTGACGCAAACACCTCACATCTCTTACCGGCTTCTTCCATGATTCTAGTGTAGAATTTGGAACATTTAATCAATAAAGAAAGTCATACACCAATACATGTAAACCCTAGCTTCAACATCCATGACACTGAGTCTGCCTTGAAGACTATAATTATTCACTGGTCAACAAATGTACCATTTTTGTGGAATTCAAGGCCTGTCTTTGGGCCAACTGAATCCAATGCAAACCGTCACACCCTACTCCTCTGACATCCATTTCAACACAATGGTCGTCACATAAGAGGTATATGAGTTCAACAACCTTCCTTAAATGTGCCTAACATGAGATATTGCATAAATGTGCTATCACAATATTTTGTCATTTATCTGTAAAGAATGAAAAAAATCACAAAAAACATCAAACTGATAATGTCCTGAATGCAACTGTATGATGTTGCATACATACCAGCCTGCATAATCCAATAAATGTCTCTCTGACAGTTGAATACTGCCTACCTCAAAACAACATCCCCTGCCCTAGTAATCTCCGTTAAATGTACTGGGACATCTGCTAACTGAAACTGTGGAGCATTCACTCGTACGATGCCATCTTGAAAATCAACCTCATTATTTATCTTACGAGTAATCGGCTCACGAGTACCATTTCTTCGGCCCAGCAATCTTATCTTGGGTTTGCTGTTCTCCTTTGTACCCCTACACAAAAAAGAAACAGTATTTTAAAAAGACTCTTTGTTGCAGTGCTCTGGATATGTAAAACTTATGGGCAAAGACAGGTATCCTGATCATTCAAATCAAATGGACAATGTGGCTTCAGAATGTGTGAAAAGTACATGGTGATTAAAAATAAGGCATAGTGACAGAAGTGGCATGTAAAACAGGAAACCTAGTGTGGGCGGGGGAAAGAACAGAAGGAGAGAAAGAAGAGGAGGGGTAGAATGAGAAGGAAATGATGATGTTCTTGATATTGGTTCTGGCTGTATCTTTCCAAATACCAAGTGCAACAGTAATGGAACAAAAATTTACAATTTAGAATTCTGGATATAGAAAAATTTCATATCACTATATTAAAATTAGTGAACTTTGATTTTCATCATTTGACAGAGAGCATATCAGACCATTCAGATGATCACACTGTTAGATCTGTGTCAGGGAACAAAAGGATTTTGGACACAGAACAACAACAACAATAACAACCACAAATAATAATCATAAAGACACAGCTTTCAGTACCATCCACAAAAAATGTTTCATGGGATCTTGTAAATAAAAAAGGACAGGCAATGTACACAAAAATGTAATACTGAGGTGCGTTCGTGCAACCATTGTTGCCATGGAAAAGCAGTAAGTGTTACATATTCTAAGTGTGTGTCAGTTGCATTAGTTATCAAGCATGCACAATGCATTCACCATATTATATTGTCATCTGTGACTTGTCTGGCTCTATCTTATTCTCCCACATTATAGTAAAAAGGCACAATTTTCAGAAAAAAGTTATTGAACATAAAATGTGTATTTTCATTTTCTCTATAAGTTTCATCTGAAACATTTCTCATTCAAGAAGAAATGAGTGAGATATTATCATAAATGTACATAGGTCTTCCTGCATGTAAAGTATTCGTTATTCTTGTTAAGATTTCAGTGTAACTTGAAGGTTTGATGACAGATTTTTGAAAAGTACTAAAATATCAAATTTCATGAAAAATCTGTTCAATGGAGCTGAGTTTTTCCATGTGGATGGATGGAGACACACAGACAGACATGTCATGACAAAGCTAATAGCCACTTTTCGCAATTTTGTGAATGTGCCGAATAAAAACTGTATTCTTCACAAAGTTCTGAATACTGGACATGTATGTGTGCCCCTATATACATATAAGGAATTTCTTTAAGAAAACAACAACAAAAACAAAAACAAAAAAACAATAACAAGGATTTAGACAGAAAATATTATTTCATATTTAATGGCAATTTCATAATATGAATACCTCCGGTAGTGCTCTTCCTCATTTACACGCCGAATTTCCTTCACAATAGATTCAGGAACCACCCACAGGTCTTCTCCAAGTTCCAACATCTGTTCTGTTAATCCACAACAGATTTCTGCCACTGCTCTCAAATTCCCCTTACCAGCAGGATGCACATATCTATAAAACAATTATAATGAAATAATCAATTTTCACTTGTAACAATGAACTATGGAAGTACACTTTCAATACCAGCAACTTCCTCTGTATCATTTTTTCTGTTCTTTAATACACAAACTGTACATTAAACAACTCAAGTCATGTACCACACCTGTCACATATATTTAACCATGAATGTAATTTTTTTGCTGTAGGCCAACAGTCCATGTGTCTTCTATTTTTAATATACCAAGTGTACACTTACTTACTTATGACCACCACATCATACAAAAATGTGATAAAGGGCTCAAGTTAGTAAATGTACAATTTTTGTGTGCTAAATAAATAGAGACACCACATCAAACACTGAATTACATGATCGTTTGTTCAGTGTAAAAATTTCATGTCATATTGTACCAAGTTTAGAAATTATCTAGAAAAACAGAGGAAATGGGATCATATACCAGTAATCTTGTGATAAAAAAGAGAGATGGGCAGAAAGCTGCATAATTATTAACTTACAATTCTTGCCAGCCAGGTGCTTCTTATGGGGACCAAACAAATAGAAATCACTGGGTGCAAGATCATGGCTGTACTGAAGGTGGTCCCTGAACTCACAGCCAAAGCACCGTTACCACTTGCAAGTCAGGTTGTCAGATTGGAGCCCAATGATTTTCAACTCTTAGGACCATTTACAGAGCACTTGGCTGGCAAATGGTTGGCAACATATGCTGCCACAAAGCAAGCTACCCACGTGTCACGTTTATATCAAAGGCAGAACAGGCCAGGGTAGTGTACTCAGTATAATGACTTTCTATGGTCAGGATGGACTGGAGTTTGCAACCCAGTCAGACAGAACCATCAACACCACATCTGAGGCCCACCCAGCCTCCACTTCAATGGGTATTGGGGTTCTATCCTAGGCTAAATTGGCTGCAGTGTGAGACTGACCATTCACCTCCATCTAGTGCCAAGGTTGAGAAAGAGTGAAGCTACACCTCCATTCCCCATCTGTATCTTTGCAGTACACCTTTACCTTTGTAGAATAAGAAAAAAGGGCACACCTGGATTTTAGGCAACACTTTCCAGGATGAAGATGGGATCACTCTTATCTAGCAAGCAATAACTCTTAGCTTCTTGAGCCAGTAACCTGGTTGATGGCCTTCTGTAGTTAGAAAGTCTGACTGTTAGTGCTACACCAATCTACTCATTGCAGTACTTACTGAGGACAAACTATAGATGGTGCTATGATCATTGCAACATTATGAAGAGACATTTTGTTATACTTCTGGTTCTCCACAACTTTTCTAAGGAACCTGAAGACAGCACGAAGAGTGCTGCGATATTCCACAGGCAACAGAAGAACCAACAGATTGAGTACATGTGCTTGTGTTGCATCATCTGGCAAAGCTGAAATGTCATTTAACAATCAGTAATTACACCTTATAAGCCAATACACTCATCAAATATCACAAATGAGTGCCAATATTCCTGCTACATTTTTGAAGGTCGGCCATACTGACTGAGGTTTCCTGTTTCTGTTTCAATCCCTCCAGGTATGTGAAGAAACAATACCTGTAGAAAAACCCATTACTTCCTCACACATCCTTCCCAATGTGCCATTCCTATTTACTTTCTCAAGTGATGTTACATAATATATGCATGCAGATGATAAAAGGATATTAAACACTAAGAAAGAAAGAAGGAAAGAAATAATGAAAGACATCCACTACGTTAGTTCTTAGGATATTTAATGATGCTGGGTACCACCTAAAGTGACCATTTATTGATTATGTATAATGGACTGAAAAAATGGGGATACAGCACTCAGTAGCCCACACACATATATTATTAATGGCAGTAACCTCACAGGTGGATAAACACATAGTAGAATCCCAGTTTAAAGTTTCTTGAATTAAGCTTTTCCCAAATTTTTGGTTCATTTTTTGTGGTCGCAGCCAAATTCCCACAACAGTAATGTAAATTTTTTTTTTGATTTTAGGGTTTTCCTGGATTTAAGACATAAAAATTCAGTCCCAACATCACCTTGGAGCCTCTATTTAGAGTCTGTGTTTACCATTTCTACAAATTTAAGTTCCCAATTCCTATCTTTGGTAAAGCAGTCTCAAATTTTACAATTGTCAGGAGATTTGGGTGTTCCTACAAATCTGGTGATACCAGTTTGAGCAGACCTCAGTGTTTGGAGAGAGCTGACCTTCATGCACCACATCTGACAAACAAAGTTAGTATCACTCCTTGATTATTTTAAAGATTAACTTTCCACTTACATAAACATGGGGAACACTTTATATTTACACTTAACTGTGTAGTGTTTGTTTTAAATACAGTCATGTTCTGTAACACCCATATATTATTCACTTTTCAGATCTGCTGCAAGATGAATGGATTTATAGAATGTTGTGTGTGGTGAACTGTTATGCATAGGCCACAAAACTTGACAATATAACCTACCAATGTAATTGAAATTTTCAACCCTGTGTCCCTAACTTCTTGGGTAATATTACATGAAAACTGCCTACATCTTATGTGTTCAACCTGCATGAACCCCAGTTAGATGTGTGACACTTCTTGACATGTCATTTGAAGACAGAGAAAGGGGGACAACCACAAATTTCTCCTCCCCCCAAAAATAACGCATTTACAAGCAAGGAAGCTTACCATGGGTTTGGTAGAACATATCAATATATTCGATGGTTAGAAGAGGCTGGGGAAGATTCCGCAGCAAGCGTTTAAGAACAGCAGATACTTCATGACATGTTGCTTGCTGAAGGAGTTTGTCCACTTCCTCTAATGGCCTGCTATAAAATATAACCTCTAGCTCCGAGCACAGTGCTGCAACCTTCTGCTCAAGTCCTGCGATACGCAGAATTCCTTCTTCACGTAGCCCATACCTTTCCAGATGAAGCAGCACCTAGTAATTCATATTCAAAATCAGCAATTCCTAATAAGTTTGTAATGATAAAAATCTCATGCAAATTGTAGTGGCTAGGCTTTGAATTTTCTTTCTGTATCCTACTGACATATTAGAATGAAAACACTATTTACAGTTGTTTCACACTCTTAACATCTTGTGGCTATAAATGTGAGTGCGACTCAGAAGCATTACTGTTTGAGCTGACATCCTGCATCAACAGTGCATAAACAGTCGTGGCATAAGCGACTAATAATTTATGTGATCAACAGAGTATGGGCCAACAACATTGTACAGTTTTGTGAACTTCAATGGTCCAGTTATTAAAACAGTCAATTCTGCTATTCAGCAGGTTTCTTAACACAACTGGCTATAAAATGATTCATGAATAGGTGAACGCCAATCGTATTACGCAAATTTTGCATACGCATTTTATATTACACGATTCCAGTGACCAGTGCAAAGGCATAAGGATGGATGATGGGGCAAATTTTTTTGATCTAACCTCACTTTTATTTGATTTTCTAAGATGCAAGGTCTCACAAGAACACAACTGTTGTGTTACAGCAGAAGAGACTGAATGTGGATTTTGTATTCGTTTCATCAATAAAAATAGTAGTATACAGAATGCAAGTTGAACCATACCTTTTGGAAGATTAAAGGAACACCTTCACAGTCCTCTGCAGTTATATGCTGGTCCCGTTCTAACAGCGTTGCCAGAGTAACACCAAACACATTCCCTACTGCAATAAATATTGGACACTTAAAATGTAAAATCTAGGAAAATTCACCTACATGAAGTTTAGGATTATGATAAACATTTTACCTCTTACAGTAAAAACAACAAATGAAATGGAATGTGTGAAGATTCAATACTCTATTTTCCAGGCATGTACTGTCAGTTTATAAACATACAAAATGTGATATGTTATCACACAGTAATAATTACATGACAAGGCTACACATTTATTATAAATACAATAAGAATACTATGAAATTTCAAAACATGATTAACACAATAAATAACATGTGATAACAGTAACACTAGGGCCACCATATGTCCTCTTTTGCCTGGACATATCCTCTACTTCTGACCCAAAATTTTCAACCTCGGCAGGTTTTTTAAAATTTGTAGACATGTGCTAGCATCTAATCGTTTCTTTTTAAACCTTTGCATATTTTAATGGTATGAGATGTGAAGAAGATATTTATACTTCTTTAGTTTAGGAAATAAATAATAATATTATTATACTAACATTTTAAGACTAAAGACAACAACGAGTTCAGCAGTTAACCTCTGGAAAGTCGTAGAAAATTTCAGCATGGAAATTCAAAACAACTCAGTGAAAAACATACCCACATAAGGTCTTACTCTGAATTTCATACCCACAAAATTTAAAGAACTACAGCAAAGAAACAATGAGAGGGACCTCAATTTAATAGAATTGTAACTATTATATGTCCTCTTTTTTATGGTCAGTGCATCGAAGATGTCCTTTTTTCTCGTAACAGATACATAGCAACCCTAAATTATACAAAGAGGAGTACTTTCATGTCAGTTATTAATGGGTTATTTTACAAACTATAACATTATTGCAGATTTCACAATATGACTTTGAAGAAAAAATATTTTATAGCAAACATGTATAGCTATCAAAATATCTACAGACAAAACAAAAAATTATGGCTTTTAAAGGAAAACACTCAGTGCATTCTAAAATAGAAATAGATGGATCAATACTAGAAAAAGTGAAACAATTCAATTATTTGGGATGTAAACCGAGTTTAGATGGTGAACCAGATTTTGACAAAAAAATAAATAGATTTCAAGGACTATGCGGTTATGCTAAGGACAAATTTTTAATAACTAAATTGCTATTTTTCTTTGTTACTTTAATTTGAGTGTAAGTGTTACACAGTATATCGTTGGGAGCGAGATTATAGCGGGAACATGACGTCATAGCGTCCTTTCCTTTGTCTGAGTTAGCGTGGCTTCAGTTCTATAGCGTTCTTCTGAAACATTGTGACGGACCAGCTCCGCGGTCTACATTTCGTGCACGTTTTGTTTCTTCAAAGGGGAGTGCAAGACTTTACAATACATTAACTATTACTGCATAAGGCAGAAATTACTATAGTGCATTACGAGTCACTCACTCCGTAACGTGACTTCACTCTGTCGGCATTAATACAAGAGTCAGTGTGTGGTATCCATAGGGGATCCAAGCAAACAGCATGTCTCATTACACTTCTGATATTATCAACAAAGAATGATAATTCTTGGCTGCATAGGGCAGTAATTATATTTCAATGCTCATAAGGAGTGTTTGTTTTGAATACCTTTATCAATAATGAAACAAGGTCTTACTCACATTAGTTCAACGAACAATGTTAAATGAGCTTGCGTGTGTAAGTG
>Ga0123353_10016812_pt1 | contig 10713 bp, 5 predicted proteins | sample TergutLab28metaG_3_FD_92763 | JGI IMG/M metagenome (GOLD analysis project Ga0123353, IMG submission 92763) | Labiotermes labralis P3 segment gut microbial communities from Petit-Saut dam, French Guiana - Lab288 P3 | ecosystem: Host-associated > Arthropoda: Insects > Digestive system > Gut ... | reverse complement strand
TAATGGTGGAATCATGGTCAGATGCCTGGCATGGGTAGTGATTTTTTTCTGCTGCATATCACCCGGACCAGCTCTTGGGTCCACCTAGCCTTCTCTTCAGTGATACCAGGGGCTGTTTCATTGGGAGAAAAGTGGTGGGGGTGTGAAGCTGACCACTAATGTGCATCTAGTGCCAGGGTTAAGAATGCATGAAACATTACCTTCACTTTCCTGCATGTATTTATGGCATGCACTGTGACTTTACCTTTCTCCCTGTACCGTACCCTGATACGTCACCAATCTTTGTCCAGTACAGTACTTGAGAAATTACAATATTGTAACTTGAGGCTGTAGTTATGCTTTATTGTGTACTGATAGTGAGCATTGAAACTGGCCTCATATTTTTACATTACATATGGCTTGATAATGATTCTTGTGTCTCATACTGAAGAAAGTGTCAGTGTACCATAACAAATTAAGTTTATTGTAGCATCAGTGTTAACTGTGTCATTTGTTGTGGGGGGTTTTTTTTTTTTGTTACAGCAACATACAGATTGCCAGAAAACAAGAGGCAAAGGATGTAAATCAGCTGGCAGAAGAAATTGGTTTGTATCCCAGTGAAGTATTTCAGTATGGACACAAGAAAGCAAAGATTGACCTTTCCGTATTGAAACGACTAGAACGGCAAAAGTCTGGGAAATACGTAGTAGTTGCAGGGTATGTATTATGTTATTGATATAAGAAGTCCTTCTGCTCTGTAGTTTTGTATTGGTTTCAAACTTAGTATCCTACTTTGAAGATGTAATTTAGGGTGTTTGAAGACCAGATGCTGAAGAGAATCCTTGAATGTAAGAGAAGGAAGCTACAGGAGGACTTGAGAAAATCTGTGCTACAAAAAAAATTGTTAGATTCCAACAGTTCCAGTTTTTTATGATGCAGAGAATCACACCATATTACATACCAGTGCTGTATATTTGGCATTGGTGGTGGCACAAGGTGATAGGAGATGGGTAAGTGCAAGTATTAGATGGGGGAAGAATGTGACGTGGGCACCTCCAGAGTACCTGACTGCAGTGAGCCCTTGTTTTCTGTGAGATGTTGGGTCACCAAGCATCATGTTGCCACTTCTGTTTGGAGGCAAATAAATGTGTCCTCATATCGTCAGAATTTGACTGCAGTATACAGCTGCTCTGTTGGCAGTATTTGAAATGAGCATGGAACACCAGGACATGTTTAACATGCTTGTTGTAATTCAACATATGGTGGGAGGGGGAGTGGGAGTTAATGAGGACATCTGCTGCAACTTCCTACTTGACATTAACAGCATTATCCCACCTGTATAAAAACATGTGTGTCTGTAAGCCTCCCTGCAAGGGATTATAATATTCATGTGGCATTCCCCAGCAATATACACGATGTATCACTGTTGTCACATCCATATGCATGAAAGTCACACTCTTTCATGGCCTGTAGCTGAGCATCATAAGTACATGTAATCATCATGCTATCTGTGTAAATGACTGATGCTGTCATCACAGTGAATGGGAGTTTATTTGCACAGATTTTCGTGTGCTGCTACTGCTACGTAAGATTCCTCATAAATGCCTTCTTGTGTGAAATTTATATAACAGTTTTGTTAAACCCTCTTTGACTCAACACATGCTGTTAATTACAGGATGATATCATGTAGCAGTGTCTAAGCACTACAACATGTATGCAAGTGCAAAATGAAGTTAAAACATGGTATATTCTGTCTTGTCTGTTCATAGAGATAAGTGGGCATCTTTGTTTGATCCATTCTAATGGGAGGAAAAGTTGTTCCAGCATTTACTTGATAGGAGACAGAGTGGGCTTCAAAGCATTTTGGGATGCAGTGGTAACATGAGATTTACTGCTTATGCTAGGAGTCAACTTAGGTTCCATGGCCCATTGCCAGTTAGTTAATAAGGACTTCTTCAAATAAGTGATGCCAGAATAGGAAATTTTGAAGCTGTTGTCTTGAAATGATAAGTGTGAAGGCTGTTGAGAGCCGTTTAAGAACATTTCTTCATAAACAGTACATGGGTATTAGTCCATTCCGTTTCTCTTAGAGTTTGTGTTCCTGAATTTCAGTTCTTGTTTAGAACATTTGGTCATTTCGGCTTAAACTAATGAGACTTATGCTTGTATAACTAAACAAAATAAGTCTATGTAATTCATTTTCATTTATATTTTACAACAGTCTGCTGCTGAAAAAGTTTTCCATTTGCTGCCATTGTATGTGAAAATTAATATGTTTCCATAAATAATGCTCTTTATCATTACTTTTGAAATAAGAAAGAGCCCTGGTGTTTAATCAGCATTATTTCATTCCTGTTTTGCAGATTAACTACCTTGTGATAAAGAACAGTTGTAAGTTCTGACAGTAAAGTGTAATCATTTTATATTATATACTTCAGGATTTTGCTTGGTAGCTGCAGAACTGTAGGTTAGAATACATCATTTATGTGTTTTTTTTAAATCCCCCAAAATTGATGAACTTAAATATTAACTTCTATTAAGTGTGGAGTGAAAAACATGTGAGTACACTTGGCTGCTGTGTTCTGGACTGTGATCCTGTGTGATGTGATGTGATTCCCTGTAATCTGGTAGTTTGTTACCAGCATTTCAGAAGATCCTGTTGCCTCCTTCTTCAGGGTAAGAGAATTTGTAATGTTGCTACTGTGAGTCTTCTGCAAACACACAGTCAGGCAAGTGTGATGGTTGCTCCTCTCATCAAATCTTGTTAACCCCTACTGAATAAATTCACTTCATGGAAGTAGTATGTAGAAAACTTACTATATAAGTTTTCAGAAGTCAAAATAAAACGTATAACTGTTATTTTATTTTAATTGGCCCATATAAATGCTGTTTGTTGTCATTAAACCAGTGGTTGGAACTTTTATAGGGAGATGTATTTTTTCTCTTTCCATGTCTGTACAGTGTAAACATACTATTGGTAAGTACACAAGAGTTTCGGATTACATTATTGTTTGAAACATAAAATGCTGTAAGTATTTGTGGTAGAGCAATGAACTGCTCTTGTAATGACTGTGTATTCATTGCCTAATATTCTGCCTTTCCATACTGGAATGTTTGGAAGTAAGTCTTGAACTCTGTTTTATCTGTGTATGCAAGACAGTTATCTACACTGCAGATTGCAAAATACCTTGCATAAGGCTGATTATAATTGGCCTTATGTTTTTCAGTGAAAAGTACAAATAATGAGCTCTTGCCTCACCATTGCAAAACTTTACTTTCAGGTGGCAATTTATTAACTGTTCTTTCAGGTCATATTATGACATATTTGTGACTAAATACATTTCTATTCTTTGTGTAGAATCACTCCCACACCACTTGGAGAGGGCAAAAGTACAACAACAGTTGGTCTTGTCCAGGCCCTAAGTGCACACAAGAACAAAAACTCCTTTGCATGTGTGCGGCAGCCATCCCATGGTCCTACATTTGGAATTAAAGGTATGATATACGTTTTATTCTTGAACATTTCATTTATATGTGGACTTAAGAAAACAGATAATACTTGGATTTCGTATGTATGAAGTGTGTTAAGAAAGGAGCAGTGCAAGTCACAAATGTTATTAATAGGACCATATACAGGATGTTTCAAAGGAATCTACTTTACTTAAGGGGAACAATCCTTAGGTGAAATTACACTGACATAATTGAAAATGCCTATCCGAGGTAAATTTTACAGAATCGAAATTTATGTTCATTTATTGATTGCCAGACACATATTAAAACAAGGAGGAATTTGTAGTTCCTGTAGTGTTAACGCCTGCATTTACCATCTAATTGACATCTGAGTGACATAAAGACTTTAATTTAACTAGTAAAACTTGCATTAGCTCCATAAAAATTGTCCTTAGGTTTCCAAGTACATTTTTTAACACACTTGCCTCCAGAGGTCTTGTCTTTCATATTGGTTCAAGGACAGACTTGCAAAGTGTACAGAAAACTAATCATGTTAGGTAGTTACAGTATGTGGAACTGCAAGAAGATGACGCTTTTCTTGTTCTGTTATCTCTGTAACCGTTCAACCTCATAGGTGTGTGTGGTTATACCAGTGCAAATTAACCAAAGGAATGTACTCCTAACATATGGCAGACTTCTTCTGGAACACTCTGAATAGTGAGTCCCCAAAGTACTGAAAAATTGAGGTACACTTTACAGAAATATTTAAAGACTTAGTAATGATCATTTTCACATTGAAGCTATTAAAACATGTTAACCAAATAAAGGAACATTTAGTTATAACCAGTATGTGCACTTTTAATTGATTTAAAGCAGTTGAAGCTGACAGTTGGACTGCTGGTTTGTGTTAATGGAGAAACCATCAGTAATCTCTCCACCATAACTTTACTCCACCTACCTTCCTTCCTTTTCTTCATTTTGCCTGTATTGTGATGAAACTGTTCACTTTGTTCACTACTAATGGCTTCTAGGTTCTCAAGAAAGAAGCTGAGGTGTCATTGTAAGAAATGAGTTTTCAATAATGTCCAGCATCCTAACTTCTTGTAATTCTGTAGCAGATTTTTTATGATTTAGGTGTAATTTTCCTCCTCCTCTTCCCAGAAAGCCACAAAACAAGGATTTGAAGGACATCCCTCCAGCTAATTCAGCAGAGTTCAATTCCTTTTCAAAGTTCTTGTCAAACATAACTTCCTCAAATCTGTGGGTCAACAGTGAGTCCTTGTTGAACTTTGGCATATCTGAGTTTTGGAAACTTACTGCACAAATAGAAGAAATCTTCACCACGTTCATCCATTGGTTTCACAAAGTTCTTTGTAGGCCCGTGCGAATGTGTAGTGATGGCAGAAGCATCGTTTTGGGATTCACCAAAGGAGCTTCCTTAACAATATATTTTCCAGGAACAAAGTCTTCTGTGGCTCACTAGTCCTTCACCGTGTATTTTTTCTCAGGTGCTTGACTGTTGCACCAGCGCAAAAAATAACATTACTTTCTATATGCTCTCTGGATTCTGAGTAAAAGTCCAGTATCTTAAAATACTTATATATCTGTAACAGTGCTTCTTGTAATTGATTGCCTTTAGTAAGAGTGACAAACTTTCATATGATTCTTTCTTAGGCACTGGAAGGGCAACAGGTATCAATAGTTTTACATTCCTAAAATGTAATTTAAAAAAAAAAAAAAAAGCTTTCAAACTTAGTTATTGTGCATCAATGAGAAGTCTCCATTTTTTGGGATCCTGTGGAAATCCTATTTCTTCTTTCAAGCTGTTTACATCACTGCAGCCACAAAGAAAGACCTGCATTCTGTAATACCCAGAAAATTTTTCATCCCCCTTCCTGAATATGGATTGTCTTGTTTCCTTAGCCAGCATGTTTCACTGCAGCAGTCTTGAGCCTATAAGTTTTAAAGATTCTGGTGGTGAACTAGGTCATTTAGCTCACATTGCTGTATCAGATGTGGCTGTTGATCACTCCTGGAAATCATAGCTGAGACCAGAGGATGTAGATGGTATTAACAGCTCTTTTTGAGGGAAGGTAATTCCAGTTGGAAAGTGGCTTTAGGATCATTCTTATGTAGTACTGCCTTCATTGCAAATGAAATGCTTGCATACTTTATTTTACCTTTGCTCCTCTTTAAAGTCCCATGATTTTTGTTAAACAGCAATAATAGTCCAGAGGGTGGCTGCTTGGCTAATGTTAGATTGCTGGAATGGCAAAAAATTTACTATTTTTCTTCCTTTCATCCATTTTACAAATGTATGTAGTATGTAATGCAGCATATGTCACGCCCAACTTCTATTTGCATCTCCCACATGACATCCTAAATATAAATAGCAGGCTTACTTCACTGTATTTGTTAGTGAATAGAACTGTGATTTAAGTGTCAGGTGCCCACAGATATAACAAAAGTTGTTTGGCAATTTAACACAACTCCAGCATTTCTTTTTCCCTCATTGTGCCATCACACAACTGTGGAACCACGTTTTAACAAAGAGACATATTAAGAACAAGACACTTACCACAAATGGATGCAGCATGCAACCAGTGCTGAAAATGTTGCTTACAATCACACAACCCCATATCCATCAGTTCGGGTGTCGCCTGTCTGGCGACACCAGTAATATATAAATAACCAACAAAACTCATTTCAGTGTTGGTTGTTTGTATATTATGGATCCAATTAACACATGGAAGGTAGAACATATTAAAATTTCTACTTCTAATTATGTAACATTTTAAATGTTTTTATGATATGGTAGTATAATTCTGATTGAAAATCCAACTGGATGTCTCTTCATTTGTTGTATGAGCTATTGTGCATATGTATGTAATTCCAGAATTATGTGGATAATGTAATTTATTTAGGTCTTTTCTCATCAGCAACACTGACACTCCGCAACAATTCATTGGGCCTACTTCCATACTGTGTGGGCCGGGTAGCTCAGTCGGTGTAGTGACTGACTACAGGCTGGATGGTCCAGGATCGAATCCTGGTGGCGACGAGATTTTCCACCCATCCAGACCAGCCCTGGGGCCCACCCAGCCTCCTGTAAAATGTGTACTGGGTCTTTCCCGGGGGTAAACTGCAGCTGGGGCGTGCTGCTGACCACTCACCCCCTTCTAATGCCGCAGTCATAGAAGGGTAGAGCTATACCTCTACCCACCCTCTGGGTCACACCGGGCCTGTAACAGGATCACTTTACCTTTGCCTTTTACTTCCATACTGTAATGAGGTATGGAATAATTTTTGGGTGTATTTAGTCTTACATAAAAAGATGCTCACTCTGTAAGGGAAAATGATTAGAATTTTGAAAGGTGCTGAAACTAGAATTTTATGTTGAGATGTGTTACGAGATTACAGATTTTACCTTTTCCATGTGAATACATATTTTAATTAATAAACTTCATTGCAAATAACCAAGAAAAATTTCACACAATTTCATCTGTACATAGTTTTAATACAGAGAATAAATACCATCTTTGTAGAATATTTGGCAACCTCTCAAGATTTGAGAAAAGTATGTAGCATGGTAGCATCAAAATTTCAACAGTTAACCATACCGAGTCACTAGTCTGAAGAATGAACAAGCTCAGTGTTAAGTCAGCCTTCAGAAAATACTTAAATATACACACACCATTTATTCTGTCCAGGAATTTCTGATCTTCAAATATGACTCATAAATTATCAGTACACATAATGAATTTTGTTGAACATTTGAATATCCTATGCAAAATATTTATATTACCTTGTAATGTATATTTTTTTAATGTATTTGTATGACTTATTTCATATCCTGTTGTCACTTGACTTAATTGTGGATCTGCAGAGTACGTAACACGTGTACGCATGAAGGTGTGTGTCTCCCCCCTTCCTGCCTTCCTCTCTCACACATGCCTTTTTCAACCCTTTTTATTTTTCTCCTTTTTCATTTCCGTCCTCTCTCTTCCCTTCCTCTGACTCTGTATTATATTAAAGCAGAGTAGGTGGTATTGCTTAGACATGCTGTTACAGTGGAATGATCAACCAAGTCTAATATTGTGTTGTTTCAACATTTTCCATAACATCACATCTTCTTAGCACAAGCATGCACACACACATGTATATATTAACTGATTCACACACACTGTCTTTCTGTCTCTGGCTTTTATGGTCATCAAAGGCATTTAGGTAGGTACATGCATCAGTCATGGTCATGCATATAAAAAGTGACAGGCTGTATGGGGTCTATTGTCACAATGCTAATATTCTTATGGATTAAACAGCCTTAAAAAACCCCAGAAGTTTCTGTTGCATGGAAGTGGAGGTGTTAAAGATTTCTCATACATTCAAATCAGTGGTGTAAGGAAAATACTGATCGGTGTCTGAACTCTTCAAAGTGTTGAAGCAGTCACCTGCCAGTATATCATGTAATGCACCTTTGATACCTTGCACAAGACACTGTTGGCTTTAAAGTCAGAATAACTGCATCCTCTGTGAACACTACAAATAAATGTACAACCAGCCTCTGTGTATTAAGGGTTCACCCTAAAACAGACCAAGACATCCGAGTGGAAATTAGAGATATAACTCAACTCTTTTTTTAACCTTGGCGCTAGAATGGAGTGGGTACTCATTGCTACACCACAGCCACTTTACCCCCAGGAAAGAAACCTGGTATCCATTGTACAGGAAGCTGTGTGGGCCCCAGGGCCAGTCTGGATGGGTGCAGAAAATCTTGCCCCCACTACATTTCAATCCCCACACCTTTCAGTCTGTAGCAAGTTTCTGTAGTGATTATGCTGTCCCAGCCCATCCTCTGTGTATAAGATATACCAGATTAGACACACACACCTATAGTGGTGCATAATTTCTTGCAATCAATTTTTAAAAAATTAGCAAAAATCCTTAGAAATTTGCATATTTGTTTTTAGATCTGTTGCCACCAAATTTTCAGAGTCCTGTGCTAAATGGTGTCAAGTGTTGGCCCCACTTAAGGTGTTATCTCAGCCACAGTGTTGGTATTGTGGTGGCAGGAATTAAAAAGCGTGAAATTAGTGTGATCTGCAGTGGAGTTAAATTTATACCAGGTGTAATACAAATTTGTAAATTCAGTCAGAAGATAAATGATGATGATACACATGCCTATGTGTGTATATGATGGTAGTGTAAACCTGTTTTGCTCTGTAGACTGTGTTCATCCACTGTTGTCATTATTTTGTACCTTCCCCCCCCCCCATGTATTCTCTTCCTCTTTGCCTGTACCACTGAGAAACTGTGACGTTGAACTTCACTGACAGTGTTTATGCTGGGTATTTCAGGTGGTGGTTCTGGTGGGGGGTATTCGCTGGTGATTCCTATGGAGGAGTTTAATCTTCACCTGACAGGTGACATCCATGCTGTAACAGCAGCCAACAATCTTCTGGCAGCTCAGCTTGATGCTAGAGTTTTCCATGAAAGTACTCTAAGTGATAAATCACTGTATGATAGGCTTGTGCCTATTGTACATGGGAAGAGAAGTTTCTCCAAGATTCAGGTGAGAATGCTAGCTACTAAAAGACCAGTATCTTGTAATGTAGAATAGTACTGAAGACTCATGTCTTCTTGGATGGTATGCTGTTGGAAACATTTTGGAGGGATGTAGTGCCTCCATCTTCAAGGTCAATCATTTCCAGAAGATTTGCTTTACTGCTTGGATGGTGCTGATGAAGACTAAAGTCTCATGGGACGGTATGACTTGTTGATTGGTGATTGGTTGTCAAAGTTTGAGAGCCAGTATGCTCCTCTGAATCTTCAATATCTTAGCCATCACAGCATAACGTTCAAGAAAGGTGGAATCTTTGTCAGTACCACTGTGGGCCTCAAATCTCACATAGGCTAGTGCTAATAGGAGTGCTAACTAATATGTATTAATTAACATACTAGTGTCTAAGGAATGGTTCATCCAGTTTAATATAATGTATCATCACTTCAGAAATTGCCCTTTTCTTTACTGTAACTGCACCATTTCTGTAGTACCTGTAATTGTTATTGAAGTCTAATTCTGTTTATTGCAGTTGAAGAGGTTGGAGAAACTTGGTATTAACAAGACTGATCCTGGTGCTCTTACTCCAGATGAACAAAAGGCTTTTTCTAGACTTAATATTGATGTGAACACAGTTACTTGGTACCGTGGTGAGTTGTGTTTTATTTCATATTTTATTTCTTCATAACCTACTCAGCTACATTATCACTGAGTATAGAAGACGACGAATTTGGAAGAAGCAATTATGACCAAATTTAGAGTACCATTCAAGCATTTTCTTGAATGGACTGGGGTTAATCATGATAAAAACCAGTGAAGATAGCCACCATTGGAGCTTTGAATCAAACCTGGAACATCCCAAATGAAAGCAGGATTATTAACCTCTGTCTTGACATTTATTGTCAATCATGTTAGTATATTCTTATTAAGCTGTTTTTATGTAGTAAGACATAGCCAAATCTCATTTAAATTTACATACCAAGGGAAGAAACTGGGCTGTAGCCGTAGACAAACGGATAAGTGTTCATGTGTATGGATATTTTTGTTATTATTCTGTACTTTGTTTTGTTAACAGTTGTTGATACAAATGATAGATTTTTGAGAAAAATTACCATCGGCCAGTCACCAACTGAGAAAGGTTACACCAGAGAAAGTGGATTTATAATGTCTGTAGCTAGTGAAATCATGGCCATTCTTGCTCTTTCCAAAAATATGCAAGACATGAAGGCGCGTTTGGGTAAAATTGTTGTGGCCGAAGATACTGAGGGCAAACCTGTTACGGCAGATGATCTGGTGAGCTTATCTTTTGTATATAACCTGTTTTGGGCTATTTGTATTGTGTGTTTACATAATTAATGTTCTTTATGTTTAGAGGAGATTAAATACTACAAAATATGGCAGCTCACATATCATGACATGAGAAAGTGCATAATAGGTGACAGTCAAGAAAAGGAAAGTAATAGGGAGTATAGACAAAATAGAAACTTGATAAATGGAGGAGTTTGATTGTGAGACCTCTGTTATTACATTATTATATTTAAACAGTTTATTCCTCTCTTTAAAAAAAATCCAGACTTGTTGAATTACTTAGACCCTTGTAGGGAGCAACAATAACAGCAGTGTATAATTGCAGTTTATATTCTTTGAATATGATAGCGTGAAGAACTGTGTGTGTGTGTGTGTGTGAGAGAGAGAGAGAGAGAGAGAGAGAGAGAGAGAGAGAC